>MDTC01029564.1_pt1 | contig 11026 bp, 7 predicted proteins | sample 811181 | NCBI WGS metagenome assembly MDTC01 (sample SAMN05326644, study PRJNA326480) | marine metagenome | isolation source: seawater | place: Pacific Ocean: North | collected 2011 | reverse complement strand
TTAGATATGAATAATTATGTTTCACTGACATCCTACACACATCATCCATTTTATTCATCATTTATGTTAGAGGTTCCAGACAACTGGGCCATGCAGCAATGCTATAACATTCCATTGGACGAATTTATGACAGTAATGGAATCGGCCGTTAATAATGGATATTCTTTTGCTTGGGGAGCTGATGTTTCAGAAAAAGGTTTTTCTTTCCGCGATGGTTTAGCCATTGTTCCTGAAGATGAGTCCACCATTAAGCAAAGAGGTAAAGATAACAAGCAGTTTAATGATGCAGGCGCAGAAAAAATTGCTAATTGTTTTGATGAGCCCGTAAAGGAAAGGGAGATAACGCAGGAAATTAGACAAATTGGTTATGATTCTCAAACTACTACAGATGATCATGGGATGCATATTACAGGATTAGTAAAAGACCAAAACAATACTAAATATTTTATAGTTAAAAACTCTTGGGGTTCCGATAGGAACGATTGCAATGGTTATTTTTATGCTTCCTTCCCATATGTTAAATATAAAACTATGAATATTATGATTCATAAAGATGCAATTCCTAAAGAAATCAGTAAAAAGTTAGGGCTTTAGAATTTTGAAATTTATTTTGATAATTTTAATCAAATTGTATAAATGGTTTATTTCTCCTTTATTTCCTCCTTCATGTAGATTTACTCCAAGTTGCTCATCTTATGCAATTGATGCAATTAGTAAATTTGGTATATTTAAAGGTGGTTATATGTCAATAAAGAGAGTAGTTAAATGTAATCCTTGGGGTGGTTGTGGATATGATCCTGTTCCTGAAAAAATAGAACAGCATGTTAAAAATTGATATGCACACACATATCATTCCTAAGAATCTTCCCGATTGGCAAAACAAGTTCGGTTATGAAGGATTTATTAGATTAGATCACCATAAAGAAAACTGGGCAAGAATGATGCAAGGAGATAAATTCTTTAGAGAAATAAATGCTAATTGCTGGGATCCAGAACTTAGGATAAAAGAGTATGAGAAATTTCACACTCAGGTTCAAGTTGTTTGTACAATCCCGGTTCTTTTTGCATATTTCGCAAAAGCTGAACACGGTCTGGAAGTTGCAAAATATCTAAACGATGAGATTGCTAAACTTGTACATAAATATCCAAAAAATTATATCGGTTTAGCAACTATACCAATGCAGTCTCCTGAACTTGCTGTTAAAGAACTACAAAGAGTAAAAAAAAATGGGTTGTCAGGTGTTCAAATCGGATCAAATGTTGAAAATAAAAATTTAAATGAACCGGAATTTTTCCCAATTTGGGAAACTTGTGAAAAATTAAATCTTGCTGTTCTAATTCATCCATGGAATATGATGGGTAAAGAAGAAATGGGAAGATACTGGTTACCATGGTTAGTTGGAATGCCTGCTGAAACATCAAGAGCAATGTGTTCTATGATTTTCGGAGGAATTTTTGATAAGTTTCCAAATTTAAGAGTGAATTTTTGTCATGCTAGTGGGTCTTTTTTAGCAACTTTAGGAAGAATTGAGCACGGTTTCAATTGTAGACCTGACTTAGTTGCAATTGATAATCCCAATAACCCTAGAGATTATTGTGGGAAATTTTGGGTAGATTGTATTACTCATGATCCAGAAATGCTCAATTACATCCTCAAAATTCAAGGATCAAAAAAAGTTACACTCGGTAGTGACTATCCATTCCCTTTAGGTGATTTAGAAATAGGGACATTTATAAACGATATGAATTTAGATGAGGATATCATTGAGGATATTTTTTGTAACAGTACTCTGGAATGGCTTAATATTAATAAAGATTTTTTTAAATGATTAAATTCTATTTAACTGCTATTTATTGTTGTTTATTTTTTGCTAAAACTTTATTTGCTCAAAGTTATTGGCAACAAGAAATACAATATGATATGACAATAAATTTTAACCATGTTTCACATCAATTTGAAGGGAACCAAAAAATAAAATATTTCAATAATTCACCAGATGATCTTAAAAAAGTCTACATGCATTTATACTATAATGCTTTTCAGCCAGGTTCAATGATGGATATTCGATCAATGACCATTGAAGATCCAGATTCTAGAGTTTTGGATAGAATTAATAAGTTGAAAGACGATGAAATAGGTTTTCACAAAATTAAAAGTGTTACAAATTCAAAAGGTGAAAAGATAAAATTTATTGAAGATGGCACTATTCTAGAAATAATTTTAAATAAACCACTTAAAGCTGGAAAATCACTTGACTTGGAGTTATCTTTTATGAGTCAAGTTCCTGTTCAAATTAGAAGAACAGGAAGATACAACAAAGAAAATGTTGCGTATTCTATGACACAATGGTATCCCAAAATGTGTGAATACGACATAGACGGCTGGCATACTAACCCATACATTGGGAGAGAATTTCATGGGGTTTGGGGCGACTTCAAAGTCACAATCGAAATTGATAGTTCATTTACTTTAGGTGGAACAGGTATTGTGCAAAATCCCCAGAGCGTAGGACATGGGTATGAAGATAAAAATAAGCCATTAAAGAAAATTAATGGAAATAAAATTAATTGGGTTTTTAAGGCTGAAAATGTTCATGATTTTGCGTGGGCTGCAGACCCATTCTTTGTTCATGATACTACAAAATTGAAAAACGGTACTATTATTCATTTTTTACATAAAAATGATATGTGGGGAGATAATTGGTCTAAGCTTAAGCCTAATGCAGCTAAAATTTTTAATTACATGAATCTTAACTATGGAATGTATCCTTATAAACAATATTCGATTATACAAGGTGGAGATGGAGGTATGGAGTACCCAATGTGTACATTAATTACTTCGGAGGGAAGTTTAGATGATTTAATAAGTGTTACAGCTCATGAAGCTATCCATAGTTGGTTCCAAGGGCTTTTAGCAACTAATGAGGCTAAATATGAATGGATGGATGAAGGTTTTTGCACATATGCTCAATATGAAGTACTCAATTATTTAAAAAATAAACAGGTTTTAAATCATCTTAGCAGACAATATAGAAGTTATATTAGACTTGCAAATTCAGATTTTCAAGAACCACTATCTACTCATGCAGATTTCTACAAATTAAACTATACTTATGGTGTTAGTGCCTACAATAAAGGTGCAGTATTTCTGCATCAGTTAGGCTATGTAATTGGAAATAAGGTTTTGAAAAAAGTAATTAAAAGATACTTTGAGGAATGGAAATTTAAGCATCCAAGACCAATTGATTTTAAAAGAATTGCTGAAAAAGAAAGTGGCTTAGAGCTTGATTGGTATTTCGAGCAGTTTGTAGAAACTATTAATACTATTGATTACAGCATTGACAAAGTTGAAGATTTTGATTCAAAAACTAGAATTAGCATTAAAAGAATTGGAGCAATGCCAATGCCAATTGATATCTGTATTAAATTTACAGATGGTACTGTTTCTTGGTATACAATACCACTAAGGATAATGAGGGGTTGTAAAAATAATGATATAATAGGTAGTGATTTTAAAGTCCTTTCAGATTGGCCTTGGGTTTATGAGAATTATGAGTTTCTCGTTGATTTTTCTATAGACAAAGTGGAAGAAATAAGCATCGATCCCTCAACAAGATTGGCGGATGTAAATTCCTCCAATAATATCTGGATAAAAGATAAAATTTCTGAAGAAGGTAAATTTATTTATAAAAATAAAGTTGAGTATTAAAAACTTTTTCTTATTCCGATGGACAGATTTTTTGTGCTGATTTTTTTTAGATACCAAGTTATTAATCCAGTACCTGGATCTGGCCCGTCTTCATTTTGATGAAAACCAAATCCCATATTGAAGTCACTATATAAAGAAAGATTATTGTCAATTGCAAACTCAAATTCTAAGAACCCCAGAACACCGAATCCATAATTTGAGCTTGATATTATTGGACCAAGTCTGGCTCTTTTGGCAGTCATTTTACAGTAAAAATCAATTCCATAATAAATATTTAATTTTTCCATTTTTAAAAAATTGATTTGTTTACCATAGCCAATAGCTATAAATAGGTTGTCTATGGTTATAACGTTATTTTCAGTTTTTGGTAAATTAAAAAACAAACTAGATCTAAAATTTTTACTGCTGTCAGACTTGTTCTTGTAATCAATATGTAGCAGTTGTTTAGCATTTGAATTGTTAAATAAACTGCTTAATGTTTCTAGATTATTACTAAAACCAAATCCTAACGAATTTATTTTTTGAACAGGTTGGCCATAAATACAAATTGGAAATAGTACTGATATTAATATTTTTTTCATTAATTATATATATGTAATATATTATTTATGTTATCAAAAGACGTTCTATAATTTTTTAGCGAATAATTAGCAGGCCCGTTAATCACTAGACCATCATAAATTTGATATTGACTACCGTCACATAAGCATTCTACAAAGCTATTGGTTGAATCAACATAGGCTTTACCGCAGGGGTTATCCGCATTATACGTACAGTGTCTGTCATAAGCACTAAATTGATCAAACGTTTGCCTGTAAATTATAATTCCTTTACTACCCCCTGAAATATATGTCCATCCACCAATTATATTTAAAGCCCCATAACTTGGCAGTGATAGATTAATGTATTGATCAACATAAACGTTTGGAATAATATTCGTTTGTTTACTACAAGAAACTATAATAATTGCAAGGAATAAGTATATTAATTTTAAAAATTTGTAAATTGCTTTCATGAATTTTTTATTAAAAACATTCATATGTTCATTTTCTATTCTTTTGTTGTCTACTTTTAATATTAGTTCACAACATCTTATTGGTGTTAAACGAAATTCTTTAGCTCAAAATTATAAATTAACTTCAAATTCTAATGCAAGATTTGAAGGATACACACAAAAGCAAATTGATAAAGAAGAATTAAGAAATAAAAAAAATCAAGAAAATGCAAAAAAAGAACTTCTCCTTACACACATTAACAAGCAATCCAAAGCTGTAAGGAAAAGAATGAAGAAACATCTAAAAATGGTAAACAACAAATCAAAAAAAATAGTTTTTATCTCTAGATGGATTACTAATCACAAAAGAAAAAAAATATTATCTCAGAGAAAAGAAAATAAGTATGATGATTAACAAAATTTTATTTATTTGTACTAAATGTTAAAATTTCGTTAAATATTGTTTAATTTGTAAACCACTCAATAAATGAGAAATTTAAAAATAAAATCTAAGCGACCATGATCAGAAAAATTATTTTATCAGTTATCTCTATTGTTTTGTTAAGTACCATTAGCTATGCTCAGCCACAAGGCGGAAGTATTAAGGGGAAGGTTTTTGATGAAACTAATGAAGGATTTCCTTTCGTGAACGTCGCCTTGTACCAAAACGGCAATATTAGGGGGGGAGCAACAACTGATTTTGATGGTGGTTTTAAGATAAGTAATATTTCTGCTGGAACTTACGACTTAGAGATAAAATTTATAGGTTATCAAACTTACAGATTGGAAGGTTTAATTGTCAAAGGTGGCAAGTTACTTCCTTTATCACCAATTAATCTTAAAGAGGCTACGGAGCTTTTAAAGGAAGTAGAAGTAGTTAGTTACAAAGTACCTTTAATAGATAAAGATGGAGGTGCTTCTGGTGGTACAGTAACGAGAGAAGATTTAGCAAGAATGCCAGGTAGGTCAGCGGCCTCCATTGCGAGTACTGTAGGAGGTGTACAGTCCGATGCCAATGGAAACATTACTTCTGTTAGAGGTTCTAGGGACGATGCCACTTACTACTACATCGACGGAATTAAGGTTAGAGGTTCAACAAATCTTCCGAAATCAGCTATTGAAGAAGTTAGTGTTATGACTGGTGGTGTTCCTGCAAATTTTGGTGACGCTACAGGTGGAATTATTTCAATCACTACTAGAGGAGCGTCAAGAATTTATTTTGGTGGTATTGAAGTAGTTAGCTCTGGAATAGCCGATGGAGAGCAGGTCTATGGACTTGATAATTATGCATTCAATTTATTGGAGGGTACATTTTCTGGACCACTTTTAATGAAAAGAGATAGTAATGGTAAAAAAACAGATCCTATTTTAGGTTTTTTCTTATCCGGTAACTACAACAATGTACTTGACCCAAGACCTTTGGCTACAGATCAGTACAGATTAAAGCCTGAGGTTAGAGCTAATTTAATTAATCCTGATAGTTTAGGCCCATTAAGACCTACGGGTCTAGGATTTGGGGCTTACTACAATACGGATTTTTTAACATCAGATCATTTTGAAAAGGTAGATTACAGACAAAATGTTGCGAGAACTAGAGCCTCATTAGCTGGTAAAATTGACGTCAATGCAGGGCCAAATATGAATATATCTTTTGGTGCATCGGGAGCATACAGTGAAAGAAACGGTGCTTCATGGGAAAGTTCTTTATTTAATTATGATAATTATGCAAATTATAGAGACTTTGATTGGAGAGCCTACGGAAAATTTACTCAACGTTTTCAAAATGTTAGTGAGGAAGGAAATGAATCAAGCGGAGTTAAAAATGCATTTTACACTATAATGGTAGATTACTCTAAAAACTATGGCTGGATAGAAGATCAAACTCATGGCGACAATTACTTTAATTATGGATATTTAGGAGAGTTTAAAATTGATAAAACTAAATCATATGAATGGTCAGATTATGATGGAGATGGTATTGTTGATTACGTACAAAATGGAGTCAATGATGATTCAGTTTCTTTTATTGCATCTAACCAAAATTTAGATATGGCTGCAATTACTACACAATATTTTGACTTGTATGATGATGTGGCTGGAAACTATGAAAATATTACACAACTGCTTGATGGAGGTGCTCTTCTAAATGGCATGTTACCTACTTCAGTGTATGGATTATGGAGAAATATTGGATATGCATATAATGGTTCTAATAAGTCCGATAATACTCAGTTTAGGATTACTGCTGTCGGATCAGCAGATATTGGAGACCACGCAATTTCTGTTGGATTTGAATTTGAACAAAGGACGGATCGTTCATTTGGTGTAAGTCCTGTTGGTCTTTGGACACTTATGAGGCAACTTGCAAACTCACATACTGACTATGGTCGTGGAATTAATGAAAACTCTCCAACTATTTCAAATTTTGGATCATTTCAACAAGTTGATTTTGAGACATTGAATACAGCTCCAGGAGCTTTTTCTGGTGATGATTCACAGTCCTTTTTTGATTACAATTTAAGAAACAAGTTAAATCAAATGAATTACAATGGTCAGTCTTGGGACACTGATGGTACTGATTTTATAAATATAGATGCTCTCGATCCATCTGTATTTTCGCTAGACATGTTTAGTGCTGATGAGTTGCTTAATTCAGGAAGTAATTATGTTTCTTATTATGGTTATGACCACACAGGTAGAAAAATTAATGATCGTCCAACCTTTGATGATTTCTTTACAGAAACAGATGAATTTGGAAACTTTACAAGGCCTGTCGGAGCATTTGAACCTATATATATTGCTGGTTACATTATGGATAAATTTGCTTTTGATGATCTTATTTTTAATGTTGGGGTTAGGGTTGATAGATATGATGCTAATCAGCAAGTATTGAAAGATGATTTTTCTTTGTTTCCAACAAGAACTGTAAATGATGTTGAAACAATTAATGGTCAATCAGTAAGTCATCCTGTAAATATTCCACAAACCGCCACTGTATATGTAAATGATATTGAAGATGCAACTACAATTCTTGGTTACAGAGACGGAAATCAGTGGTATTCATCAGAAGGTGTTGCTGTAAATGATATTGAAAGTGTTGTCCCAAGTGGGTATGTAGTACCACAACCTTACCTTGCGCAAGGTGTTTCGGTAAATGATGATGTTAGTTCAGATGCATTTGAGGATTACAAGCCACAAATCAACATCATGCCAAGAATCGCATTCTCATTTCCAATATCTGATGAGGCCCTATTTTTTGCTCACTACGATGTTTTGACTAAGAGACCGACAACAGGAACAAGACTTAACCCAGTAGATTATTTTTATTTACAAACAGGAAACATAGGAACTGTTAACAACCCTAGCCTTCTACCAGAAAAAACAATCGATTATGAGTTAGGATTTCAACAGGTTTTGAATACAAAATCCTCATTGAAAATTTCAGGTTTTTATCGTGAGCAAAGAAATCAAGTTGCTTTGGTTAATAAAATTGGAGCTTATCCACAAACTTATTCTACTTGGGGAAATATAGATTTTGGAACAATAAAGGGTGTTACAGTTGCGTACGATTTGAGAAGATCAGGAAATATTTCCATGAGGACTTCATATACATTACAATTTGCTGATGGAACGGGATCCAACCCATATGCAGCCCAAAATTTAATAGCATCAGATCAACCAAATCTTAGAACAATTTATCCTTATTCATATGACCAAAGACATCAAATAATAACAGCGTTAGATTATAGATATGGTTCAGGATCTAGTTATGACGGTCCAAGAATTGCTGGCAAAGAGTTGTTGAAGAATACAGGAGCTAATTTAGTTGCAAACTTTGCATCAGGAATGCCTTATTCTAGACAACAAAGAATTACAGGTGCAGCTCTTATTAGTTCTCCTGCACCAATATTACAAGGTGAACCCTTTGGATCAAGAAAACCATGGAACTTTAGAGCAGATTTACAAATAGATAAAAACATTACATTAAATTTTGGATCGGATGATGCAAAAAAGAAAACAGCTAATCTCAATATTTATTTATTAATGACGAACGTATTTAATACTTTGAATATAACGAACGTTTATAGAGCTACTGGAAATGCTGGAGATGACGGTTATTTGAATGCTGCTAGGTTCCAAACCTCGATTCAAACACAAAATGACGAGGCTGCATTTAGATATTATTATGCCTTAAAAGCTGATAACCCATATAATTACGGGATTCCAAGACAAATAAGATTAGGACTTAAATTAGATTTTTAATATTGAATAACTTTTAAATATGAATCGACACGCATTATTTTTAATTCCACTTTTTTTCATAAGTACAATTACATCTTTTGGGAGGAATGATCCAGAAGCTACAAAAAATAGAAAACCAAATAATGGATTTTCTGCTGTATCTAAGGCTGCTAATTGTACTCCAGCAACAGGAAGGAAGTTTATCGAGTTTAACAATGTTTCTGCACTTATTGAGACAGGTGGTTCCATGTGGCAAGATAGATCTCGGAATGATGCTGCGTACGAAGTTCCTAAAGGGTCTAATGAAACAGTTATTTATGCAGGCGCATTGTGGATGGGAGGAACAGATGTTAATAATCAGTTAAGAATTGCTGCTTTAACTTTTAGATCTGGAAATGATTTTTGGGCTGGACCACTTTCTGTTACTGGAGGTGGAGAAGCAGATATTGCAAATGGTAAGTTAGATTGGGGGTTTGCCGATGTGAGTCCAGAAGTATGCAACTATTATGATAATTTTTACATTACTGAACGTCAAGAAGTTGAACTTTTCAACGCATGGTATGAATGTAGGAATGACCCAAACTGTGACGATAATGTCGAATACCCAAATTATCAGATTCCAGCAAGCATATCTGAGTGGCCAGGAAATTTCATTCCAAGTTTAGATCCTAATGAAGAATATGACTTCAATCTAGCCCCTTTTTATGATAGAAATTTTGATGGTGTTTATAATGTAAATGATGGCGACTATCCATGGTATGATTTGACTGGACAAATTGATTGTAGAACAAGTAGAAGAGTTACGCTATATGGAGATTATAATATGTGGTGGGTATTTAATGATAAGGGGAATATCCACACCGAAACAAATGCTGACCCGATTGGAATGGAAATTAAGGCACAGGCTTTTGCATTTGCAACAAATGATGAAGTTAATTCCATGACATTTTATAATTATGAACTTATTAATAGAAACTATTATACCCTGAACAACACTTATTTTGCAGTATGGGTTGATTCAGATATTGGCTGTTCTGAAGATGATTACGTAGGTTGTGATGTGCAGCGTGGACTTAGTTATCAATATAACGCTGACGCCGTTGATGATGGATGTCAATACGCAATTAATGGATATCCACCTGCGATTGGAGTAGATTTCTTTGAGGGTCCTTATCAAGATAATGATGGTATTGATAATCCTTTAACTACAGACGTTAATCAAGCTAATAATCTTAAAGGAATTCCTTATAAGGGCTTAGGAATTGGTTACGGAGATGGTATTATCGATAATGAGCGTTTTGGTATGAAAAGATTTGTTTATTTTGATAGAACACTACAAGCTAATATTTATGGAGATCCTACTATAGGTGTAGAATTTTATAATTATATGCTTGGTAACTGGAGAGATAATACACCATTTGTTTATGGTGGAACTGGAAATGCAGCAGATGCAAATGCTACATCAATTCTTACTAATTATTGTTTTCCGGGTGATAGTGATCCTTACAATTGGGCTACGGTTTCTGCTGGTGGTGGATCTGCAGTTCCATATAACTTCTGGTCAGAGCAAGCTCCTTCTGGTACAGGTAGTACGCCAAATCCTCAAGGTGATAGAAGGTTTGTTCAGGCAGCTGGGCCATTTGTTTTAGAGCCAGGAGCACTAAACAACATTACAACTGGTGTAGTCTATGGGAAAGCTCAATCAGTTGATCCATTCTCATCTGTTGAAGAAGTCAGAAAAGCAGATGATAAGGCACAGGCATTATTTGATAATTGTTTTAGGATTTTAAATGGGCCTGATTCGCCTGAGATGACTATTCAGGAGTTGGATAAGGAGTTGATATTATATTTAAACAAAACTTCTACAATAGAGTCTTATGAGGAGGTAGATCCTATTATATTATCATATGGTGTTAGTGAGGATTCGGCGAAATATAAATTTCAGGGTTATCAAATTTACCAAGTTAAAGATGGTTCCGTAGACCCATCCCTGTTAAACAATCCTAATTCGGCACGATTAATAGCACAGTGCGATATTAAGGACGGGGTATCTCAGTTAGTAAATTTCAATTTTGATGAAG
>MDTC01168060.1_pt1 | contig 11028 bp, 7 predicted proteins | sample 811181 | NCBI WGS metagenome assembly MDTC01 (sample SAMN05326644, study PRJNA326480) | marine metagenome | isolation source: seawater | place: Pacific Ocean: North | collected 2011 | reverse complement strand
TTAGCTGGATTTATAGCTGGTACAATTGGAAAGTTTTTTGTGGTTACTGTATTTACTGTAATCTATATTATTGGGCTTATTCGTTATTTCTAGAAACAAGGGGGTACAATTAAACTTTTCCAAAAATTGAGGCTATCAATACTCAATAAGTGATAAAATTTTGCAGTTTTTCATAGACACGACACAACTCCCCCATGAAAGACCTACACCAAAACCAGACAATAGAGCTAGCTTATCTTGCTTATTTAAATCAGTGCGCGCTTGGTCGACAATTGTGATAGGTATAGATGCCGCTCCAGTATTTCCTAATAATTTTAAAGACTGAGGCACCTTGGTCGCATCCAAGTTTAACTTCTTCGCGATCATATCATTCATCAACTTATTTGCTTGATGAAAAATAAAGGATTCTACCTGATTCGTATCTATGTTAAAATGATTAAATAGATCCGCTACATTTGGAGCGACCTCTCTGCGTGAAAAATTAAACACCTCAATGCCATTTAGAATCATATCCATTCTCGTTCTTCCCTTCTCCTCGTCAAATTGTAAAGAACTTTCCGAAAAAGGATTTCGAGATGCTCCATCAGGCGTAATGATTGCTTTGTAACCTGCGCCATCTGATTGTAAATTGAACAACAAGGGCTTAGCATGCTTATTAAAAGACAAAGCGCTTGCAGAACCTGCATCAGAAAATAATGGCGACGAGGCTTTGTCTTTTGGGTTCACGCAAGTACTAGAAGTATCTCCCACTAACAACAGGCCTTTCCCACCAACTTGACTTAATAGCGAAGCTGCAATAGATAAACCATAGACATAGCCTGAACAGCCTAAATTAACATCAAAGGCTAAGCATGAATTACTTAATCCAAGCCTATCTTGAAGGATGGTAGCCGTACAAGGGATTTTGTAATCTGGTGTTTGACTCACAAAAACCAATACTTGAACATCGATTACATCCCATTGCAGCTGATTAAGCAAATCTTGGCAGGCACGAAAACAAAGATCAGAGGCAGTGGTCTCTTCGTCGACAACTCTACGTTGTTCTATTCCTGTTGTTTGTATAAATTGATTCCGTTCTAATTCGCTTTGGTAAGGGTAAACCGAATTATGCGCTATTTGAGAAGGAACACATGCTGCAATACCATCTAAACTGATATTTTCAATCTCAAACAAGGCCATTATTGCTGAATATATATATTATAGAGATCTTCTAATGTCTGAGCTCTTCGAATATGTTCTGCACTAAATACAAAACCAAGGCTATCATCTGCATATGCTATAAATAATAAAGCTTGCATAGAAGTCCAACTTTCCAATTCTTTGAATCTTGTTGAAGGCTTGACATCCTCGCTAAGTTCATCAAAGCTTTCCTTAAAGATCTTTATAAAATATTGAATATCCATGTTGTAAAAATAGAAAAAGGGAGGTATAAATACCTCCCTTTTTCTATTTAATTTAACTGCTTGTTATTTTAAAACAACTAATTTTCTCGTCTCTGTACCCATACTACTTTCAAAACTCAAGAAGTAAGTGCCTTCCGTCAAGTCTGATATATCGATATCTAAGCCGTTCTCAGCAGCAAATAACATGTAAGTAACTTTCTTCACCTCTGCACCTATTTGATCAAAGATTTGGACAGTCATCACTTCTCCAGTTGTCGTCTCTACATTAACACTTACGACGTCATTCCCTTTACTTGGGTTTGGAACAAGCGTACCAATGAAGAAATTGGTCTGCCCTTCTAATCTCGCTGTTTTGATATCAAAGTACTCGTACTGACCATCATAATCAATTTGCTTCAATTGGTAATAGTAACTAAGCCCTTTATTCACACCATGATCCCTGAATACATATTCATTCGTCTCCGTTGAATTACCGTGTCCATCCATCCAAGCTATTCGCTCAAAATCGATACCGTTTGTACTTCGTAGTACTTCAAAACCATCATTATTGATCTCAGTCGCTGTAGCCCAGTCCAATTGAATGTACTGATTATCCACTGCTTTTGCATTAAATGAAATTAACTCTACTGGCAATGAAGATCCTCCATCGTTTACACCAAATCCACCAGTTCCTCCAGAGAATGAAGTAATTCCATCCAACTCATAATAAGTCAAGCCGTTGGTTGTTCCTGAAGTTTTAATGTTCAGGTATGTTGGTGTAAATGTGAAATCGCCATTCGCTAAATCCGTATTAGGATCGAATGCAGCCGATTGCGTTTTAAAGAATGTTAATGGAGTAACCGCTGAGACAGCAGATAACGGTGAGGATGCAAGAAAAGCATTCGCCGCATTTTGAGCTGCTGTTAATTCTGCATCGTCAATAAAGTATCTTATCGCTACCGTTGTAGTTATAGATCCTGATGTAATAGATGCATTCCAGTATCTACTGAGCAACCATGTTCCTCTTGCGTTACTTGCAGACTCTATTGGAGCGGATCCCGCTACATCTGTAATAGTCACATCTGCAGTAAATGTGTTTCCATTTTTATTAATAGCAAACAAATACTCCTGCGGTTTTGCAGCAGTTGCATAATACGTCCATGCGCCTTCCGTACAAACTTCAACAGCAGTTAAAGTCATGCCATTGTTAACTAGCATCATATTGTTTGAAGCTGATGTAACCACAACATTCGCAGTTTGAGGGTTGGCTACATCTCCACAAGCGCCATTACTTACCGTCCATGTTCCTGTATATGTCCCTGGACCATTAAAGCTAACAGAAGCTGTTGGAGAAAGTGGATTTGATCCAGACTCATAAGTAGGTGCTGTTGACCATGTCCATATTCCTGTTCCAACCACAGGAGATGACGCTGACATTGTTGAAACTCCGTCCAAACAAGATTCTCCATCAGCACCCGCTGAGGCCGCAGTAGGATCGGTAAAAACAAGTAAATCTTGTGTAGTAGCGTCACATGGACTCCCAAATGCTGAGTAACTAATTGTAAATGTCTCACTATTGCCAGATGATGGCGTAGGAGCTGTAAATGTATTCCCACTTAAACACGAACCACACGAAGCGGATAAAACACCCCCATTTTGAGAAGTCTGAATTGTTCTTGTTGATCCTTCACACAAATCTTCTGCTGTGGATGTAATAGACGCTGATCCATAAACCGTAATAGTTTGCGAAGAACTACATGGTCCATTCGTTGCAGTTATCGTGTAATTAGCACTTAAACCACCTGGATTAGGTGCAGTGAATGTAGATCCAGAAATTCCTTGTCCTGAAAATGTAGTACCCGATACATTTGATGTAAGTGATTTCGTATCTCCTTGACACATTGCAGCCCCAGATGAGGTTATCGTTGGTTGTGCATAAACAATAAATGTTTTTGTGTCGGTATCTGGCGAACAAGGACCATTTGTAACGGTATATCTTACGGTTACAGCTTGATTAGAAGTAACATTTCCCGGATAATAAGTCGTACCAGATATGGAACCACCTCCAGACACAATAGACCATGCTCCGGATCCTGGACTAGTTGGAAATCCACTCAAACTTTTAGACGAAGATTCACATATACCAGCAGTACTCGTATTATTAAATGCTATTGGATCAGCATAAACCATAAATTCTCTATCAGAATAACTTGAACACGGACCATTGTTAACTGTATATCTAACTCTTACACTTGTGTTAGTAGAAATATTTCCCGGATAATAAGTATTTCCAGATATGGAACCACCTCCAAACAAAATAGACCATGATCCGGACCCAGCACTTGATGATTGCGATCCACTCAAAGTTTTAGTAGAACTTTCACATATAGCAGAGTTACTCGTGTTATTATAAGCTGAAACATAGCTATATATCGTAACAGTAGCCCCTGCAGAACTAGGACTCCAAGCTCCAGAACAAGAATTACGAGCTCTTTGATACCATGTGCCACTACCAGTTACGGATTTTGTTGATCCACTACCCAAGGACGTTGAAGTGCCAAATGGGCTATTTTGCCAATAATAAGTAATATTAGAATATGCTGGCGATCCGCCTCTTACAAGAGTAGCAGTACCACAAGAAGATCCTCCGCCTGTTGGAGTAGGGGGTGCATTAGGCCCATCATTTCTGTATTTTAAAACTGCAGAAGTAGAACCCGCATATCCTTGACAATTATAGCGGTTGATAACAAAAATATTCTGGTAAGACGATGGAAGTGAATAGAAAAAACTAATTGATGCAGCGGACCCTCCACAATCTGGTCCATTGTCATCATTATAAGCTTGACTAATCCAATTTGAACCGTCATATCGGTAAAACGTTAATTGTGTATCAAATGAAGATCCACAAGAGCTAACCGTATAATTGTCTCCTTGGCAACCTTGCCACCAAGTATATGTACCACTACCTGCCGCCTGAACAGTCCAACCACTTGTGGATGGGAATAAATTCGCTGTAGCATTTGAAACGCCGGACCACCCGCATTGTGAATGTACAGTGGTCAAAGTGCTTAATAAGAGACTTGCAATAAGTAATAATTTTTTCATAAAATGTAGTTTTTAGTGGACAATGTTTTTAGTTTTCCACACTATGAAGGAGCGAAGTAACAGTAAATTATTCACATTTTAAACTATTTCTCTATTTTTTTGTTGATAAGTATGTTTTAGTTGAATCTAATTTTTGTTCTTAAATCTCCCCGAAATCAATGTATCACTCTCTTTTCGAGTCTTTTAGCTCAAATCAATTAAGGGTATATATCTTTTAGAAGATTTGAAATTCAGTCAAATTTCATTAATTCTTCTAATTTGGAGATATCCTCAGAGTCTGGGTTTAAGGATTTTCCCTTTGCCAATGCCAACTCGGCTTTTAATTTATCGCCTAATTTTAACAAAGAATATGCTTTGTTTAGGTATGCTTCAGCAACTGCAGGATTCAATACAATAATTTGATTATTAATTCTTAGAGCCTCGTTAAAATTACCTGAATAATATAATGCAGCAGAATAATTAAGAAGCAAGTTAACATTCGCAGGGTCTTTATCTAATAAAATTTGGCAATACTTCTTTACCTCATTGACATTAGCATCAATATTAGCTATGTCAAGAAGGTATGTATACGTTTTAATATAAGCTTTATCTATTTTGGCAGCTTTTTCAAAACTTAATTTCGATTTTTGATACTCTTGCCTGCTGAAATATAACTTACCTAAATCAAAGTGCCAATTGAAAAAGTCAGGATAAATATCAACAGCTTGCTTAAAATGTAAAGTAGCTTCATTGATAGCCTTTTCTCTTATCTGTTTTTGATTATCGTTTTTTGTACTCTCCAATATTGAATAAGCTAACATGGCATGTGCTTGAGCAGAATTAACTACATTTTCTATGTCATGTTGAAACAAAGTCAATTTATCTTTCCATGCAGTGTTTCTATTTAAAACAAAGGCAAAGGATAAAGCTATCATAGACAAGGCAGAGGAATATTGCAGCCACATATACTTTTTCGTTTCCCAAATTTGATACACTAAAATTCCTATGAACAAACAAAAACCAAATGAAGCAGTGAACGCCAACCTCTCGCCCACTATTCCTGCCACAGGAGTATACAAATTAGAGTAAGGCAAGATACTTAGCTCTATAAGCAGTATAGCAAGTAGCATAAGATAGTCCCCTCTTAAAAAAAGGTATACACATAAAGCCATTATGATAAGTAGTATGGCGAACGAGGCCAAAGTTTGCCAATCTTTAAAGTCATAAATTTTGATTTGGTCATAGCCATAATAGTAACTTAAGGGATATGGAAACAAAAGCTTTCCGAAGTAAAACATATTCGCACTTAAGGCTAAGGCAAGACGATGCTCATAATCCCAATTTTCAATAATCGGATTTTCTACATATAAGACCGGCCTGTCTGAAGATTCAAAATCATCATAAATTTCAACGGTTTGATCTGCAATATATTCCGTTTCTTGTGAAGCAAATTGTTTTAAATGATCATATTCGGACAAGCTAATATGATAATGCAGAATAAAGAATAAAAGAATAAAAGAATAGTACCTAGGTTTAATCATTTGTACCCACTTAAAATGACTCATATGGTTTGATAACCTCGGTAGTATGAGTATAAGAAAGAGAATATTAACAATCAATAAATACTGACTTTCAATACTCACAAGTAGTGATGTTAAAACCAGCCAAAGAGCTAAGAAAAATTTTTCAAACCGTTTAGAAAAGCTAAAGAGCAAGGGAATAACTGCAAATCCAACCAAAACATTTTTTTGCCAAACAACAGCAAGACTAAAAGCTGAAAAAAACAAAAGCTCTTTAAAAATTGTTTTTGAATCTTTTACGGGTGAATAAAACACATAAAGAATAATGTAAGGAAAGACTAAAAATGGCAAATTATAAAGATGGCAAGCAAAAAGCATCAAAGGGAATACTGCCGCGAAAATTTTAAAATTATCCTCTTTATACCGTATATGGATAAATAAATAAACTTGGGCTAAAACCAAAGAAGTAGGCAACAAAGCACTTTTCCCCATATACACCCCTAAAGCCATAATTAAATACGAAATGGGTAATAGAAGAAATGCACTTGTTTTGCTTAAAAACAAATCCTTAATCCTTACTGCAAATTTGTTTGTATTTATAAAGTTGGATATAACACTTAGTATTACAAAAACCAGTATTAATATAATCGAAGTTTTACTCAGCTGAAGCGCTTTTATATTGTCGAGGAAACGAAAAATCATAGCACCTCCCCCAACAAATATAAAAATTAGCACCCTCCAGTTAAAGGAATTGCTAAGTCTGAAAAATATTGGAATGAAAAATAGAAAGAGTGTTGTTGAAATTTTCGCATTAACTGCAAGAAAGTAAAAAGATGCTGCAACTAGCATATTCAAAACACTTTTTAATAAAGGCTGTTTTTGCAACGCTCTAAAGACCCATATCCACGCACATAATCCAAAGAGCAAACTCAAAATCTCATCCCTATTTTTAATACTGGCAACCACCTCCGTGTGAATAGGATGTACTGCAAAAATTAAAGCAACTATTAATGCTAAAGTAGGCCCACGAATGGGATCTAATTTATTGACTAAAATAAAAATACAGACACATATAATCCCGTATAGTATGACATTGATAGCATGACTTGTATGAGGTGATTCACCAAAAAATTGATGTTCTATGGCAAAAGTCAGCTGGGTAATGGGGCGATAACCGTACTTATATCCCATGTCATCTTCATAGTAAAATCCTGAAAATATCTCACTGATTCCATCAAATCCTTTTGAAGTAGTCCTGTGATTAATAGTAACCAATTCATCATCCATGTTATACCCATTCGGAATAGTATTGGCATACAATAGCACTGCAAATAAAAAAATGATAAAAGGATAAAAGCGATCCAAGCTCTTTTTCATTCTCTAAAGATAGTATTTACTCTAGAAGGTACTTTATAAAATCGCTTCAATAATTTTCTCAGTTGAAAAACCTTCTGCTTCTGCTTTGTAGTTTTTAAACAGTCGGTGTCGAAGTATTGGCATTGCTACCGCTTTGACATCTTCAATATCTGGGCTATACTTGCCATTTATGGCAGCATGACATTTGGCGCCAAGAACTAAAAATTGGGCTGCTCTTGGGCCAGCACCCCAAGCGATGTAATCATTAATAACTTGGGGAGCTGTAGTTGAATTTGGTCGAGTTTTGCCAACCAACTTAACGGCATATTCCAGTACGTTATCGGCAATAGGAATTTTTCTTACCAACTTTTGAAATTCAACGATATCCTCGCCCGACATGATTTTATTGACTGTTGCCTGCACGTTAGAGGTTGTCTTTTTAACGACCTCGACCTCTTCTTCGTAGCTTGGGTAATCCAATATTATATTGAACATAAATCGATCCAATTGGGCTTCAGGTAAGGGATAAGTTCCTTCCTGCTCAATTGGGTTTTGTGTAGCTAACACAAAGAATGGTTGAGGTAATGGATTGTGAACTCCATTAATCGTTACTGATTTCTCTTGCATCGCTTCTAGTAAGGCAGCTTGTGTTTTGGGTGGCGTTCTGTTGATCTCGTCGGCCAATACGATGTTGGAGAAAATAGGCCCCTTATTAAATCTAAATTTTCTAGATTCATCCAAAATTTCGGCTCCCACAATATCACTAGGCATTAAGTCTGGTGTAAATTGGATGCGACTAAAACTCAGTTCTAGCACTTGAGATATAGTGCTTACCAATAAGGTTTTGGCTAATCCTGGAACCCCTACCAACAGACTATGTCCATTGCTAAAAATTGAGGTCAATACTAAATCTACTGCTTCGTCTTGACCTACGATAACCTTGGCTATTTCATTCTTTAGCGCCTTAAATTTTAACGCTAAGGCATCCACTGCTTCTACATCCGACATTTGACTCATTCTCGTTTAGTTTATTTCGTTAGCTATTATATCACAGCCTTGGTATTTTTCAGCTAGCCGGATATATATGTTCTCCGCTTTTTTTGCCAACCACAATTCCATTTCATCATTTTGCTTGGTTTGCTTCGCAACGGCCTTTATCTTGCTGTAATCGTCGTCTAAATTAGCCATGTGAGCTGGAGTTTCGGATTGCAAATAAATAATCCGAAAACCAGATTGACCATCAAATGACTGGTAAGGAAGCACTTCTGAAAAATCTCCCACATTCATCATATCCAAGGATAGGGCAACATTCCCCTCTAACTGACCCATTTCAAAAAATGTATCTCCTGTTTCAGGATTAGTCAAGAGACCCCCATTTTGTTTACTTTGGTCATCTTGAGAAAATCGGGCAACAGCCTGCTGGTAACTTAAGTCTCCATGATCTAATTTGCCTTTCAACTCTATTATTTCATTTTCAGCATCCAACACATTCTGATCCTCAATATCTGGCGTGATGAGTATATGCCGCACTTCAATTCGATCCCCTTTTCTATCTAATAACTGAATAATGTGGAAACCAAACTCCGATTCAACCACATCAGAAATCTCATCAATTTCCAAGCGAAAGGCAACCGCTTCGAATTCTGGCACCAACTCCCCCCTTTTCACATAGCCCAAGGCACCATCTTTAGTGGCTGATCCTGGATCATCAGAATACAATAAAGCCTGAAAGCCAAAATCGCTACCCATCTCAATATCCACTTTTATTTTTTGAGCCTTTTCTTTAGCGGCTTGCTTTTGTAGGATGGTAGGCTCAGCAAAAATTGCGATTTGGCCAATTTCTACTTCTGCGCTAAAATAGGGTAGACTATCTTGCGGTATTTTTCCAAAAAAATCAAATACCTCCGCCGGAGAAACTGACAAATCAGCAAATACTAAGCTTTTCATTTTATCTGCAAGTAGTTGCTGGTAGATGTCATCTCTAAACTCTTCCTTCAAATCAAAAATTGATTTACCATAGTACTCTTCCAATTTTTCGTTAGAACCAAACATACTTATAAAATATTCAATCCTTCTATTCAATTCGCCGTCTACTTCTTCATTGGTTGCAACTACACTGTCTCTTTGAGCCTGAACGATAAATATTTTATCGACAATGAGTTGATTTAACACCTCACATTTCAGCTCCGCTGTTTCCATATCATAGCCCGCTTCTTTAGCTTGTTCAAGTTGTAGGTCCAAATCTGATTTCAGGATAATATTATCCTCTACTACCGCTATTATTTCCTCTATTACTTGGGCTTTGAGGGATAGGCTGGTTAAAGTAATTAAACTTAAGATTACTGAATTAATATATTTCAAGGTTATTGTTGTTTTGTGCGTTTAATAGGAGCTTTTCTCCATGCTTGTCAATGATTTCTTTTTCTATTTGAAATTTAAGTATGGCATAAATATCGGCAGCAATCAAATCCAAAGGTGCTGGCTCTCCTTTTTTATTCTTGCTTTCTATTCGAAATAAGCCGACCGTATTGTCGTTTCGATAAAAGCTCCTGTATTTAACGGAAGTATTCCATAAATATTGGGGGATAGAAATGCTCTCCAAAACACCTTTCTCCACCCATATTGGGGCTGTTAGGCAGTTTTTAGGGTTTGCCAAACAATAACCATCCAGCGCATCATTAGCCTCTTGATTATTCAATTTGTTTAATACTATGTCCACATCCAAAAGAGAATCTATTATAAAGTAACTCAATTTGAACATATCTTGGTCAAGAGTATACCTTTCGAGGTTTATCTTGTAATAATTCAAGACCATTTCCTCAGTGATATGGACGTTTGCTTCTGCAATCACTTTTTGCTGATATGCGTCAATCATCAAGCTTTGCTTATAGTCCAACACCAAGTTATCTATATTTTCTGATGCTTGATTTTTCTCTGCTTCCTGTGCCCAAACCTGTCTGATTATCCAAGCGTTGATTTGTTCTTTATTCCATGAAGTATCCCCGACGTTGTCGCTCGCTATACTTTCTAGAAACAAATAGCTGTCATTAACTCTAGCTAGGGAACCCTCTTTATTCGCATTGTTCTCTTGACATGCAGTGAGAAGGAGTATAATGGTGGTTAATATGGCGAGGTAAGGCTTAAACACTTATTTTATCATAGATTTAAATACCTCTTGATTGACTTCAATATTGTACTTCTGTTTCAGATTAATAATCCAATTCTTTTCCAAGTAACTCTGGTAGTCCGAAATAACATAACCCCTAGTTTCGTTTAGCTTCTTAGGTTCCGGACCCAAGAGCGCATCTACAACTATCTTTTCATTTTTCCCATCATCAAGCGTGTTGCTAAAAACGGTTCCAACCGCAATATCAGCAGAACCATAATTGAACTCTTCTGCCAATACCTTGCTCGATTTGATTGTTACTTGAGTTTCTTTCCTATTTAACTTAGCTAAGATAGTCGCTGGACTCATTCCTTTAACAATGCATTTAAGTCCTTTGATCGCTGCCTTCTCATTGTAAAAGGTATAGCTAGTGTAAGCTATTCTATCTGACCACATATAATTGGACTTGTTCTCATCATAAAATTTCTTTAGGCCGGCAGTATCCATTACCGCTTTACTCCAAACTTCTCTATCCGTAAGCTCAAAGAGCAGAATACCATCATGGTATTCTTGCATGAGG
>MDTC01071394.1_pt1 | contig 11028 bp, 8 predicted proteins | sample 811181 | NCBI WGS metagenome assembly MDTC01 (sample SAMN05326644, study PRJNA326480) | marine metagenome | isolation source: seawater | place: Pacific Ocean: North | collected 2011 | reverse complement strand
GGTAATGAAGTCACTGGTATTGAGTTTAGGCGAGCCTATAGAACTGCCTATAATCGATATCAACAGCAGCAGAGAGATCGGTTCGATCCTGCGGCTATGAATCTATCGGGTATGGTTCTTGATCAATTGGTAGGACAGCGGATTAATTATGTTGAGGCTACTCGTAGCGGCATTGTTGCATCTGAAGCCGAAGTTTTAAAAGTCCTGCAAAATGCCTCGGCTTTTCAGGTGGATGGCAAGTTTGATGGCGATAGATTTGATCAGTTTTTGCGGGCTAATGCCTACACAGAAGAAAGCTTGACTTCCGAAATTAGGCGGCAGCTAACTGAAGATAAATTCAGGACTTTTGTTATGGATAGCTGGTATGTCTCTAAAGAATCGTCCAAGCTGGATTGGCAATTACAGGAAACGAAGTTGATTGTTGATTACGTCATGATGGATGAGAAATCTGCGATTACAAAAGTGACAGATCAGGACGTTTTGGCTTTTGTCAAAGATTCTAAAGATAAAATAAAGAATTATTTTGACGGCAATAGAAGTGAATTTGAGCAGGAAGAGAAGATCAAAGCACGCCATATTCTTGTGAGCTTTGAAGGTGCGCGGGGCGCTACTGGGGCAGGCAAGAAACGAGCTAAAGCTAAAGCGAAGAAAAAGGCGGACGACTTGCTAGCACAATTGAGGAAAAATCCAGCAGCTTTTGTCAGCTTTGTTGCTGCAAATACTGATGAGGCATCTGGTAAGTCTAATGGAGGCCTTCTTCTGAGGGGTGAATTCTTCGCCCGTGACACCATGGTCAAAGAGTTTAGTGATGTGGCTTTTAAGATGAAAAAAGGCCAAATCAGCTCAGTTGTGGAATCTCCGTTTGGTTTTCACATCATTAAAGTGGAAGGTTTTCAGCCTAAAGTTAGCCGAGACCTTAAACAGGCTACGAACGCTATTGCTCGAAAATTAATCAAACAACAGAAAGGCGGTACTGCTTTGGCTGATTTGGCTAAGTTAGTTTTAGAAGCAGCTAAATCGGGTAATGACAAAGGTATCCGAGCACGAAGTCTGAGCTGGGCTAGTACTGCTGAGTTTTCTGCCAACGCCCGTTTTATTCCTGGGTTGGGTAATGACAGCGCACTTAAAGAAGCGGTGTTAAGTTTGAAAAAGGGGCAAACTTACCCTGAAATCCTAGATATCAATGGTCGGAAATATGTTCTGAGGTTGAAGTCCAAGAAGAATCCTGACATGTCTAAGTTTGATGCTCAAAAAGCTGAGGAACTTTCGAAAAGTGCGCGTTATATGCAATCTTATACTTTCTACAATACCCTTAACACTTTGGCTCGAAAAGAATATGAGAAGGCTAATGAGATCTGGGTGAATGATGAATACAGGAATATGGATATAAATCAAAAAGCCCAGGGTGGTAGTTAGAATTATCTGAGGGTTTTTCAAATGCATGTTTTGTTGGTTTCTAAGACGACAAACTTGGAGCAGCATGGTGATGTCATCCGATTGCGGATTAGCCGAGGGTTTATGACATCGGATCATCTTGATGATTTAAAGATCGCACATGATCAGCACTATGCAAGCCTTGATCAAGTTAAAGCTTCTCTTGAGTCTGCCGGTATTACATACGATCACTTGCAGAGAGATGATCTGGTGTATGCCGAACAAAAATACGATGGTATTTTTACGGTGGGTGGGGATGGAACCTTGCTTTCGGCTAGTCATATGGCTGATGATAATACCCCTTTACTAGGCATCTGTTCTTCGAACTCTAGTGTGGGGTATTTGTGTGCTGTTAAGGCGCCTGATATTGGGCTTTTGGTAGATCGATTTAAAGATGGTAAGGTCGATTATCACCGATGTACCAGAGTTAAAGCATCTGTTTTCCATGTTGAAACTAGAGAGCATACCGAGACAGCTCCTGCCCTGAACGACTTTTTGTTTACGAGTGCTAACCCAGCTGCAACGACTAGGTATATCATTAAGGTGGGCGATAGGCGTGAAGTCCACAAGTCTAGTGGTATCTGGGTTGCGACTGGAACAGGTTCTACAGGCGGTATTTCGGCTGCTGGGGGCGAAAAAGTCGATCCTGAGTGTGATGACTTAATGTTTCTTGTAAGAGAACCCTATGTTTCTGATGGTGCCAAGCTCAAAAATATTAAGGGGGTATTTGGTGGTAATGGTGGCGTATTCACAGTCGAGAATCGAACCACGGATGCTATACTTGCTCTTGATGGGCAGAGAGAGGTAGTTCCGCTAGTCTTTGGTGATCGCATTACCTTCAAGCCAGCCATGCCTGCTCTTGTTGCCAGAAAACTAAAAACGAGCGGAAAGTAATTCAGCTACTGCTCGAGACTGTGGCTCCATCGACTAAGAAGGTCGGGCAATTCATGGAGCCTGAAATGATGGTGGATTCCGCAGACAGCCCAATGATTTGATTGCATAGATCGAAAGAATTGCCTGCTATCATCGTTTCTTTTACGCAACCCACATCTTGCCCATCTACAAATAGGCGACTGCTTTTGGCTACGCCACTAAAGTCACCTGTAAGTGGGTCGGTATTTCCTGAGAATCTGTCAACGTAAAGAATTTCTTTGTGCTGGCTTGTTAGTTCAATCATAGACATCGAACCGGGGGCTATGTGGAGCCCGAATGGTCCTCCCTTCATCCCAAGAAGTTGTCCTCCGGTTTTACGAGCGGAATAGCAGTCATGAAAATGATGATGTAAAATTCCATTTTGCAAAAGCACTTTTTCTTCGGTAGGAATGCCATCGCCATCATAGGCAGTAGCTCCCATGAGATTTTTACTATGAGGCTTGTCGGTTAAGGTAAGTTTAGGTGAAAGAACTTGTTCACCAATTCTTTTAATCCACTTGCTTTTGCCATCCATTACTTGCCGTCCGGACGCATGGAACATAATAATGCCGATGAGAAGGTCATACGCTGCTCTAGGACTGATGACTATAGGGCCTTTATAAGATGGGCAGCTAATAGGGTTGAGGGAGCGAAGTAGTTTTTGGGTAAATCTTTTTGCATCTAATGATGCTGCTTCGAGGGCTCCTTCAATTGTATAGCTAAAACCAGAATCATAGTCGATGCCGGACACTTGATCCCCATCTTTGGACATTCCCATCCAACTCCATTGAATCGATGTTTGTTTTTCATTTTGAAACACACCATGACTGTTGTGTAGTGATGAATGACTCACATCAAGACTCATTTCAAATTTATCTAATGCAATCTTAGGGTTGTCATTAAGTATTTTACCAACTTCTTTCATCATTGTTTTTAGTTCATCTAGATTAAGCTCTGGCAGCTTGGGGTCAAAAACAAAATCTAGATGTTTAGCTTTTTGTGCAATTTCAGGGCCCGGAAAGTGTAAGGCATCGTCAGCAATAGAAAACTGAGAAAGATTAACGGCATTATCAACTATGTTGGTAAATTCATTCCTATCTAGTCTGTTAGTTGTAGCAGAGCCTTTTTTTTGATTTTTATGGATTATTAAACCAATTGCTTGCGATTGCATTGAATTTGCGAGGGAAAACTTTTTATTTTCCATCACGAGTCTTTTCTCTTGAGAGCAGCTGGTACCTATCTTGGCTTCATCAGCGCCATTTTTTATCGCTAATTCTAGACCATAATTTGCTACGTCATGAATTTCATTACTTAGTCCTGTAAGTCGATCTTTCATTATCTACCTCCAACGTGCATTTTGCATCTGACATATGGTCCGCCGGCGTCGACTTTAGCTGGTTGGCCTTTGCCGCAGTATCCGCTTCCAAGGTCCCAAAGAAATTCTGAGCTAATTGCATCAATAGTTTTTAAGACATCAAAAGCAATGCCTGACAAAGTTGCTTCTCGGAGTAACTGTACTTTCTTGCCGTTTTTGATTTTCCAGACATGTGAGCAACCAAACATAAACTCCCCGTTAGCATCTGCCTGGCCTCCTCCCGCTCCTTCTACCAGATAGCCATCTTCCATTTCAGCTATCATCTGATCCAAGGATGTTTGTCCTGGTGCCATGTAGGTATTTCTCATGCGAATGATCGGTTCATCATTATATAGCCAAGCTCTGGCATTACCTGTAGCGGCAACCCCGAATTCAGCGGCTGATTCTCTATTGTGAAGATATGAATGTAATAATCCGTTTTTGATGATGATGGTATTTTCCGTTTTTACACCCTCATCATCAAAAGGAATATTTCCTGTGGCATAGCCGCTTATTGATTCAATGCCAGAATCGCATAAAGTAACTATATCTGAAGCCACTTTGGTGCCTATCTTGCCTTGGGCTATTGAGCCTGATTTAACAAAGTCAGCTTCAACCGTATGGCCAATGGCCTCGTGACATAACAATCCTACTACTGCGGGTGCTAGAATAACATTTTTTAGGCCGCCTTCCGGGTAATCTGCTTTTAGCAAGTCGACAGCTAGTTTACCGGTTTGTTCAACCATATGATTAAGAGATGGGTGATTAAAAAGACACTGCCAGTTACCTGAGACGCCAGCAGATCTGCCTGAAGAAATTTGTTGACCTTGATTTGCAGCAACAGCTGCAATGGAGACTTCTGGTTGAGCGATCTTTAGACTCGCTTCTGCACCATCGCTAGTGACTATCACTTTTTCTTCGAGGATTTCATTATAGCGGCATCGAGAAGACTGAATCTTTGAATTTAAATCGCCAAGAGACTTTTCGATGTCAATGACTTGAGATAGTTTGTCAGATACAGACATAGCGACTAGGTCATTAAAGCCTTCTCCAACAAAATCTTCGGTTGCTAGCCTGTCCTTCGGTAGGTTTCGGCTGGCTCTTTCACTTGTTTCTGCCAGGATCCTTGCATTTTTCTGTGCTTGTTCAATAGTCTGTTTTAAGTTTTTTTCGGTAAGGTCTGAAGTAGCCGCAAATCCCCAGGACCCATCGACCATTGCCCTTATTCCTATGCCAGAGACAACGGTCTGATTGGCAACATCGACTCTTCCTTTTTGGGCTACGAAAGAATTAGTTTGGCGTTTATGATACCGCATTTCAACAAAGCCGCTAGCTTTATCGGTAAGATCCTTCAACAGATTCTTCATAGTCTGTTCCTTTTAATTTTTATCTTACTTTAACTTAGCGGACATTTCTGACATGGGCAAGGTTCTGCTATTTATCTACTGAATGAAGTTCTGGTAGTGGAGTGTTAACCCCTTTTTCACGCCAGATTTCTCCGCGAATAGTTTCGAAGACCAGGTCGTGCCCGTCCCGAGCCAAAATATAGTTTTTTTGAATTGGTATTTTGCCAGAAGGTGTATCTAGCGCATAAACCGGGATGCCCATTCCAGTTATATTTCCTCGCAATGATCCCATGACTTTTAAGCCTTCATCTACAGTAACTCTAAGGTGCTCGGTACCCTCCACTGCGTGAGGGTGAAAGACGTAATATGGTCTTACTCGGTTTTTAAGTAGGCTGCGGCAGAGGTTCATCATTTTTTCCGGTGTGTTATTGACCCCTCTTAAGAGAACAGCTTGATTGCCAACAGGAATCCCGGCATTAACTAAGTTAGCAATGGCTTGACTCGCATCGGGAGTCATTTCTTCTGCGCAGTTAAAATGAGTATTGACGAAAACCTTTTGATGCTTGCCTATAATTTTGCAAAGATTTTTCGTGACACGGTAGGGGAGTGTTACCGGTGTTCTGGTGCCAAAGCGTACCATTTCGACGTGTGGTATTGCGCAGATCCTGTTGAGCAAATGATCGATCGCTGAGTCTGATGCTATAAATGCATCCCCTCCGGTAATGAGGACATCGCGAATAGCCGGGTTTTCTCTAATATAATTGACCCCACGATCTATAATACTACGGTTAAAGTGCAGGCCCTGTTCATCGTCTCTTCTCTTGCGAAAGCAATAACGGCAGTATACGGGACACAACTGGGCAACACAGAAAGCGACTCGATCCGGATATACATGGACTACTTCTTTGACTGGTGAGTGCGGAACTTCATCCAGCGGGTCATGCATACCTAGCTTGTCGACTTTTTCGGAGCCCCGGGGAACGGACTGCAGCCTTATAGGACAAAGAGGGTTATCCGGGTCCATCAACCCCATATAATATGGAGTTACCCCTGCGTTAAAAAGATCTTTAAGTTGATTAAACCCCATGATCTCATCTGGATCAAGGTTCAGCCAATTCTTCGCCTGTTCTTGAGAGTGGACCTGGTGCTTCATTTGCCAGCGCCAGTTAGAGAATTGTGACGGGTTGTTATTCGTATGTTTAATGAATCGATTTCTTTGCTTAGTGCTCACTTTATGGAGAACGCTATCTCTATTGTTGAGAAGCTCTGAAAATTCACTCATCGGTGTTTCTGGATCTGGGATTTGATTAAGTTTGGTTTCCATTCTATGGTCTTTCGCTGGCTGATCAAGAGGCTGGGCCAATATAGAGGAGGGTATCTTGAATATCAATCAATTGATCTTAGGTTCTGGGTCAAAGTGGCGTGAAGGTGTGTTGCGGGAGGCTGGGATTGTTGCCAGGTGTATAAAACCAAACTTGGATGAGAGTTTGATCACGGGGGAGAACCCTGCAGATTTGGCGCTCCAGAGATCGATAGCCAAAGCAAAACGGGTTTTTACAGACCTTGCGTCTGAGGGGGCAAGCTCGGTGATTATCGGCTGTGATCAGGTTTTGGAGTTTGAAGGGGCTGCATACGGTAAGGCAGAAACACGGGAAATTGCTTATGACAGGCTCAACTTGTTTGCGGGTAAAACTCATTATCTCCATTCTGCCTTTGCTATTATAAGTGGTGGTGTCGCTGTGGCGCAAGAGGTGGTGACTGCGACAATGATAATGAAACCTCTTAATAGTCAAGATATAGATATCTATCTTAATACCGGCGAGTGGCAGGGTTGTGCTGGGTGCTATCAGTACGAAAACAAAGGAGGCTTCTTATTTGAAAAGGCTATTGGCGACGAGTCAACTATCATAGGCCTTCCGATTAAAGAGCTTTCTGCCTGCTTGCGGGATTTGGGCTTTCTTAATTAGTATGAGGGGCAGATATCCTGCAATACACATATTTCGCACTTAGGACTAATTGCTTTGCAGGTATATCTACCCTGAAGTATAAGCCAATGATGTGCGGCCGGAAGGGCGCATGAAGGTATGATTTCCAGTAGCTTTCCTTCGGCTGTTTCCGCATTTTTTTCATATTGTAAACCCAATCTTCGCGTTACCCGATACACATGGGTGTCAACTGCTAGCGTTGGATGGCGAAAAATTTCTCCAAGAATGACGCTGGCCGTTTTTTTTCCAACTCCCGGCAGTGATTCTAGGTCTTCGCGGTTATCAGGGACTTGACTGTTGAAATCATTGATAATCATTTCTGATAGCTTCATGATATTCTTTGATTTCGTTGGAGCGAGACCAATGGTTCGGATCGCAGACAAAAGTTTTTCTTGTCCCCAGGCTAGCGGAGTTTCCGGGGTAAAACCTTTTTTGTAGATTGGTTCCATACAGCGATTGACCATTTTATCAGTCGTTTGTGCCGAAAGAACCACACTTACCAGCAATTGAAAGCTGGTTTCAAAGTATAGCTCGCACTTGGGATCTGGCTCGATAGCCCGCAGACGCTCTATGACTTCGCATGCCACTTCTCTTTTCTTTTTTAGGGAGAATGGTTTGCCTTTTGGTTCTGGCTTTTTTGAGTTTTCTCGTGTTGTTTTAGCAGAGGTTTTTTCGGCACGAACTGCTTTAAGAGGCTTACGGGCTTTTTTCTTAGTTGCCGTCTGAGCTTTCTTTTTGATTGCAGTTTTTAAAGGTTTAGCGGCCATTTGACGGAAAAATCTCAGCCTATGCTAATTGATTAGCGAAAGTTGCGGAGGTCATTAAAGCCTCCGCTCTGTATGAGTGATTTTTTATGGTACAAATCATTCTGAAACTTCGAGCTTCACATCTCCACCAGAAACTTTGCACTGACAAGCTAGTCTTTCGTCTGGCTCTGCTGCCATGGTTTCAAGAAAATCCTTTTCATCTTCACCAATTGGAGACAGGAACTCGCTACCTTCAAGCACCTTGACCATACATGCTCCACATGCGCCATCTCGGCAGCCGAAAAGGATAGAGGTGTCTTGATCTTCACACATATCAATTAAGGCGTAGTTGTCGTCAACGTCGATGGTTAGGTCATCGGTTGTAATAATTACCTTGGGCATTTGATCCTCTCTGTCTAAATGTATCGCTCGGTCTTTTCGATGTTATTATGGGATGTTAATGATCTCCGTTGACCGCCAATACTGCTCTTAGCAGGGTTTAGCCGTCATTGTAAACATCCATATAACAAAATTGGCGTCTCTTGCCAATTATCGACGTAATCTTTCAAAATTAAATTGAACTAATCAGGGGGACAGCTACGTCTATATGAACTATTCTGGTTGAAGAAGGTTTACAGGATCATCTTTGTAACATAAAAAAACGGATCAGAAGATAGCCGGAAGTGCCGGTCTTTATATACTACTTGATTGAGGAAGAAATGGCTAAAAAAGCAGGAACCACATCAAAAAGAACATTCCAGTTAGCAGGATTTAGTCTGAAAGGTTATCTTCACAAGGCGAAAGTAGGGTCTCCCAAGGTGTCAGGAGCAGGGCTGTTAATCATTCTTGGAGAAAAGTCTAAACATAGTAAAGTTTTAAAAACTTTGGAAAAGCAGGTTCCTAAATGGCAGATTGAAGAAAGTTTAGAGTCTCCTCGAGAAATTCATCAGTTTGCAGGTAAGAATGGTCCCATATGGTTAGTCACTTGTCCGGAAGGTGGCGGCAGAAAGTCCCAGTGGAATGACGGGCGATTGGCCCATAGTCAATATGCTCAGGCGAGGGATTTAGTCGGTAGGTGCGCTAATAAGTCATTATTTATTCTCTCTGACCTAGAGTTGAAATTTGAGTCAGCGACTAAAGATCAGAAAATGGGTGCTCTGGTTGGTTTGGAGTTAGCCAGTTACAGTTACAAAAGTTGTGATATGACTTCTGGGCAGGATATAGCAGGTCCACAGTTATATATAGGGAAGTCTGCGGTTAATGTGCTCGAGTCGGCAAGCCCCTTGGGGGTTGGGGTTAATTTGGCGCGTCATTTAGTTAACTTGCCACCCAATCTTTTGCATCCAGGTACCTATAGCCAATATGTAAAATCTGCATTCACAGGGTTGCCTGGGGTTAAAGTTGATCTATGGGGTCCGGCTCGGTTGAAAAAAGAGAAAATGGGTTTGATGCTAGCGGTAGGAATAGGGGCCGAACATGGTCCTGTGATGGTGCATATAAAGTATCGGCCCAAGGCTTCGACGAAAAAACCAATTGCGTTGGTTGGTAAAGGTATTACTTTTGATTCTGGTGGTTTAGATTTGAAACCATCTTCAGCTATGCGTTTGATGAAAAAAGATATGGGAGGATCTGCTGCTTTAGTAGGTTTTGCCTGGTGGTTGGCGGCAAATAAAGTAGATCAACCGGCTGATATATATTTAGGTCTTGCTGAGAACGCATTGGACGAAAGGGCTTTTCGTCCAGGTGATGTTTATCGATCCCGTTCTGGAATGGATGTGGAAATCCATAATACTGATGCGGAGGGGCGTTTGGTTTTAGCTGACGTTCTGGATGTTGCTGCTTCGGCAAAAGGAAAAGATAAAGCAGCGTTGATAGTTGATGTCGCAACATTGACTGGTGCGGTAAAAGTGGGTCTAGGTTCAGGCATAGGTGGTTTATTTGCCAATGATGATAAGCTAGCAGAAAAGGTTTTAAGTGGTGGGCAGAAAATGGGTGATCGGTTTTGGCAGATGCCCCTGGTGCCTGATTATGAGGGCTCTTTGATGACTAATTTTGCCGATATAAACCATTGTGGTTCTTCTCGTTTTGGGGGAGCAATTACGGCTGCCTTATTTTTAGAAAAGTTTGTGCGTGATCGTGCCTGGGCTCATTTAGATATTTATGCTTGGGCAGATTCTCCTAAGGGATCAATAGGTGAAGCGGGAGGGAATGGTCAGGGTGTCCAATGTCTTGCTGGGTGGTTGGGGGCTTTGAGCCTCTAAAGTAGATATAAGTTCTTTTTTTACTGAATTTTCTGTGAAAGTGAGTTCAGTTATTACAAAAAATCAATCTGGTGGGTAGATAGCTATGAAAGCTGCAGAAATTCGATCTCGTTTCTTAAAATTTTTTGAAGAATTGGACCACACTGTTGTCGGCAGTTCATCTTTAGTACCTCATAACGATCCTACTCTTTTATTTACCAATGCAGGGATGAATCAGTTTAAAGATAACTTTACCGGCAGGGAGAAACCATCATTTACGCGGGCTACTTCTGTACAGAAGGTTGTCCGAGCTGGTGGCAAGCATAATGATTTAGAAAACGTGGGTTTTACTGCGAGGCATCATACTTTTTTTGAGATGTTGGGGAATTTTTCCTTTGGTGATTACTTCAAAAAGGATGCAATTCGATTTGCCTGGGACTTTCTGACCAAAGAGTTGAACATCAGTGTTGATGACCTGTATGTCACCGTTCACGTGAGCGACGATGAAGCTGAAGATATTTGGGTTAAGGACATAGGGTTTCCTTTGGCAAAAGTCACCAGATTAGATGAGGATAATTTCTGGTCTATGGGAGACATAGGTCCCTGCGGGCCTTCAAGTGAAATATTTGTGGATCGAGGTGAGCAATATAGTTGTGGTAAGGTGGACTGCAAAGTTGGATGTGAGTGCGATCGGTACATGGAAATATGGAATCTTGTTTTCATGCAATTTGACCGGGATTCGTCTGGAAAGATGACTCCGTTGCCGAGTCCATGTGTTGATACTGGGATGGGACTTGAGAGAGTGACATCCTTTTTACAGAAAGTAGATACTAATTATGATATCGATGCCTTTCTGGATATCATGAAGAAAACTAGTGGGTTAGTAGGAAAGGAATATCAGCCAGGCACTGAAGATAGTTTTGCTTTTAGGGTTATTGCCGACCATTCCAGAGCCACCACTTTTTTGATTGGTGATGGAGTTATTCCTTCGAATGAGGGGCGTGGGTATGT
>MDTC01226308.1_pt1 | contig 11029 bp, 9 predicted proteins | sample 811181 | NCBI WGS metagenome assembly MDTC01 (sample SAMN05326644, study PRJNA326480) | marine metagenome | isolation source: seawater | place: Pacific Ocean: North | collected 2011 | reverse complement strand
GATGAGAGTTTCACAAAAACCCAAATCGGATGGGTTCCGCAAGCAGCAACGAATCTGCCAAACAATCTGCGTATTACGGTAAAAGAATTCATCCGTCTTGGGTCGTTGAATTTGTGGACGTGTCTTTTACCGATGAGTAAAGCTAACAAAGCAAGAGTTGATGAGATAATTGACACTATCGGGCTGACAAACTATGCAAATACTAGATTGAGTAGTTTATCCGGTGGTCAACGTCAACGAGCAGCAATTGGGAAGGCGTTAGCTTCGAACGCTAACCTATTGCTAATGGATGAGCCTATGGTTGGCGTTGATATTGAATCACGCAACTCACTAATGAGTTTGCTGAGGAAGTTATGTGATCAGCAAAACAAAACCATTGTGATGATTTCTCACGATTTAGCCAGCATCAAGAAAACTGTACACAGAATGGTGTATTTAGAAAAACAGGTATTATTTGATGGGTCAACCAAAGACTTTCCCGAGTTATCAATTTTGGCTGATTTGTCTAGTAGTAAACAGCCCAGCGGGGAATCTGAGGAATTGAGTAATAATCAGGAATTTGTTAACGGCGACATTACTCAATCTAGTGACAGTGGTGATGTCTAATGGTCCTCGGAGAGTTATTGTTAGACTTGCTTGGGCCGGTATTGGAATTACTTGCCCCATATATGCCCGGAAGATGGTTTCCGCTATATTTCTCGAGAGTTTACTTACAGCGACCGCTCATTGCAGCCCTAGTTGTATCGATGGTGGCTGGATTTCTGGGTTCATTTCTGCTAATTAGGAATCTTGCGCTAATTGGGGATGGACTTGCGCACGTATCCTTTGGTGCCATCGGTATTTTTCTTGTTATAGGGATGATTCAGCCTGTAGATGGGGCTTATTTAGTCTGTATTCTAGCGGCGATTTTAATCGATTTGGCTCAAAGGCACGGCTGGTTAACCGGCGATACCGCGATTGGCATAATCTCTACAGGAATGCTCGGACTTGGCCTTGTATTATTCAGGTTATACGGTAGTGATTCATTGACCACAATTGATAGTTACTTATGGGGCGACTTGAACATTATGCCCAACAGTCTCTACAATGAAATAATATTCATTGCAGTCATTTGTTATTTTGGACTAATAATATTTTATCGCAGTCTCCTAGCAATTTGCATTGATCCAGTAGCGGCTAAAATACAAGGCATTCCGGTTGAATTAATCAGTTTCTGCTGGTCTATTTTGGTTGGTTTAGTAGTTGTAAGTATGGTACAAATCATCGGCGCAATTCTGGTTACGGCGATGTTGGTAACCCCAGCAGCGATGGCCCAATTAACCAGCAGGAGTTTTCTGAGTACCGTGATTCTAGCCCAAGTTTATGGCGTCATTACAGTGTTACTGGGGCTATATTATTCTGCTGAGCTGGGAACAGGTAGTGGGTCAATGATTGCCTTAGTTTCTGCAATATTGTTCATAGTAGTAGCAAGCGCCAAAGGACTGTTTAACTTCTTCAAGGCAATTAATCAAGATACTATCTGATTGTCTGGTCAATTCTCATATAGTATTGCTACAGATTGATTGACATTGACTAGGTCTTGACCGTCATCCATCACGATTCTTAGTTCATGCAGCATGTAGGTGTTGAAATACAGAGTCTGCCACATCATGGTATCACCATCATTAATCTGGCCATTTCTAGTTTGACAGATATCATCCAGTTCATCTACCAACTGCCAAGTTAGCTGAATCGATTGCCCACTATCCCCGATGCTATTGACGATTGATGGGTTCTCGACATTAGAGATAATTTCAATCATCTTTGGATGCTGTCCTTGGTTTGCTGGTTCTGGATTAAATGGTAAAGCCTGTGGAGCATTCGTGTCCGTTTCTGTCCAGTCTATCCGTAAGTCGATTTGTATCTCAATCGACTGGTTCATCAGATTACCAAATGAATCAAGTGCATACACGTTTATTGGATAGATTCCATGCGTGGTAAATTCAATCACGATGACCGAATCTGAATTCGCATCAATCGTCACTGGCTCGCGACCATCATTGGTTTCAATACCAAAGGTGCTTAACTGATTTGTTGACGTTGTTGCTGAGAAATCAAAACTGATAATGACCGGGTTACTACTGATGAATTGTCCCTCAGAGTAGGTTTCTATGACGGTGCCAGAGGCGCTATCATAGTCAACAACCAAGACAATATCACCAGTATCATCGTTGGCGAAAAGGCAACCAGATAGGCTCCAACAAACTAACATGGCTAGCAACATAAAGGAGATGCTGCGCGCCATGTTTCTACCAGTATAGATGATAATATTAACCGCTCGGATTTTTGCACAGACGAAATTAATTGATTATTTTCTTAACATACTTCGGTAATAGTTCACCTGCTTTTCCTTGAAGGAATTCGTCATGTAGGTCGATATTCATCGGATTGTCTAGGTTGATTCCTATGCAATAGGCACCATTTTGTCGGGCAACCTCAATTAGTCCTGCAGCAGGATAGACATGACCACTCGTGCCAATAGTGATGAAAACATCGCATTGCTCGACGGCTGAATAAATCTCAGACATTTGCAACGGTACCTCATGAAACCAAACAATGTGGGGGCGCAATCGCTCATTGCCACAACTTGGGCAAGCAACATATTGTTCAGTAAGATGTTCATTTGACATATAATCAAAGGTTTCATTACACTTTTCGCAACGCAAAATTCTCAACTCACCGTGCATGTGAATGAGGTTTTTCGAACCGGCTCTGCCGTGTAAATCGTCAACATTTTGCGTAACCAAAAGAAAATTATCCCCTAGAAACCGCTCCAGATCTACCAGGGCGCGATGAGCACTATTCGGTTCCACATCCAGTAATTGTCGACGTCGCGCTTGATAAAATTGCCAGACAAGTTCCGGGTTGGCTTGCCAAGCATACGGCGTAGCAACATCTTCTATTGCGTGATTTTCCCATAATCCGTCAGCATCCCGGAAGGTTTTGATGCCAGATTCAGCACTGATTCCAGCACCGGTCAAAACCACGACCTTGGTATTACTGTCAATTTCCGCCATAGTAGTCGATAACAGTTGGTGATTTAATGTCTATTACCAAGTCGATAAATCCGAGAGGTCGGTAAACCCCGGGTTTTTGCCCTTAGATGTAGGGATTAACTATAAGTGAACTCAAGTCCCTAAAGCTGATGTTTAACCAAATAAACTCAATGCCAGCGAAGGTTTGCCTAGGAATTTGTGCCTTGGTAAGCCTGATTTACTCTCTGAACTTTATGCTCTTCGCAGATTGCTATGTAATCGGCGGTGAGGGTTGTTTCACAGTGCTCTCTAATGATGCCGCTGAGGGAACTCAGGCTTGGGGGAGGGGTGCTCCAGAAACCGCATTTAATGGTACCTTGATGTTTGGTATGTTCCTTGCAGTAATGCTCTTACTAAATGAAGGGGCAAAAGGAATGTGGCGCATGATGATTCCAGTGATCATCGGCTTCAGTGCGCTAACTGCATCCATTTGGCTCCACGGTGACTTCACTGATGCTAGCGAAACTCCAAAATATGCCACGCTATTTACCACAATAATTTACACAGTAGCTTACTTCTTATTACGGGATGAGGGGGTTAATGAAGGCTTGAGCGATTACAAACCGGGCATCAATGTCAAGGACAAACTAGCGTTAGTATCACTCAGCATATTGGTCTTAACCGGCTTATTCTATGCAATGAGAATGATCTTTACTCCAGATAGCGTGATAAGTGATAATTTCGACGCAATAGTTCCAGGTGATGCAAATGGAATGGGCACACCGTCCGATGCGACAGTTGCCGTGACGGGTAGTTTGATACTAGTCTACACCCTGTGGGCCGGATTAACTCTTACTGAGAGTCCCAAGGGCAAATGGGCAGTTATCCACCCTTCGATGTTCTGTTTTATTGCTATAGTTGCTTCAACCTATGTTGGCCTAGTTATCGGCGATGCAAGAACTGGTAGTGATTTTCAAAAGCTTGACTTAATCGTCGGGCCTGTGGTTATGCTACTGACTACTTTAGCATACTTTAGATTGCGTGACGAAGGTATGGAAGATGGTATGACCATCCTAGGCGAGCCAGCCAAAGACCCACACATGATGTCCAAGGCGCTTCCGGTATTCGGCCTAGTAGTTGGTGCAGTGTTCGGAATTAATGGGCTGTTTTTCTGATTAGTTGCCATTTGAGAGCAATACCTGCAGAAATATGCAGGTCCTATGTTCAATAGTAATACTATTGAATATGTGCGTTTAGGGTTTCATTGTGCGAACTAAGGCATTGCTTTTGGTCACCTTGATGGTGACTATGTCATTATCAGGATGCTTCGGAGACGAAATAGTCGTTGAAGAGGTAGTTGTAGAAGAAATTGAGAGCCCACGAACGTTTGTTACCGATAAAACTGGTGAAACTATTGATTCTCCGCTAATCGATATGACGTTCCAGTTTAGCGATGTCGGTGAAACCGGTAAGGAACCAAGCATCGGTATGACTTCAACAGGTTGCATATTCTTTATTGCCATGGAGAAAGTTATGCGTTCTTGTGACTATGGTGAAACCTGGGAAGAAGTTCAAGGCCCCGCATGTTCCTTTACCACAAGTGATCCTTACGGTTGGGTCGATCCAGTCACTGACCGCATCTTTAATGTCCAAATGCAGGGCTTGGAGACCTCATGGATCTGTTGGAGTGACGACGACGGAGAGACTTGGTCGGGCAACCCGCATGATTCGGGCACAACACCAATCAATGATCACATAAAACTAGCCAGTGGTCCGTGGACTAGTGCTGGATATGGTGCTTTAGGTCAAATCACTAGTAACGCAATCTATGAGACGGCAGTTTACTACTGTTACAATAAAATCGTTGGTATTTTCTGCTACACTTCATTTGATGGTGGAGCAACCTTTGAGGCTGGTGGGCAAATTGTCGGCCTAGCAACGACCAATGGCGGGCTGCACGGAGCAATCTCCACAGCACCCGATGGCACGGTTTACGTAACCCCACGAGTTGAAACGCCATCGGTAATTGTTTCGAAGGACAACGGTTTCACTTGGTTTACACGAACCATGGGAGAAGATGTTGGTACACCTTACCCACGGAAGAATTCAGAGATTTCGACTGATTCAGAATCTAACGCCTACCATGTTTGGACAGGTGGCGATGAAGGAGTGTACCTGTCACGCTCAACTGATTCTGGTGAAACCTGGGAGCAAGAAAGCATTCGAATTTCTCCTGTTGAAGTAATTTCCTCAGTGTTCCCGCAAACAGATGCTGGTGACCCCGGAAGGATTGCCGTTACTTACCTAGGTAGCGAAAATGCAGAAATGCTAAATCAATCCAATATCGATGGCAGCCCCTGGGATGGAAATGCCCATTATGCGCCTAACAATGCTACTTACCATCTGTACATAACATACAGTCTGAATGCTCTTGACCCAGAGCCAACCTTCCACACCTACCGAGTTACAGATGACCCGGTTCAGGTTGGCTCCATCTGCCTTAACTCCGGCGACTGTCGCGATATCGGGGGTTCAAACCGCAATTTGCTAGATTTCAATGACTTGCACATCGATCGTGAGGGGCGCGTCTATGTTGCATTTGCTGATGGATGTACCGGTGAGTGTGCAACCAGCAACAATTCATCTGCCCAAGATTCAAGGGACGGCAGAGGATCTGTTTACTATCTCGCCCAAGGGCCAAGTTTGTTGGCTGAGTATGGTGAGTTATTACCGGTGATGGCAAGTTCTGAGACAGAGATGACCAATTACTGTCAACCAGCAACTCAGTGTGCTACAGTTGAGCGTAATAGTGAGCAAGATTAGGCAAGTGCTGCCTTATTGGTCGCATCTAAGTTCATTGACAAAACTAGCATTTTGAAGTCTGTGCGGGCCTGAGCAATCCTGGTTTTGGATTCTCTTATTCGGATTTTGTGGCCTTGTTTGATGGTTTTCCAGTCGTTCTTGGTTTGCGATTTTTTAGTTTGTTTAGCGATACCGTATTCTTTCCGTCGCTGAATTAACTCATTAAAGCCCGAGCGTAACTGGTTCATACAATCAACAAATCTCTCCTGAAATTGACTTTCAGTTCCCTTAGCCTTTTTCTCAAAGGTTCGCTTCATTCTACGGGATTCGATAACCTTGGCTGGGATTTTGTGTAAGTCCTTGGTTAGCCCAAACCATGATGCAGATTTAATCAACCACTTGGAGGGATCCCAATGATACCACTTGTGGCCATTTCGGTAGTCTGCCTGGAAGGTGTGATGGAAGTTGTGGTAGCCTTCGCCAAAGGTAAAGAAAGACAGCATCGGTGAGTCCCTCGAGGTATTTTCTGTTGAGTATGGCTGAGTTCCCCAAGTATGAGCTGCAGAATTGATGAGGAAGGTTGCGTGATGAACTACAACAACTCTAACAAAGCCTCCATAAACCAATCCACCAAGAAAGCCGTGTAAGCCACCTATCCAAGCGAAGCCAACCAGAGCAGGTAGTAGAATACCGGTCAAGAAACCAATTAGGAAGATATTACGGTCTTGCCAAGCCAATATCCTATCGGCTTGGAGATCTTCAACATGCTCGACAATCTCTTCCCCTTCATCGACCATTACCCAGCCAATGTGAGCCCAGAAGAATCCTCTAGTAACTGAATATGGGTCCTCTTCCTTGTCGGTTTTCAAATGATGTCGGCGGTGGTCACTACACCACTTTATGGCCGAATTTTGGAACGCTGCGGCGCCAAATAAGGCGTAAAACAACTTCAGCGGCCAAGCAGCTTTGTGAGTCCGATGACTGAATAGACGGTGATAGCCGGCAGTGATTGACAGACCTGATGCTAGGTAGAACCCAATAAAAATAACGGGCTCGAACCAACCGATACCGAAGTTGATGGAATAATAAACGAGTGACGTCAAGGCTAATATCGGCATGCCGATGAGAAATGCCGAGTTAACAATATTGATGTTGGACGGGTAAGCAATGTGCTCCGACATGCTGTGCACAAATCCTTCACCCGTTTGAGGTTATGTCTTATTTTTTTAACAAAATTAACAGTTGATGTTAACAGGCTGACCACCAACCCACATTGACTAAGAATGCGGTTAATTTTAAAGCCCGTGTTACTTAAACCCATCCATGGACCAAGGCCCTTCTCCACCGGTCGAGATGCCGCAGGTGGTGATATTAGCAGGGGGACTTGGTACTAGACTTGGGGCGATTACTCAACACATTCCAAAGTCTTTAGTTGAGGTAGATGACAAGCCAATGATTGATCACATCCTTGACTGGATAAGTCTCCAAGGTTGTGATCGAGCCCTGATACTAACCGGCCATTTGGGCGATAAGTTCGATCAATATACGCATGATTCGGTGGATTTGACATTCGTTCGTGAGCCAGTACCACTCGGCACTGGTGGTGCATTGTGGAATGCTGTTGATTTTTTAGAGCCAGAATTTATTCTCCTTTGGGGGGATGACTTTCATCCAATAAATTATCATAATTTAGTCGATTTGCATCGCCAAGATGGGAATCTAATGACGATGACGGTTACTGAATCCCATGATTCGATGAATCTCTTGCATGCAAATGGCAGGGTACACAAGTACAACAAACGAAATAATAACTCGGAGTTTAACGGCTATGAAGCGGGTACAAGCGTCGTGAGTAAGCGAATTGTGCTGCTATTTGGGCGCGATGGAAAATGGAGTTGGGAGGAAACGGTCTACCCTAAATTATCGGGTAAGATAGGAGCACATGTTGACAACACTAAGTTTTGGGATATGGGCACTCCAGAGCGGCTGACGAAATTAACTGAATTCCTCAAACTCGAACGATTTCGAACTTGAAACTGATATTGCTTCTGGCAATACCTCCTCACTAGTCACCAATGCCAAGACCATCCCTCCATAGCCGCCGCCCATCATCCGGGCGCCCAGCACCCCATCCGTTGCCTGTAGTTCAGCAACTAGTCGGTCTACTTCCGGAACACTGACACCGAGCTTTTTGAGAGATTCATGAGATTCATTTAGTAAAAGCCCCAGTTCTTCCGGGGTTGCATCGATAGCCTGCATTACTCGATAATTTTCAAGTCTAACGTGCTGTTCAAGGTAATCGGTATTAGACTGATAATTTATTTCTGCCAGTTTCCGAGGTATTCCCGAATAGACTAGCTTGAATTTCCATCCTTCGGGGATTGGTATGTGTTTTACTGAGTAAGAACTGAAATCGATTAATGCAGCATGGTTTTTTTTGGCAAATGCAATGGCCGTCTGATCCAATAAACCACACTTTGTTCCAAGTATTTGATGCTCCAACTGTTGGGCCTTTTGACAAATAGTTACATTATCCAACCTAGAATTATATCCAACGACGATTGCCACACACAACGCAGCAGAGGATGACATTCCTGTACCAATTGGAATGTCGCTATCGACTACTAATTTAGCTGGATAGCCTCCGATAGCTTGCCACAATTTTACCACCACTGCATCGCCGTCATACCCGCGTTCTAACCTAGTGATAGTTAGCTTCAACCTAGGTTTGGAGGCAAAAGAGAGTGCCAAACCACCGGCATAATCAGTGTGTTCGCCGATAATGTTTATCCGCGCTGGCACGGTTACACGCTGATGCATGGTTACACCACGTGTGACAGGTACTTGGTAAGTTTGGCATCCATGTTACAGAATTATCCTGCCCGATATGAGCCAACCAAGTATAGAGCACAGTCGTTGTCTTATTGACCAAGTTTTCCTCAGTAAGCCTTCCAGCGCTGCACCTGTAACAGCTCCTCAAGTATACGAATCTTCTATCTGCTAAATCCAAACAATAACCATTGCAAGCGCGGAATAATCCAGTGATGAATTCAAGGTTCTTTGAATGTCAAATCGAGTTTGGTATTTTCTGTTACATATCTTGCAAATGGAAACGTAGTTATCAGGGAATTGAGTAATTTGCCAAATCTATGGAATCTGTCATAGCGGGCTATTACATGAAGGGCAGAATTTCCAATCGGGTTCTATGGCATCTCCACAGCTTGGGCATTGACTAGATTGCTTATCGCCCATGATCACTGAGTCTTTTATCACTGAATCACCAACTTGACCAATTTGCACCATCGGCTTATCATTTTCTAGATAGGTCTGCCGGATTCTTCCAGCCTCGGCAAACAGACCAGCTCGCTGGTACAGTTCCGCAGCTTTGGCAAAATCACGCGCCAGTTCTAGGTTCTTTGCCTCCTGGGCGAGTTTGTCAATCTCATCCATTGACGGTGCACTGGTTGAAGTTGTCGAAGCAGTCATAGTCGAATTGGTTTGTTCGGTAGTTGGTCTTGGTCGATTCGGATTTAGTGGCATTTGCCCAGTGGTTCGTGGGTTCATTCCAGCATTAGTCTGAATTATCTGCTGGTTTGGTTGTGCCACCGTCGTGGTAGGCATGTACCCCTGATTGACTATTACTGCCCTAGTTGATGCTCCCCCGGCGGTCAATGAGATTAATCCAACAATTATTGCTCCGCAGCAAAATAGACCGCCAAATCCAGCAACAAATCCACTACTTGCTTCTTGGTCTCTGACTTCTTGACACTCGACACTATCATAGATTGCGTCACCGTTCTCACAATCATATAGCAGGTCTTGGTCCGGCTCTAAACTTGCTCCAACCATCCCAAATAACAACGATGTGATGATTAGGGTGGTGAAGAGCCCCCATTTTGTCCGCTTGCCGTCAGTCGTCTGGACGACATTGGGCATGATTATCCGTCGTGACACGGGTATTGGATAGTTGGCTACCATTTTATGCTAACGCCTCTTTACTTCACGCTTCAAGCAGCGGTCTTTTGTGTGGCAGACTTGTCCCGGTGCCATGGACGACGCTCCTTGGTGGCCAAAAGGCATCATCACGGATGACTCAGTAAGTTTTGATACTGGGCGCGTTCAAACATCATTTGGTAGTGTTGATTCATGGAATTATGGTGAATCCCTAGCACTTGAATGGTGGCAAACTGCACCAACAGATGGCAACATCTGGGGCGATTGGCCGCAGGTGACGCAGGTCAAAGTTATCAAACGAGACCGAAGAGGCCTTGTCCTGCGACTCAATGAACATCAAATTGCTAGGATTAGCCCTTTCGCCGTTGGCAATGATCTCTCACGGCTTGTTAAGTATCAGCCATGGCGGGAAGCGTTAGAAAATCTAGCTGTGGTGCTACCATCAATGGTATACTCTAGTAATCATGATGATCGCATTGCTGTCTATGATTGCTTGAGTTTAGTAACAGATCACGATGATGTCGATACCGATAATTTGGTTATGGAACTTGGAGCAATCCACGCAGCTCTGCAGAAATTTGCTACTCCCAACACCGAGCGTCGCTGGAACGATCGACTGAAAGACATCGAAACAGCATTGAAGGTAACGACACTTTGGCGTGCCCCCCACTCACAATATACGGTTGGTTTGCCACGCGTGAATTTTACCCTGGAATTATTATCATCAAGTAATGGTAAGGTTGAGTTTATCGTCGATATGAGGACCCTAGCAGAACACATTCTATGCGAGCCGGACCGCCTTCCCGGCTTAGCCAATCTAATGTCTATCGAACAACAGATATCCTTTGCCAGTGGGTTAACTTCAGAATCTCGTAAGACCCTTCTACAGGCATATCTTAGTCAAGCGCCAAGCACCTATTCGCGCAAAAAAGCCCTTTCTACTTTGATGGGAGGGCCATGGATTTGGCGTTATCACGCAGTGTTGTTAGCACTTGCTGAAGCACGAATTTATGATGATGAGGGCCTAGGTGCGAAAGCAGAAAGTTGGCTCAACGACGTCTCGCGAATTCAGGCACATCTAGGGGTCTTACGCTTGTGGAAATCTGGCCTGTGGGGCGGCGTAATTGGCGCAGTAATTGCCTTCTTTGCCTGGCGAATGGAGACTTTGTCTCCACCCACCTCCGGCGCCTTTGCGATACTTTGCTTGGTTGGCTCGTTTATTTGTAACATGGTTTATTGGTCAAAAGACCCAAAGCCGT
>MDTC01161316.1_pt1 | contig 11029 bp, 9 predicted proteins | sample 811181 | NCBI WGS metagenome assembly MDTC01 (sample SAMN05326644, study PRJNA326480) | marine metagenome | isolation source: seawater | place: Pacific Ocean: North | collected 2011 | reverse complement strand
ATTATTAACAATGTGGTAAAATGTGGTAAAATGTGGTAAAATTTCAATATATTTGAGTTAGTACCAAAAAATAATGAATAATTTAATAGGAACATACCATTGCAAAGCTGATGTTAAGGGGAGACTTATGTTACCAAAATCATTAAAAAAACAACTAGGTGATAGTGTGAATTCTCCTTTTATTTTAAAAAGATCTGTATTTCATAATTGCTTGGAACTTCATCCATTTTCACAATGGGAGATAACCATGGAAAGTATTAACTCGTTAAATAGATTCATAAAAAAAAACAATGATTTTATTCGAATGTATACAGCTGGTGTCAGAATTATTGAATTAGATTCAAATGGAAGGATATTAATACCAAAGGACTTGGTAAATACATATTTTAACAAGAATGAATTAGTCATAACCTCTGCAATTAATGTAATAGAGATTTGGGACAGTACCAGTTATGAAAAAGCGATTAATAATCCAGAAATAAATTTTGCAGAACTATCTGAGGAAGTTATGGGTAATAAAAACAAAGATGTTTCATAAACCAGTCATGTTGAAAGAGGTTATAGAATCCTTAGAAATAAAAGAGAACGGAATTTATGTTGATTTAACTTTTGGTGGTGGTGGCCACTCAAAAAAAATTTTAAAAAATTTAGGTAGAGGTGGAAAGCTATATGCATTTGATCAAGATTCTGACGCTGAACAAAATAAAGTTGATGATAACAGGCTCGTTTTCATAAATCAGAATTTTAAATTTCTCAAACAAAATCTTAGTTATCACAATTGTGATTTTGTAGATGGAATATTAGCTGATTTGGGTGTTTCATCATATCAAATTGATACACCAGAGAGGGGGTTCTCTACAAGATTTGATACAAAATTAGACATGAGGATGAACAGAGGTTTAGATATAACTGCTGAGGATATTTTGAACAATTATTCTGAGGAAGAATTATCTGATATATTCTTCAAATATTCAGATTTGAAAAATTCAAAAAAAATAGCAGAAATTATAACTCAAAGTAGACAAAAAAAAAGAATTTCAACAACAAAAGACTTTAATTCCTTACTAAAATCAATGACAATTGAAAAATTTAAAAATAAATTTTATGCTAAGGTTTACCAAGCCTTAAGAATTGAGGTAAACAATGAGGTTAATATTCTAAAACAACTATTAGTTCAAGTCCCTCAAATTTTAAAAAAAAAAGGTAAAGTGGTTATTATAACTTATCATTCTGTCGAGGACCGATTGGTGAAAAGGTTTTTTAAAAATGGCACTTTTGAAAAAGAACCAACTAAGGATCATTTTGGGAATGTCAATTTACAATTAAAAAGAGACTTTAAGTTTTTAACCCCAAGTTATCTGGAAATAAAATCAAATAATAGAGCTAGAAGTGCAAAATTAAGAGCTGCAACGAAATTATGAATTTTATCAATAAAGTAATATTTGGCAATTTTTTAATAGAAAAAAATATTTTCAAAAATTGGAAAATGGTTGTCCTCCTTTTCTCTATGGCCATTTTTATGATCTTTTCTTCTCATTCAGTTGATAAGAAAATAATCATCATAAGTGATTTAGAAACAGAAATTTCCAATTTAGAAAGTGACTATGTAGAAAAAAGAAAACAATTGATGAAATTAAAAATGCATTCAAATGTAATTTCTAAAATGAAAAAAATCGGACTTAAAAAATTTAATAATCCCCCTAAAAAAATAATAGTTAAAAGATGAAAACAAATCAAAAACAATTTTTATACAGACTTTATTTTGTTACGTTTGTTTTAATTGTTTTTGTCTTTTGTATCGCATACAGGATTTTCAATATCCAATACTTAAATGGGGATAAATATAGGACATTAGCAAAAGAAAAATCAATTCAAAACTTTCTAATAACACCCAAAAGAGGAAATATCTATTCAGACGACGGAGGTATTTTAGCTTTTTCAACAACTAACTATGATATTTATTTTGATGCCGTTACAGTAAAAGATAAACTCTTTCGAGATCATGTAGATCAATTATCTTTTGATTTATCAAAAACTTTTCAAAAGACATCAGATTATTTTAAAAACTCTCTTGTGGAAGCAAAAAATCAAAATAAGAGATACCATCCAATTGTAAAAAATGTGAAATTGAATCAGCTAAAAGAAATAAAAAATATGCCACTATTTAGACTAGGTGGTGTGAAGGGCGGTTTAATTATTGAAAAAAATATTTCAAGAGAATATCCCTTGGGCAAAATAGCAGAGAGGACAATCGGATACGAGAAAAAAAATAACCAAAACAAATTTTATGGGGTAGGATTAGAACATGCTTTTGGAGAGTTTTTGAGGGGAAAAAATGGTTCTCAGTTAAAGCAAAAAATTTCGAACGGAAAATGGAGACCCTTGACTAATTTAAACCAAATTGAACCTAAAGCAGGAAAAAATATTCAAACTACTATAAATATTGAAATGCAGGATATTGCTCATCATTCATTATTAAAACAATTAGAAGATTTTGAAGCACATCATGGCTCTGTAGTAATAATGGAAACCAAAACAGGTGCAATTAAAGCTATATCCAACCTTGCAAGAACAAAGGAAGGTAAATACTATGAAAGATTAAATTATGCAGTTGGAGAATCACATGAACCTGGTTCAACTTTCAAGCTTATGTCTATTATGGCTGCATTGGAGGATAATGTTATTGATCCATTATCATTAATTGATACAAAAAATGGGGAATTAGTCTTTTATGGTAACAAAGTTAGAGATTCAAGAAAAGGTGGTTATGGAAAAATTTCAGCACATGAAGTTTTTAAGTTATCGTCTAATACCGGAATTGTTGATATTGTTATGAACGGATATTCAAATGATCCTAAAAGGTTTTCAGAAAGATTATTTAATATGGGAGTGAATAAGCCTTTAGACTTATCGATTAAAGGCGAGGGAAGGCCAGTAATTCCTCATCCCTCCGATAAAAACTGGAATGGTTTGACTTTACCATGGATGGCATACGGCTATGGAGTTTCATTAACACCCTTACAGATTTTAGCTTTTTATAATGCAGTTGCTAATGATGGAGAGCTTGTTAAACCAATTTTTATTAAAAAAAATAATTTCAATAAAGTTGTATTAAATCCGTCAATATGCTCAGAAACCACATTGAGGACTGTTCAGAAAATGTTGGAAGCAGTTGTCAGTGAAGAAGACGGAACTGCCTTTAATATAAAATCTGACAATTATAGAATAGCTGGAAAGACAGGAACTTGTCAAGTTGATTATAACACTGAAAATGTTCAATATGTTTCAAGTTTTGTTGGATACTTTCCAGCTAATGAACCTAAATACTCTTGTATAGTTGTTATCCATAAACCAAATAAAAAAAAGGGCTACTATGGAAATATAGTTGCTGCTCCTGTTTTCAAATCTATCTCAGATCAAATATTTTCATCGATTCCAAAAGTTGAAAGTGAAATAAAATTGGAGCAATTAAATAGCCTTGAAGCTTCAAAATCTGAAAATCTTTTAAATATGATTAATAATGATATAAATGAAATTATAGGAAAAACTCTTTTTGATGTCCTTCCATTGTTAGAAAATTTAGGTTTTACAGTTGAAAGCATTGGTAAGGGTCTAAATATTAAAGATTTCAGTTTTGAAAATATAGTCGACAATAAAAAAATTATTATTGAGTTGTCATGAATTTATTAAAAGATATTTTATACGGAGTTAATTTAATTTCAGTTAGTGGAACAACAAATTTGGATATTAAAAAAATTGAATTTGATTCTAGAAAAGTTTCCAATGGTGATCTTTTTGTCGCAATTCCTGGTTATTATGACGACGGGAAAAAATATATCATTGACGCAATTAAAAATGGAGCAAAAGCAGTCATTTCCGAAACAAATCTTGAAAAGTTAGAATATGATGTAACTTTAATTCACGTAAAAACATCAAGGGAAGCTCTTGCAATAGTAGCGTCAAATTTTTACAATAATCCCTCGAAAGAATTAAACTTAATTGGAATTACTGGAACTAACGGAAAGACTACAACTTCTTCATTAATGTTTCAGTTGTTCCAACTTTTTAATAAAAAAGTTGGATTAATTTCAACCAATAAAATAGTAATTGATAAGCATGAATTTGGTACTGAACTTACTACACCGGATCCGGTCACATTAAACAAGACCCTAAATCAAATGGTTAGTAAAGGAATTGAATACTGTTTTATGGAAGTTTCTTCTCACGCTATTGATCAAAAAAGAACTTTGGGTTTAAAATTTAAAGTGGGTGTTTTTACAAACCTCTCACATGATCATTTGGACTATCATAATGAATTTTCTAAGTACAGGGATGTAAAAAAAGAGTTTTTTGATTTCCTCGGAAAAGATGCAATTGCAATTGTAAATTTTGATGATAAAAACGGTCCATACATGATTCAAAATTGTAGTTCCAAATCTTTCAGTTATTCATTAAAAACTAATTCAAACTTTTCTCTTAAAATTTTGGAGAAGGATTTGAACGGAATGAAACTAAAAATTAACAATCACGAGATTTGGACCAAACTCATTGGAGATTTTAATGCATATAATATATTGGCCACATTTTCTTTAGCACAAATCCTGAATTTTGAACTAGAAAATACATTAAATAAAATTAGTTTACTAAATGGCGTTGATGGGCGTTTTGAGAAGACTTGTGAGAACAGCAAAAATCAACTTGGAATAATAGATTATGCTCACAGTCCTGATTCAATTGAAAAAGTTTTGAAAACATTAATTGATATAAAGAAAAAAAAGTCATTAATAACTGTTATTGGTTGTGGAGGAGATAGAGATGTTGAAAAAAGACCGATTATGGGCAAAATTGTTGCTTCACTAAGTGACATTGTTGTACTAACATCTGATAATCCAAGATCTGAAAATCCTAAAAAGATTATAGAACAAATGAAAAAAGGGATTTGTGAAAAGGATATGTACAAAGTAAACCACATAGTTGATCGAAAAAATGCTATAGAATTTGCTTGTAATGTCAACGGAATGAATGATGTAATATTGGTTGCCGGAAAGGGTCACGAGAAGTTTCAAATATTTGGTGATTCTAAAATTGATTTTGATGACAAGAAAATTCTTGAATGTTTTTTAAATAAAAAAAATTGAAATGTTATATTTTTTGTTCGAATACTTAGAAGCAAAATATCAGTTACCTGGAGCAGGATTATTCCAGTATGTTTCATTCAGATCAGCTTTAGCATTTATTATTTCACTTTTAATATCTATTAGTTATGGAAAAAAAATAATTAGATTCTTAAAAGAAAAACAGATTGGCGAGACAGTTCGAGATCTTGGTTTAAATGGACAGAAAGAAAAATCTGGAACTCCAACTATGGGGGGTCTAATAATAATTTTTGCAACAATTATCCCAGTTTTAGTAGTAGCAAATTTCACAAATATTTATATCACGATTTTGCTTTTTACGACAATTTGGCTTGGTTTCATTGGATTCACTGATGATTACATAAAAGTTTTCAAAAAAAGTAAGGATGGATTAAAAGGAAAGTTTAAAATAATTGGACAAATTATTTTAGGCCTAGTTGTGGGGTTAACTTTATATTTTCATCCAGATGTTAAAATAAAGGACAGTGGTGGAAATATTTTAGGAAATAAAGAGTATAAATCTACAAAGACAACTGTACCTTTTTTAAAAAATAATGAATTTGATTATTCTGATTTTATTTTTTGGATGGATGAAAAAAAATCTTTTGACTACGGCTATATTATTTTTATATTTTTTGTAATTCTAATTATTTCTGCTGTTTCTAATGGAGCAAATTTAACTGACGGTGTTGATGGTTTAGCGGTTGGTTCATCCGTAATTATTTCTATAACATTGGGAGTATTTGCTTGGGTATCAGGAAATATTATTTTCTCTGATTATTTAGATGTGATGTATATTCCTGAGGTCAGTGAGGTAGTGATCTTTGTCTCATCATTTATTGGTGCGATGATTGGATTTCTTTGGTACAATTCATACCCTGCAGAAGTATTCATGGGTGATACAGGAAGTCTTGCCATTGGTGGAATAATTGCAGTCATCGCCATTATAGTAAGAAAAGAATTACTTCTACCACTAATTTGCGGAATATTTTTGATTGAGGTTGTATCGGTAATTGTTCAAGTAAGTTATTTTAAGTATACACGAAAAAAAATTGGAGTAGGAAAAAGAGTTTTTCTTATGTCACCCCTTCATCATCATTTTCAAAAAAAAGGAATTCATGAGAGCAAAATAGTAGTCAGATTTTGGATTATAGGTATTCTACTTGCTATTCTTTCAATCATAACTTTAAAAATTAGATAAATGAGTAATCGACTAGTCGTATTGGGTGGAGGAGAAAGTGGTGTAGGTGCTGCTTTTCTAGCTTTTAAAAAAGGAATAGATGTATTTCTTTCTGAAAAGAATATTATAAAATTAAAGTTCAAAAAAATATTAATAGAAAACAATATAGACTTTGAAGAAGGAATTCACTCTGATGAAATAATTCTTAATGCAAAAGAAGTTATTAAAAGTCCAGGAATTCCCAATGATTTAGAGTTAATTAAAAAAATTAGTAATAAAAATATACCTATAATTTCAGAAATTGAATTTGCATACAGATATACTAATGCGAATATAATTGCTGTAACAGGTACAAATGGAAAAACAACAACAACAACGCTGATTTATGAAATACTTAAATCAGCAAATCTAAATGTTGGTGTGGCTGGAAATATAGGAAATAGTTTTTCATTACTTATAGCTCGTAAAAATTTTGATTATGTTGTTCTTGAAATAAGCAGCTTTCAACTTGAGCATATTAAAAATTTTAAGCCCAAAATTGCAATAATAACAAATATCACCAAAGATCATTTAGAAAGATATAATTATAGTTTTCAAAATTACATTGATACCAAATTCAACATATCAAAAAATCAAGTTGGTTCAGACTTTTTAGTTTATGACTATGATGATTTTATCACAAATAGTGAAATAAAAATTAAAATTATTAAATCTAAAAAAATTGGACTGTCATTTATAAGAAATTTTAACGAAAATCAGGTTTTTGTTCACAAAAAAACAATTTACTCACACCTTAAAAATAATGAACTTATGATACCAATAGAGAATTTATCTTTAAAAGGAATGCATAACACCAAAAACAGTATGGCTGCCGCAACTGTTGCGCAATTACTCAATATTCAAAATAATATTATTAAAGAGTCCTTAAGTAATTTTCAGTCGATAAATCACAGAATGGAACATGTGTTAACAATTCAAAAAGTAAAATACATAAATGACTCTAAAGCAACTAATGTAAATGCAGTCTACTATGCTCTTGACTCAATGAAAAACCCCACAATATGGATTGTTGGTGGTGTAGATAAGGGAAATGAATATGAGCATTTATTTTCATTAGTTAGACAAAAAGTTAAGGCTATAGTTTGTCTCGGCGTCGACAATAAAAAAATTATCGAAAGCTTCTCCTCCATCATAGACTCAATACATGAAACTTCATCAATGACGGAGGCAGTTGGTATCTCTTATAAATTAGCTAAACCTAATGACAACGTTTTATTATCACCAGCATGTTCAAGTTTTGATTTATTTGAAAATTTTGAGGATAGAGGTAATCAGTTTAAAGATTGTGTTAGAAAGTTATAATGAAAAATTTGTCTGAAAAAATCAAAGGTGATAAGATTATTTGGATAGTAGTTTCAATACTAGCTGTGTTTTCATTTTTACCTATTTACAGTGCAAGTTCAAATTTTGGTAATGGTATGATTTTATCAAATTTGTTAAAACATGTTTCAATTGTATTTGTTGGTTTTTTAATTATGTTTTTCACTCATATGATTCCATATAAGTATTTTAAAGGATTATCTGTGATTGGAATACCAATTATTATAGTTGTATTGTTTTTTACTTCAATGCAAGGAACAATAATTGATGGTGCTAATGCAAGCAGGTGGTTGAAATTACCTTTAATAGGCTTATCTTTTCAACCATCTTCTTTAGCTACGGTTATTTTGATGGTTTATACTGCATTTTACTTATCTAAAAATCAAAATAAAAATATAAAGTTTAAATATTCAATTTTACCACTCTGGTTTCCATTGACTCTCATAGTTCTGCTTATTTTACCATCGAATTTATCTACATCGATAATGATTTTTATTATGACTATAACATTGATTTTTATTGGTAGATATCCTGTAAAATATCTTTTCGGAATGTTTTCATCAGGGATACTTATATTTTGTTTATTCATTTTTTTAGTAAAAAGTTATCCAGATTTATTTCCAAACAGGGTAGATACTTGGTCTAATAGAATCGAAAATTTTTTTGATCCTTCAGATCGAGGGTCTAATTATCAAATTCAAAGAGCAAAGTCTGCAATAGCTAATGGTTCTATATTTGGAGTTGGTGCTGGTAAGAGCACAATGAAAAATATATTACCGCAAAGTACGTCTGATTTCATCTTTGCAATTATAACTGAGGAATATGGTATAATAGGAGCAGGAAGTATACTTTTTTTATACACTTTACTTTTGTTTAGAATAATTGTTGTCTCATATAAGTCTGTCACAGATTTTGGACAACTTCTGGCCCTCGGAGTTGGTTTGCCAATAATTTTCCAAGCTTATATAAACATGGGTGTTGCAGTACAACTAATTCCTGTTACAGGCCAACCTCTTCCATTAATTAGCTCTGGAGGAACATCGATTTGGATGACCTTTTTGGCTATTGGAATTGTTTTGAGTGTAAGTGTTAATAACCGAGAAGATTTAATTAGTTCAGAAAATCCATTAAATGTCTTAGGTGAAGAAGTATAAATTCATATTATCTGGCGGAGGAACAGGTGGACATATTTACCCTGCAATTTCAATTGCTGATAATTTGAAACGGAAATATCGTGCTGTTGATATTCTTTTTGTGGGAGCAATTGGAAGAATGGAAATGACCAAAGTGCCTGAAAATGGTTATAAAATTATAGGTCTGTGGATCAGTGGAATAAAAAGAAAATTTGACCTATGGAATCTTTTAATTCCTTTTAAATTATTATGTAGTCTAATAAAGTCTTATAAAATAATCAAGGAATTTAAGCCAGATTTTGTTATTGGTACAGGAGGTTTTGCTAGTGGACCAATTGTATATGTAGCTTCTATTTTGAAAATACCTACCTTAATCCAGGAACAAAATTCCTTTCCAGGGCTGACAAACAGAATTCTTTCTAAAAAAGTGAATTTAATATCGGTAGCATATAAAAATATGGATAAATTTTTTCCAAAAAGTAAAATATTATTCACAGGTAATCCTGTAAGATTAAAAATCCAAAATAGTTTAGATACCATAAAAAAAAATAAAAAAGAATTGAAAAACAAATCAACAATTTTAATAATTGGAGGGAGTTTAGGATCAAGAGTAATTAACGAATATGTTGCAAAAAATGTTCTGTATTTCAAAAAAATCAATGTTTCACTAATATGGCAATGTGGTAATTACTATTATGATGATTATAAAAATTTTAAGTCAAAAAATATTAAGGTTGTTCCTTTCATAAATAATATAATCGAGGCTTATGATTCTGCAGATATCATTGTTACAAGAGCAGGTGCTAGTGTAATTTCAGAGCTGTGTATTATTGGTAAACCTGTCATATTTATTCCTTCACCAAATTTGACCGACGATCATCAAACAAAAAATGCAGATTCAATTGTTAAAGCTGGAGCTGCACTAATGGTGAAAGAAATAAACTTAGAAAAACAATTTAAAAAAGTATTGACATTGGTATTAAAAGATGGTGTTTTTTCCAAAAAAATGTCAGATAAAATTAAATCTTTAGCAAAACCCAATGCAAGTTTGAATATTATAAAAAATATTAATTTGATTTTGAATGGAGATTAAAAGTTTTGAAAAAATATATCTATTGGGAATAGGTGGTATAGGTATGTCATCAATTGCTCAGTTTTTTTTACAAAATGGTAAGAATGTTGCTGGTTATGATAGAGAAAAAACGGTATTGACAAAAAACCTTGAGGATAAGGGTGCAAAAATTCATTACGAATCCAATATATCTAGTATACCTGTGAGTTTTAAATGCTCAGAAAAAACACTTGTTATTTACACCCCCGCGATCAATTTTGACAATGAAGAGTTTATTTTTTTTAAGCACAATGACTTTTTGGTTCTAAAAAGATCGGATGTTTTGTCACATATCTCCAATAATAAATTCTGTATTGCAGTTGCAGGAACTCACGGAAAAACTACAACTTCATCAATTTTGTCCCATATTTTATTTGAAAATAATTTTAGTTTTTCATCTTTTATCGGTGGAATCTCTGAAAATTATAATAGTAATTATATCAATAACGGAAAAGAAATGATTTTGGTTGAAGCCGATGAGTTTGACAGATCATTTTTAAAACTCAGTCCAGACATAGCATGTGTAACATCAATTGATTTCGATCATTCTGATATATACAAAAACCGAACTGAACTTTTGAACTCATTTAAAAAATTTTCAAATCAGTTAAAAAAAAATGGAATTATTATTAAGAAATATGGTTTGCAAATTAATGGAGAAACATATGGATTTAACCCATCATCTGATTTTTTTATTACAAATTTTAAAAATCAAAGAAACTTTTCAACTTTTGATATAAATCATAAAAGCGGGTGTTGTAAAAAAATTCGTTTTCAAATGATGGGTAAACATAATGCAGAAAATGCCTTAGCTGCATTTATTATATGTAAAAAGTTAGATATTAAGGAAAGTAATATTAAAGCTTCAATCCAATCTTTCAAAGGTGTTAAAAGAAGATTCACTTATGTATTAAAAACCCCAAAGGTTTTAATTGATGACTACGCACATCACCCAGTTGAAATTAATGAAATAAAGAAAACGATTCTTAATTTATATAAAAACAAAAAAGTTACTGTAATTTTTCAACCTCATTTGTTTTCAAGGACAAGAGATTTAATGGACGAATTTGCAGATGTTTTATCAGACTTT
>MDTC01089944.1_pt1 | contig 11029 bp, 9 predicted proteins | sample 811181 | NCBI WGS metagenome assembly MDTC01 (sample SAMN05326644, study PRJNA326480) | marine metagenome | isolation source: seawater | place: Pacific Ocean: North | collected 2011 | reverse complement strand
GAAGGGAGTTTAATTGATAATACATCCGGTCGATTCATCTGTAAGTGGGTGCACCTCAAAAAAAATAATAATAAGAATCCTTTTCTTGAAGGGTTGCCGGATACGTTCGAATTACCAATAGCACATGCTGAGGGGCGATTTATAGCACCTGATGGAGCAGCAGAATCATATGTAGGAAATGGTTTGGCAGCCTTGCTTTATGAAGATGATGTAAATGGGTCATCTTCCCAAATTGCTGGTCTGACAGATCAAACTGGTCGTGTTTTGGGTCTTATGCCTCATCCTGAGAGGTTCTTGTGGGATTCACATCATTACGATCCAAACTGGCAAGGGGATGAGAGTGGTTGGGGTACGGGTTACATGATTTTTAAATCAATTTACAACTCAATCACAAACGAGTGATCATAGAATAAATACAATGGCTGACCAAATTACATATAAGGAAGCAGGAGTTGATATCCACGCAGCTGCTGAATTAGTTGGAGATATTGGAGAATTGAGAGGGCGGACTGAAAAAAATCGTAAACTTTTTGGTGCGTTTGGTTTATTTGCGGCAGGGTTTGACTTAAGCCAATATAATGAACCCGTTATCTTTACTGGTTGTGATGGTGTTGGGACAAAGCTTGAATTGCTGCTTGAATATGACCTTCTTGAGATTGCAGGAAAAGACCTAGTGGCAATGTCTATCAATGACATAATTACAACGGGAGCGGACCCAATTATGTTTCTAGATTATGTTGGCGTAGGCAAATTAAATAAGACTCAGATATCAAGAGTTATTTCCGGGATAGTTGATTGGTGTGAAGCTTGTGATTGTATTCTTGCAGGTGGAGAGACGGCAGAAATGCCTGGTCTGGTTGGAGATGATATGATTGAGCTATCAGGTTTTGGTATTGGAGTGGCTGAAAAGCCAGATGTTGTTGATCCGACTAGTATTGCTGAGGGAGATGTTTTTATCGGGTATCCCTCTGATGGGATTCATGCAAACGGATGGAGCCTTGTAAGAAGAATTTTATCAGAGTATTCGGAGGAATTTGATGACCAAGATGTCATTTCTCTTTTAGCCCCCACAAGATTATATCATGACGTCTTATTAGGTTACAGGAAAGCAGGAATCAGCCCCAAGGCGATGGCTCATATTACGGGTGGCGGTTTGCCAGAAAACCTAGAAAGGGTTCTTGGTGATTTGGGGGGTGAACTTAAAGTTCCAGAATGGTCCTTGGGTTCGGTTCAAAAAATCCTCTCCCATGTAGAAATAAATGAAGCTTTCTCTACTTTTAATATGGGAATTGGATGGGTTAGTGTGTTAAGTCCAGCAGATGTTGATTCTGCTTTAAATTCTTACGAGGGAGCGGTAAAACTTGGCGTGGTAAATAATGATAATTTAACTGTCCAACTTGGATAAATGGGAGACTTCTTAAAGCATGAGTGTGGTATTGCGGTTGTTCGTTTGAAGAAGCCGCTACCATATTATCATGATAAGTACGGCACGGCTCTCTATGGATTCAACAAGCTTTTCCTTCTTATGGAAAAGCAGCACAATCGTGGACATGATGGTATAGGAATAGGGTGTGTTAAATTGAATATGGAGCTTGGAGACCCTTATATATTTAGGGAAAGGTCAGCTTCAAGGGATTCGCTTACTGTCGTTTTTAGACAACTGATGGATCGCTATTATCAAACCTGTAAAAGAAGAGATATAGATCCAGATGATCCAAGTAATGTGAGTCGATTTTTTGACTTTGGAGGAGAAATCTTGATGGGGCATCTTAGGTATGGTACTTCAGGTGAATTTGAGGAAGGGTCGTGTCATCCTTTTCTTAGAAGGAGTAACTGGGAGACTCGCAGCCTTATGGTACTGGGTAACTTTAATATGGCTAACGCTCCTGAGTTGAACAGAAAGCTCGTTGAGCGCGGTCAACATCCTGTTTTCGGAACTGACACGCAGACAGTGCTTGAGGAAATAGGGTTCTTTTTGGATCAAGCTCACCAAAACATTTACCGTCGGTCCAAGGTTAATAAGGTTCCCGGAACTGAAATTCCTGGGCTCATTAGTGAAAGGCTTCATATGCCAAGGTTATTAAGAAAAGCTTCAAAAATTTGGGATGGGGGATATGCCATTGCTGGGGCTGTCGGGAACGGGGATGCTTTTGTAATGCGGGACCCCAATGGAATTAGACCTGCGTTTTATTTTGATAATGAGGATTTCGTTGGTTTTGCCTCGGAAAGAGTACCTTTGATGACGGTGTTTGAGCTTGAAAAAGATGAAGTTTCAGAAGTTCCTCCAGGGCATGTAGTTTCAATTAAAAATACTGGTGAATTGACTGTTGAACGCTTTTCAGATGAAAAGCCCAAGACGCCATGTTCATTTGAAAGAATATATTTTTCCAGAGGTAATGATCCCGAAATATATAAGGAAAGAAAAGAGTTGGGCAGATTGTTAGCTAGTCCAATCTTAGAATCTATTGACCATAATCTGAGTGACACCGTGTTTAGTTTTATACCTAATACCGCAGATATTGCCTATCATGGAATGATGGGGGGGCTTAGGGAGTACAGGAGGAACAAGGTCAAAGAGGCTATTGAGGAGGCAGCGTCCAATGGAGGGCTTAATGAAGATAAGATAGACGATTTGATTCTTAATAATTGGCCGAGAGGAGAGAAGATTGCTCATAAAGATATCAAAATGCGAACCTTTATTAGCCAGGAGAAAGGACGGAAGCAGTTAGTTTCTCATGTTTATGACATTAGTTATGGTGTTGTAAAGTCTGGTGAAAGTTTGGTCGTTATAGATGATTCTATTGTTAGAGGAACAACACTTAGAGAGTCGATCCTCAAAATCTTAGCTAGAACCGATCCCAAGAAAATTGTTGTTGTTTCAAGTGCTCCTCAAATTAGGTATCCTGACTGTTACGGAATCGATATGTCAGAGCTGGGAAAGTTCATCGCTTTTCAGGCAGCCATAGATTTATTAAAGAATTCAGCAAGGGCCTCGCTTATAGCAAAGGTTTATGATGAATGTTTAGAGGAACTAAGAAAGCCAAGCCACGAAATGAGAAACTGTGTCCGAGATATATATGAGCCCTTTAGTGCTAAACAAATATCCGAACAAATTGCTAGGCTTGTTTATCCCCAAGATATCAAATGGAAAGGTGAGGTTGAGGTAATCTATCAAAGCATTGAAAATCTAAAAAAGGCTTTAGGAGATGAATGTGGAGACTGGTATTTTACCGGAAATTATCCAACCCCAGCCGGTACAGCGGTCGCCAACCGCGCATTCATTCAATATTGTGATGGGATTGATGGCAGACCCTATGATTTAGGTTTATAGAAAAAATTATGAAAGTTATTGTAGTAGGAAAAGGAGGCAGAGAGCATGCGCTTGTTAACGCGTTATTGGAATCTAAAGTAGCTTCCGAGGTTTTTTGTTACCCTGGCAGTGATGCTATATTAGATATTGCCAAATCCTTGCCTGGCGAATTCGATAATGTTGATTCCCTGGTAGAAGCAATGGTTGCTGAAGGGATTGATCTGTGTGTTGGTGGAGAAGAGTCCTGGCTTGCGAAGGGACTAGCAGATAAGGCCAGAGAAAATGGGATACCTACTTGGGGGCCAGTACGTGAATCAGCGCAGCTGGAGGCTAGTAAAGAATTCGCAAAGGAGTTCATGGTTAGGCATGATATTCCGACTGGCGGTTATGATACTGCGGAAGATTATGAGTCAGCAAAGGCGTTAATTAAGAGTTATCCCACTGTTCTTAAATTTGATGGTCTGGCTGCTGGCAAAGGCGTTGCAATATGTCAAAATGAAGATGAAGCCAATTCATTTTTAGACGAAGTTTTTGTAGAAAAGAGATTTGGAGATGGAAGAGTTCTTATCGAGGAATTTCTCGAAGGGCCAGAGGTTTCAGTTATAGCTGCGGTTGCCGATGGAAATTATCAAATATTTACACCAGCTAGAGATTATAAAAGACTTTCGGACGGTGATGAAGGATTGAATACCGGTGGTATGGGTGCCGTGGCTTCAAGGTCTCTGATAAGTTCTGAGTTGTTAGATCAGATCGAAAATGAAGTTATTAAGCCTAGCGTTGATGGACTCGTAAAGGATAGCTTGGATTTTAAGGGGTTTTTATATGCTGGGCTTATGCTGACGAGCGACGGCCCTAAGGTTCTAGAATACAATTGTCGGTTTGGAGATCCCGAAGCACAAGCCGTTTTACCACTCATTAAAGGTGATTTTGCCTCCTATCTAATGGATGGAGCCAAAGGAAATCTTAATCACTCATTGATAAATTTTGATGAAGGTTGGAGTATTTGCTTAGTCCTTGCGTCAGCAGGATATCCTAACTCTTCAAGAAATGGAGACCTCATCAGTGGTTTTGAGAATATAGATAATGCTAAAGTTTACCATGCAGGCACTAAGAAAAATACTGATGGTAATTTTGTCACTAACGGAGGTAGGGTCTTAGCTGTTGTTGGACGAGGAGACACAAGAGAAATCGCAGTCGAACACACATACCTGGAGGCAGAAAAAATACAATTTGATGGAAATCAGCGCCGATCTGACATTGGTCGGATGCATTTTTAACAACCCAAAAAATATAAAAAATATAAATGAAAGTAATTATTATCTACGGAAGTGCTAACGATAAAGAATTCATGAAGCCTGCACATACCTTTTTTGATGAGAAGGGTGTGACCTACGAGGACCACGTGATTTCCGCGCATAGAAATTTACCTGAGTTAATACAGTTTTTGAGAGACCTTAATGATTCGGGTGAAAAAGCAGTTATTTTAGCTGTCGCAGGTCTTGCAGCTGCATTACCAGGTGTTGTTGCAGTAGAAACAGAACTTCCATGTGTCGGAGTGCCTGTACCTGGCGGTCCGCTCAAAGGCATTGATGCTTTATTGGCCATGAGTCAGGTTCCTGGAGGAGTTCCTGTAGGCTGTGTCGGAATTCATAGTAAAGCGCCCTTGAATGCTGCCATGTATGCGTATAGAATACTCAAATTCGCAGGGCTTGAGTAATTCGAACGATTTATCAAAAGATAGCCCTAGGGGGCAGTGCCTCCTAGGGCAAGAAGACATTTCCTTAAAACTGCGTAGGCTCGCTACACAGATTGCGGAAATGCACTCATCGGGGGATGTGTATTTCGTTGGTATTCACACCCGAGGAGTCACTGTTGCGAAGCGGGTCAGCGCTCTGCTGACCGAGATGGGAATTAATGTGGAGATTGGAACGATAGATATATCTTTTTATCGTGATGATTTGGATCATAGGATTACAAACCCAATAGTGCAGTCTTCAGAAATACCCTTCGAAATTGAAGGTCACAACATTATTATTTTTGATGATGTTTTATACACTGGAAGAACGATAAGGTCAGCGATACAGGGTGTTTTCAAATATGGACGTCCCTCAAAAGTTGAACTTGCCGTTTTAATTGATAGAGGAAACAGGGAATTACCAATTCAGCCTGATTATGTTGGACAGGTTGTTGAAACTAAACGTCTTGATTCAATTAGAGTTTGCTTCGAGGAACACGACGGAGAGGACTCTATTAGCTTAATTTCTGCATCATAAATGGAGCCTCACAAAGATCTTTTACAAATTGAAGACCTCAGCAAAGAGGAGATAGAAAGTATTCTTGCAGCAGCACAACCATTTAAGGAGCTCTTCAAAAGATCAGTCAAAAAAGTCCCAACTCTTCAGGGTAAAACGGTGTTGAGCCTTTTTTATGAACCATCAACTAGGACCAGTTCATCATTTGAGGTAGCTGCCAACCGATTGTCCGCGGATTTCACAAGTCTTGCGGTCGCGACTTCATCGGTTGTAAAGGGTGAATCAGTTCTAGATACTGTTGATACACTTGGAGCTATGAAAGCTGACTATGTCATTATAAGGCATAAGAAGGCGGGAATTCCTAATTTAGTTGCTGCTCACACTAATGCATCGGTCATTAACGCCGGTGATGGATTTCATGCCCACCCAACGCAAGCATTGCTCGATGCTTCGACACTATATGATGTTTTTGGCACCTTGGATTTTAAAGGAAAAAAAATTCTCATAGTCGGTGATATTTTGCATTCAAGAGTGGCAAGATCAACAAGCCGAATACTTACTATGTTGGGTGCTGAAGTCAGAGTTTTAGGGCCTGGTACTCTCGTCCCACCCGGACGTCCTAAGAAAATGAAGAACTTCCAAAGTTTCTCTGATGCCATGGATTGGAAGCCGGATGTTGTTTATCTATTACGGGTTCAGTTTGAAAGACAAGGAGAACAATTCTTTCCGAGCTCTAATGAATATCATTCAGTATATGGCCTAACAGAGGATAGATTTCATGAAATTAAAGATAATGGGATATGGGTTATGCACCCTGGTCCTGTTAATAGAGGAGTTGAAATAGCAGATTCGGTAATGAGTTATGAGCGCTGCTTGATCAACAGGCAGGTTGAAAATGGAATTGCAACAAGAATGGCTGTTCTCTATTGGTTGAAACCAATGACCTTAGAAAATGATGAGTGATTTAATTTTCATAAAAAAAGCCTCAATAGCAAAAGAAGGCGAATCTGATCTAGAGGTTTTAGATATTTTAATTGAGGATGGTATAATTAAATCTGTGGGAACTGACCTAAAGGTTCCTGATCATGCCAGAATTATTGAAGCTAAGGATAAGGTTGTGATGCCTGGTCTTTTTGATGTACATGTTCATTTGCGTGAACCTGGTCAGACCTCAAAAGAAACAATTAAGACGGGCACCAAGGCTGCTATTAATGGAGGCGTGACTGGAGTGGTTGCAATGCCTAATACCTCTCCTGCAATTGATAGTGGGGGCATAGTGAGGAGTGTTTTGGAGATTGCTAAAAATGACTCTAAGATTCCATTTTTTACAACTGGTTGTATTACTAAAGCTCGGGAAGGCAAGGAAATGGCAGCTATTTCGGGAATGAAAGATGCTGGTGTTGTCATGATTACTGACGATGGTTCTCCAGTTGAAAATCCTCAGCTTCTAAGAAGAGCAATGGAGTATGCGAGAGAATTCGATTTACCACTCGCTTCACACTGTGAAACAATGCAGTTGTCGGGGGAAGGAGCCATGAACGAGGGGAGGCGATCCTACAAACTGGGTATTCCTGGAATTCCTTCTATTAGTGAAGAGATTTGTATTGCAAGAGATATTCAAATCGCGGCATACACAGGCGCACATTTACATATTCAACACGTCACCACTGCGGCGGGAATGGAAATCATTAGAAGAGCTAAAAATGATGGGATCAATGTAACGTGTGAAGTTGCACCTCATCATTTGATATTCAATGAAAATCATATCTCTGAATATGATACCTACTACAAGATGAATCCTCCGCTGAGGACTGAAGAAGATAATATAAGGTTGTTTGAAGGCCTGATTGAGGGAGTCTTTGATGTTATTGCTACTGATCATGCACCTCATACTGAATTTGAGAAGAGGCAACAAGATTTCGAAGCAGCTCCTTTTGGTATAACCGGATTGGAAACAGCTCTGCCATCTATGTTTCACTATTTTATTAGTGAAAACAAAATGAATTGGGGAGTAATGGTTCAGAGGTATTCTTCAGAGCCTAGAAAGCTTCTAGGATTTGATCCTGTTAATATTTCAGAGGGTGAAAAGGCAGATCTTTTAATATTTAATGTAAATAAAGAAACTTATTTTACTAAAGATTTCATGGAATCTAAATCACCAAATACCCCATTCCTAGACAAGACCTTAAAAGGAAGCGTTGAATTTGTCTTAGTCGGTAACGAGGTGCTTCTTGATAGAATATAAACAAGATCAATGATAGTGAAGACTTATTCTCAAAAGTTAATTGAAAGAATTGAGAGCGTTAATTCTAATCTATGCGTTGGTCTAGACCCTAGAGTTGATCAGATAGAGGGTGATTTTGAAAAGTTTGTTCTTAATCTTATTGATGAAACGATTGGATCTGCTGCCTGCTATAAGCCAAATGCTGCTTATTTTGAGGCACTCGGTTCAAGAGGTTATGCAATAATGGAGAGAGTGATTACACATATACCTTATGATATTCCTGTTATTCTTGATGCAAAACGCGGGGATATAGGTGCCACTCAGTCCTATTACGCGAAAGCATATTTTGAGACTATGGATGGTGTAGATGCTGTAACAATAAGTCCTTACATGGGGTTTGATTCCGTGGAACCGATGCTTAAATATTCTGGTAAGGGAGTCTATTTATTGGGTGTGACATCTAATAAAAGTGCTCAAGATATCGAAACTCAAATTCTTAATGATGGGAGATCTGTTTTTGAATTGGTCTGCGAGATGTCAAGTAAGGATAGTGAGTATGAAGGTGAAATAGGGTTTGTGCTTGGTCTTACTAATGCAGAATCAGATATTATAAATAAATTTCCTGATGCCCCATTGTTATTGCCTGGTCTTGGAGCTCAAGGAGGTGATTTAAGTCAACTAAATGGTGCTAACAGAAAAGCACCATTAGTGGTTAACGTATCAAGGGGAATCATGATAGGTGAGGGAAGTGTTTATGAACGGGCAATCAAGTACAAAGAACAGATTGCCGAAGCGCTTGGTGCTTAGAGCTAGGGGTTATTCTCTTAACCTATTAGACTTAACCCAATCTAAAGCCTCATCCTTGGAATTAAGCTTGCCTTCGAGCTGCATATCTTGGACGGAGTTTAAAGTTTGGCCTAGATCTGGTCCTGGTGACCAGCCTAACTTAATGAGATCTTTACCTGTCAATAATGGTTTAGGAATAATAGGTTCATTGGCGAATTCAACCATTTTTTTGTTGAGGAAATCGTAATTATCCAGCCCACCCCAGCTGCCTAGGCAATCAACTCGATGAAGCTCTATTTCATCATTAAAGGTCGATCTAGACATAAACCTTTTGAGCTTGGATTGACGCATTTTCTGAACATCCTTAAAGGTCATGTGATTGGCAACCATTTGGACAACATCTTCAATAATTGAATTTGAAAACTTTAAGTCTCTCAGTATTTGTTCGCTCATTTCTGCTCCCAGTTTATCGTGTCCATTAAAACGAATTCTATCTGCCTCTTCATCAAATGAGTAGGTTGCAGGCTTTCCAATGTCATGGAGTAGTACGCTTAGAACTAATTCAATTGAGGGGGCATCCTTGAGTAAGCTTAACATCAACCGGGTATGAACAAACACATCTCCCTCAGGGTGAAACTGTGGAGGTTGTTCACAACCTTTCAGTTGAAGGATTTCTGGAATAATGTGTTCCATTAGACCACTTTCGACCAAGAGGTCGAAACCAAGAACTCGATTTTCGTTAAGGAGAATCTTTGTTAATTCATCTCTAATTCTTTCCTTGCTGATTTTAGAGATTCCACTCGCATTAGATTTTATCGAATTCCATGTCTCAGCCTCAATCTCGTAATCAAACCTTGCCGCAAATCTAATGGCTCTCAGCAGTCTTAGGTGATCCTCTTGAAATCTTAAATTTGGCTCTCCTATAGCACGTATGACCTTTTTATCGATATCAGATTTTCCTTCAACGAAATCGATATATTTTTCTGATATTGGATCAAAAAAGATACCATTGACTGTGAAATCTCTTCTAGCCGTGTCGTCTTGAGGTGTTGAGAAAGTTACCTCTTCTGGGTGTCTGCCATCCTTGTAAGACCCATCATTTCTAAAGGTGGCAACATCAAAAGCTTGATTGTTTACGATGACAATGACCACTCCAAAATGCACTCCGACCTCCCGAGTTTTAGTGAAAATAGATGTTATTTCCTCAGGTAGAGCGCTGGTTGCTATGTCATAATCTTTAGGGGTTTCTCCCCGCAGCATATCCCTCACACAGCCTCCAGCAAGATAGGCGATATGACCTTTCTCCTGAAGCTTGCCAATAATGTCGATGGCTGCTGCTTTATTGCTCTCCATTGAATGTTTTATGCGATTAGAATACTCTTCATTTGAGTTTCTTGAAAACAAGATAAATATATGCTAATAATTTAAAAATAAGGATTGAGTATCTTTAACACTGTTTTAAATACATCCTTTTAGTAATGATTGGCAGGATAGCTCAGTGGTAGAGCAAAGGATTCATAAGCCTTGGGTCGAGAGTTCAATTCTCTCTCCTGCTACCATTACTTTGCCTGTTCATAGCAAAAGTTCTCGAATAAGAACAGCGAGCTTGTGGGATAAATAAAAAGAAGCCGGCAAATCAATATCAATGTTGCTGTCTTTTTAAGTTATGACTGAGGCAAAGTAGAAAAATTGCAGATAAAAGGCTTCTTCTTTTTCAAATATGATTAGGAATAGTGCTTGGCCTTGTGATTATCTTTGTTAATTATGAAACCAACTGAGGAATTAATTTGATAAGCTAGAATTAAACACAAATTTTTAGGCTGATTGCCAGTTTTGCTGATTTTATGATTAAAAAAGCCGATTTTTTTTACACTTTATTATTTTTAATAAATTTTCCCTTACATTTTGTTAGTCATTCATTCGCCGTTCCTAGAATTAATGAAGTTATGTCCAATAATGAAAGCACTGTTGCCGACATGGATGGTGACTTTTCTGATTGGGTTGAAATATATAATCCGGATGAAGAAGATATAAATCTCGAGGGGTATTTTCTGACAGATAATTCTAATAATCTTACAAAGTGGGCTTTTCCCAAGGTTATTCTTAAAAGTGGAGAGTATTTGATAGTTTTTGCATCAGGAAAAGAGAAAAACTTTCAGATCGAACCTGATGAAATTCATGCGGATTTTGAATTATCGAGTAGTGGTGAATATCTAGGCTTAATATCGCCTGACGGTAAAACGGTTGTTTCCGAAATTGCGCCTAAGTTTGAAAAACAGAATGATGATGAATCCTATGGTCTTGGTGTATGGGGGGAGGCAGAATCAGTAGTTCTTGTTCAAGATAATTCTTTTTTGAGTTATTTTGTTCCTACTGATGATTCATTGTCAAATTCTTGGCAAACTTCTGGAGATGGGTTTGATGACTCTTCCTGGATACGAGCGAAGCAGCCAGTCG
>MDTC01119942.1_pt1 | contig 11032 bp, 9 predicted proteins | sample 811181 | NCBI WGS metagenome assembly MDTC01 (sample SAMN05326644, study PRJNA326480) | marine metagenome | isolation source: seawater | place: Pacific Ocean: North | collected 2011 | reverse complement strand
TATATCTATTTTCATTATTTATTTTGTTTAGTTACTTTTAGTGAAAGCTTGTTGTAAATCTAAAATTAAATCGTTGGAATCTTCTATTCCTACTGAAAGTCTCAGTAAACCCTCGCTTATTCCTTGCTTTTTGCGTTCTTCCTCTCCTAATAATGCATGGGAAGCTTTTGATGGCTCTAATATTGTTGACTCCACTCCTGCTAGGCTCATGGAAGGTTTTATAAGTTGTAAAGAATTTAAAAAGGTTTCACCATTTATTGATTTTTCCAATTCAAACGATAGCATTCCAGTGTAACCATTCATTTGTTTTTTTGCTATGCTATGATTGGGATGCGATTTTAAACCAGGATAAAAAACTTGACTTACCAATGGGTTTTCTGTCAACCAATCGGCAATTATTTTAGCATTATTATTTTGTGCTCTTACTCGTAATGCCAAAGTTTTCATACTACGCTCTAATAGCCATACTGCATATTCACTTAAACTCCCTCCCAAATTTTTTGCTAAATTCCAAATTTGATCAATATGCATTTGTGATGAAGCGATGGCTCCTGCACAAATATCACTGTGCCCTCCTAAATATTTGGTAGCACTATGAATTACAACATCAATTCCAAAATCTATTGGAGTTTGATTGATGGGAGAAGCAAATGTATTATCAATTAGACTTATTAAACCATTGTCTTTTGCTAATCTAGAAATCATCGTTAAATCTGTTATTTTCATCAAGGGGTTAGATGGAGTTTCCACATAAATAACTCGTGTATTTTTTTTTATTTTTGATTTAAAATCATCCTCTAAAAAACCATCGGTAAAGTCGTATTCAATTCCATATTTAGGAAATTCTTCTACAATAAAATTATAAGTGCCCCCATAAATAGTTTGCTGAACCACCACATGATCTCCTTTCTTTAAATAAGTTAAAAGTGCCGTACTAACGGCTGCCATACCACTACTTAAAATAAGTCCAGCTTCGGTTTTTTCTAAAGCAGCAATTTTTTTACACAATGCTTCTTGGTTTGGTGTATTAAAATATCTTGGATATCTTGATACTTCAACATTTTCATACGCATAGGAATTCGACATAAAAAGAGGTGAAATTGCTCCTTTGTACTGTTCATCTTTCACTTCGCCTATGTGAGTACAAATGGTGTTAACACCCATGCTTTTATTTTTCATTTGATAGATTTAAGTCGTTAAATTTATTAAATACTTGAGAGGTTTGCTATCTTTATGCGATGAAAATTTTACTTACCCATATCAAAGAGTTGCTTCAAGTCCGTGATACTCCTGTCGATAGACTATGTGGTGATCAAATGAAAACACTGCCAACCATAAATAATGCTTGGCTTTACCTTGTCAATAACAAAATTCATGATTATGGTACAATGGATTCCATATCCAATTTAGAAGCTGATAAAATTATTAATTGTAGCGGAAGTATCGTTTTACCAACTTGGTGTGATTCGCATAGTCATCTTGTGTATGCCGGTAATAGAGAACAAGAATTTGTAGATCGAATAAATGGTCTTTCTTATCAAGAAATAGCTGCCAATGGTGGTGGAATTATTCATAGTGCAAAAAAACTTCAAGCTACCTCTGAACAAGACTTATTTTCTCAATCTGAAAATCGTTTAAATCAAATAATGGATTTAGGCACAGGTGCTATCGAAATAAAATCAGGCTACGGTCTAACACTCGATGCAGAGCTAAAGATGCTTAAAATCGCCAAACAACTAGGAGAAAAACATCCCATTAAAGTAAAAACTACTTTTTTAGGGGCACATGCAATACCTCCAGAATTTAAGAACAATAAACAAGGATACTTAGATCATATTTGTAATGATATGTTACCTAGAGTTGCTGAGGAAAAGCTAGCTACCTATGTAGATGTTTTTTGTGAAAAAGGTTATTTTACGGTAGCGGATACGCATCAATTATTAAGAGAAGCAAAAAAATATAATTTAATTCCAAAAATACATGTTAATCAATTTAATGCAATTGGAGGTGTTGCAGCAGGTGTAGAACACCAGGCACTTAGTGTAGATCACTTAGAGGTTTTAACCGATGATGATATTTCAGCTTTAAAAGGAACCAGAACTATGCCAGTAGCTTTACCTTCCTGCTCTTATTTTTTAGGCATTCCTTATACTCCTGCCAGGAAGATTATTGATGCTGGTTTACCATTAGCAGTTGCTTCCGATTACAACCCAGGCTCTACCCCTAGTGGCAATATGAATTTTGTGGTGGCAACCGCTTGTATAAAAATGAAATTAACACCAGAAGAAGCTATCAATGCAGCTACGATTAATGGAGCTTATGCAATGGGCATTAGTGACAGTCATGGCAGTATCAGTAAGGGGAAAAGTGCTAGTGTTATTATTAGCAAAGAAGTTCCATCCTATAATTATTTACCATATGCTTTTGGAAGCAACTTAATTAAGCAAGTGATTATTAATGGTCAGTTGATTCTCTAAATTTATAAACCAATAACATTAATTATTTAAGATTAGTATTTAATAAATAACAGATGCAAAAACAACTCATAGAATGTGTTCCAAATATTAGTGAAGGTCGTGATTCAAAAATTATAGAAATCATATCGAAAATTGTTGAAACGGTTGAAGGGGTGACACTTTTAGATGTCGACCCCGGAAAGGCAACGAACCGGACAGTTATCACCTTTGTCGGAGAACCTCAATTAGTTATTGAGGCTGCTTTTCGATTGATAAAGAAAGCAGCAGAGCTTATCGATATGAGTAAACATTCCGGAGAACATCCACGTTTTGGTGCTACCGATGTTTGTCCGCTTGTTCCTATTTCTGGAATTAGTTTAGAAGAAACCGCTCGATACGCGCATCAATTAGGAGAACGAGTTGGAAAAGAATTAGGAATTCCTGGTTATTTCTATGAAAAAGCTGCTAAAGAAGAGAAAAGAAAAAATCTTGCAAATTGTAGGAGTGGCGAATACGAGGGGCTATCTGCTAAATTATCGGATCCCGATTGGAAACCTGATTTTGGCTCTACTCAATATAATAATAATGTAGCAAAAACAGGGGCCATCGCTATATCTGCTCGTGACTTTCTAATTGCTTATAATGTAAATTTAAATACCACTTCAACTCGAAGAGCAAATGCAATAGCTTTTGATATTCGAGAAGCAGGTAGAATTAAAAGAGATGGGAATCCGATTACTGGTAAAAAAGTATTAGATGCAAATGGAGAACCGGAGCGAGTACCTGGAAAACTTAAAGCAGTGAAGGGAATCGGTTGGTTTATCGATGAATACGGAATAGCTCAAATATCTTACAACCTAACCAATATTACGATTACTTCTATGCATGAAGCTTTTGATGAAAGTTGTAAAGCAGCATTAGCAAGAGGAATTAGAGTGACAGGCTCTGAGATAATTGGATTAATACCACTACAAGCAATGTTAGATGCAGCGGATTATTATTTGATTAAACAAAAACGATCCCTAGGAATTTCAGAAAGGGAAAAAATAAAAATCGCTGTTAAATCTTTGGGACTGGATGACTTAAAACCTTTTCATCCAGAGGAAAAGATCATTGAATATATGTTAGATAATAATCAAAAAAAATTAATTGATTTTAAATTAAATGATTTTGCAGACGAAACTGCTGGAGAATCTATGGCTCCAGGTGGCGGTTCTATTTCAGCATATGTTGGTGCTTTAGGAGTGTCTTTAGGAACCATGGTAGCTAATTTATCTGCACACAAAGCTGGCTGGGATGAACGATGGGATTTTTTTTCAGATTGGGCAATAAAAGGTCAGGAATATAAAGAGCAGCTTTTATTTTTGGTCGATGAAGACACCAATGCTTTTAATAAAATTATCGATGGTTTTAGAATGCCTAAGGATAACGATTTAGAAAAGAAAATAAGATTAGAAGCTATAGAAAATGCTACTAAATATGCAACTGAAATTCCATTTAAAGTAATGGAAACCTCCTTTAAATCAATGGAGGTGATGCAAGCTATGCTAAAGAATGGTTTAAAAAATTCACTATCCGATGCAGGGGTTGGAGTACTTTGTGCCAGAGCGGCTGTAATTGGAGCCTTCTTTAATGTACGAATTAACGCTAAAGACATTAAAGACAGGGATTTTGCAACAGATATTTTAAATAAAGCTGCCACTATTTATGAAAAAACTATTGCATTAGAACAAGAAACTATTTCTTTTATCGATTCAGAAATGTAGTGGTAACGTTCAAGATTTTAAACATCATAATAATCTAATTCTAAATGATTTATTTTCATATCCATCATCTTAGCTAAGAATTTTTTATTATTTCGATAATTTCTATTTTTCTTAAACTTTATAAAATGACCATTTGCATGTATGCTAAATCTTTTATTACTATAAGTGACAAGACGGTAATAAGGCACAATCCATGAATAACGGTCTAATTTATTACCAAAATGAATAATGATTCCCTTATCTCGTAACTCAATATTAGCATAACTGATTGAATTGGGGTGAAGATTTTTGGGTTTTAATTGTGTACTTAATTCTTCTATAATTAATCGACTCGAACCAACACCTCGCATTTTAATTTTTTTTAAAAATGAAAAAGGAGGTCCAACTGAAAGGGCACTTTCTTTTGAGTAGTCTTTATTTTTGTAGGTCGTATTAAAAAGCATTATTAATTTTTTAAATTTTCTAGAAATAACTCTCCATTTGAGAGATGCTGATGTTGTTTTTCTTGAGGCATTTTATCGAACATTCTTACCAGCATTCCTAAACGAGGATTTGATAAAAAGAAATCTCGATGGACATTCATAAAACGCCAAAATAAGCCATCCCAAACAGATTGCCACTCTCCTTTTTTATAATTACTCATTTTCATTAAATAATTACTACCGCTTATATAAGGTTTTGAAGCTAACAATCCTCCATCAGCAAATTGACTCATACTGTATACATTTGTTACCATGACCCAATCATAGCTGTCAATAGATAATTCCATAAACCAACGATAAACCTCATCTGGATCAAACTCACATAATAACATGAAGTTACCTAGTACCATCAAACGTTCAATATGATGGCAATAGCCTGTTTCTAACAACTTTTTAATGGTAAGGTCTATAGGAGGAATACCTGTGGTGCCATCATAAAATGATTTTGGTATCTTCTTTTTAAAGTTCCAGAAATTAGTAGTTCGTGCATCAACTCCACGAGCTTCGTAAATACCTCTAACAAATTCTCGCCATCCAATGATCTGTCGAACAAATCCTTCTGTTGAATTAATGGGAATATCATTTTGCTCTGCGAATGAAAGGCATTCTTCAATGATCTTTTTAGGACTAATTAAACCAACATTTAACATAGGGGTTAAAACACTATGATTTAATATGGAGTTTTCGGCTACAATAGCGTCTTCATAGATACCAAAATCCATAAATCGGTACTCAAAAAATTGATGAAGCCATTTATTCGTCAAATCAAAATTAATTGGGTAAAGCGGTGTATCAGTAAGATTTCCAAAATGATTTGAGAAATTTTTAGCAACATAGGTTTTAGCTTCTTCATAAAAGTGGTCGGTATTGGGAAAAATAACTGGAGGAGGTGTTTTTGTTTTTGGGTATTTTTTTCTGTTTTGGGTATCATAAGTCCAAGAACCTCCTACGGGTTTTCCATCTGTTTCGAGAAGAATTCGATTGTTTTTTCTTTGCTCAATATAAAAAGAGGTCTGATTGTACTTTTTTTTGTCCAACTTAAAAAAAGAAGTCAGATCGTCTTTTGAATTTAAAAATAAAGGAGAAGTATATTGTTTGTAAGTAAATCCCTCTTCTTTCAAGCCTTTGTTTAATCGCTTTTGCAACCAATTATCTGTGGGGTCAATATAGTTGACATGGGTATACCCTTTGCGTTTTAATTCTGGAATAAGAAAACGAATATCTGCTATTTTTTCAGTAGTTTCGATATACGTTACGGCTATTTTTTTTTCTTTTGTTACATAATCTGCATACCATTTCATAGTTGCCCGGTGAAAAGCAATTTTTTGTTTATGAAACTTGTAGTGTCTGAAAAATAAATATTCTTCAACTAAATAAATAGGCTCTTTATTTTCAAAAATTGGAGAATTTTGAAATAATTGATGTGGAAATACTACGTTTAAACTTTTCATTTGTTTTTTCTGCAGCGTTCGCTGCAATATTTTACTTCTTCCCAGTCTTTTTTCCATTTTTTTCGCCAACTAAAAGGACGATCACATACTGGACAAATTTTCTGAGGAAGATTTTTTTTATTCATTTTTAAAATTTTGGTACTTGTTCTACTCGTGCATATGGATACGTTTCAATTTTTTTTAAGGTATAGTAACTGTTCAGTCCTGAAATTCCTACACTGTTTGTAAGCTCTAAATCAATGTCGTTATTGACAATAGCATTTTCTGGAATGATTAGTTGTTCTACTTCACCAATAACCATGATGGTACCATTATTTTTAATATCTAAGGATTCTTTAAAACACATTCCTATTTTTAAATTACTTTCTTTAACAAAGGGAGCTTTAAAATTTGCTTGATACTCCTCGGTAAGTTTGCAACGTTCAAATTCTGATACTTCTGAATCAAATTTAGCAGAGGTATAATGTGCCTTTTTTATAAATTCAGGATGAATATGATTTATGGTATACTGTCCAGTCTTTTGGATATTGGTATACGTATGTCCAAACTTTAATCTTCTGGGTCTCGATATAAAACCCAATAGTGGAGGATTACTACCTAAGTGCACAACAGAACTAAAAATAGCCAAATTTGTTTTGCCTTCATCGTCAATAGTACCAACTAAATTTGCCGGCTTAATTCCAGTAATTGAATTGATGATTTTTAATCTCGACACACGATCTAATTCTTGTATTTGTTTATTAGTATATCTCATATTAACGATTATTTACATGTGTTTTAATTATACGTTTCTTCTCTTTTAATACTATTGGGTGTTTTTTATGATTCCATATTTTCGAACGTGCAGTTTTGGCACTTTCTTTTAAATCTACAATAGGCTTAGGATAATGAGTACCAATAACGACATCATAAAATAGTTGTTCCATCGCTGTCATATTCCATGGCTCATGGATGTGCGAAATAGGAATTTCGGCTAATTCAGGAACCCATTTTTTTATAAATAAACCTTTTGGGTCGTGTTCATATGAATTTTTAACTGGGTTGTATAGACGAATAGTATTAATTCCGGTTGTTGCGGCTTGCATCTGAAATTGAGGATAATGAATTCCTGGCTCGTAATCTAAAAAAAGTTTAGCCAGATGATAAACACCATCACGCCAATCTTGGTCTAAATTCATTGTAAAAAATGAAACTAACATTGCACGCATTCTAAAATTTATCCAACCCGTTTGAATAAGTGCACGCATACAAGCATCAATAAGAGGGTACCCCGTTTTACCATGCTTCCATGCTTCGATATATTGTTGATTTTTTTCATGAGATAAAAACTCATAGCCTTTATTAATACAATGAGTCTCGTAGGTACATTCTACCTCAAATTTTTGTATAAAATGACAATGCCACTTTAATCGAGTTAACATTCCATTAAAAGCTCTTTTATTGTTTTGTCGATTTGGATGTTTACCAACAAATTGAAAGACTTGTTTGATACTCAAATTTCCCCAAGCTAAAAAAGGAGATAGCCTACTGCAACTCGATCTACTCTCATTAGGTTTCGATATATGTTTATGATAATTAAAACCTCTAAGTTGAGTAAAAGTGTTTAAATATTTCCAAGCATTACGAGCTCCAGCAGGTTGAAATTGTTTGGGATATTTTTTAAGTGTTTTTTCAAATTCTTGAGGTAACAAAAAGGGATGGGTAATTTTTTTAAGTTTTGCACAAGAGTACGTATTTAAAATCTGGGGTTCGTTCATAGTTGCAAACCATTTCTTGTTCCAATCTACTCTATTTTTTATCCCCCTTAGAATACCATCTCTCTGTGACTGGGACCAAATAATATCATTTTTTTTAGAAAATGATTCAACACGTTGATCTCGAAGCCATGTTTTTGCTATGCCACTTTCACGATAACTAAAGATATTTTTAATCGTATAATATTGATTAAAAAAAAGAAAAACATCTAAAGCCTCTCCATAAAATACATCTACACTACGATTGTATTTTAATAGCTCCATATCGAGTACTTGAATCGAATGGTAAATAAATTGCAAATGTCTATTGCTGGTGTCTAAATGATTGATCAAGCTTGGCTCATATATATAAATGATAAGGTAAGACTGGCCGGATTTTTCGGCACGAAATAAAGGTTCATGATCTTGAGAGCGAAGGTCACGCTTTAACCAAACAATATTTATTTCTTTTTTTATCAATAGATTAATTCTTTTTTACATTTTTTCCAGTACGAAAAAAAACTTGGATAGTATCCTTTAACGTCAAAAATAAAATCTCTTGGTACTTTAATTCCAGAATAATGTGAGTTGAGCGGATGTTCCTTGTAATTGACTTCACTTGGAGCATGATCTAAAATAAAATCATTAAACTCACCGACATATAGCTGAATGTTATCAATATTATTTTTGCTAAATCCCAACATAAAATCGATACTATTTATAGATATTGGATATTGTTTAAAGTGAGAAGGTTCGAGTAGAAGTATTCTATTAGCAGAAATTTCTTTACCCCAAAGAGGATCTAAATTGTAAAAATTATAAATATAAGTTGGCTTTTTATTATCAATTTTAATGGGTGCCTTTGCAGGTAAAGGGGTTTTGAGAATGAAAGAATCTGTCTCCAAAAGTTCTTTTGGTATTTGTAAAGTTTCGAAATCGTTATAAGTGATATCTAAAAAAGTATTACTTTGTTTTGTATGGCAATATTTATTTATGTTGTCTTGATTTGCAAAATATTTTTTATTAGAGTTAGTCCCAGCAATCCATTGCCAACTCAGTGCATTACTTGCCCAGTCTGCATCTAGAAGATGATAATACATCCATTTTGCAGGGAAACTCCAATGGCTTTGAGCTACATTGCATGCTAATGAGGCGATATACATTCTAAGATGATTGTGTAAGTAACCATTTTCGTAAAAGTTAATAATAGCATTATCTAATGCTTTTATACCGGTATTGGCCTCTACAATAGATTTTGAGATTGTAGTATTGGATACTTTAAGTTGTTTGTTTTTTAAATCAAAATTAATCTCATTTCCCTTGGCTATCCATATCTGTTGCCAATAATCTCTCCATGTAAGTTCTTGAATAAACTTTTCTGATTGTTTAACTGAATAATCTAAGCTTAAAACATGTTTAAATATGTCTTTAGTTGAAATTATACCCCTAGAAATGTATGGAGAAAGATATGAAACCGAGCCATCAATATAATTTCTGGTATTTGAGTACTCTACAGGGTTTATCTGTTGTATACGATGTTGGACTTCAGAAAATATTATAGGAAATTTTATTTTTTTCAAATCAATAATTTCTGTAAATATAAAAAACGTTTAACTATTTTACAATTTTGTTAAACAAAGTATTTATAGAAATATTTACTTAATAGTGAATGTGCATTTTATCGCTGCATTTTAAAAATCACAAAAGCATGAGGAAAAGTAATGGATGCTAATAAAGCAACAAAAAGGAGATTAAATAATGAGGTATTATCAGCAGTGAAGTAGGAGAGCATACAAATACCTATAACAGAAAATCCCCAATATAAAAATGATACTTTTAAGTATTTAACGACATTAGCTAAGCTAATCTTTCCATAGATAGTAATTATTTGATCATTAAGAGATGGAAGTGCATGCCATACTATAAAATATATAGCAAAAGACCATAATAAAGTGGAATTAGTAAATAATACATAAAATAAAAATACATAAGCTACTTCTTCAATTAATTGAATTAATGAATTTTTATTATCAGAGTAAACTAAGTAAAATATTATAAGACTTCCAAAAGTGATAAATAAAAAATAACTAAAAAAAACAGCATTTAATTTAAAATTTGTAATGTCATATATGATATCAATGACCTCAGAACTGTGTGTATGGAATACTAAAAAAAACACCAATAAGCCATAAGTAAGATATAAAAAATATTTTGACCAATGCTTTGATTTAATTTTTTCTGCCAAATGTTGTTCGCCAAAATGATAACCACTAAATAAAATAAAGAGTAATAAGCCAATACTTGGAAAAATTAGAAAAAAACAGAAACTAAATAGTACCACAAAAATATAAATAGAAATTTTTGTCCTAAAAGTGTATTTTTTTTCACCACTAAAATTACCAATAAGTTTCAAATCATTAGAGCCATGAAGAATTCCAAGGCTCAAAACAAAAATATATGCAAGTAAATTTTCAATGTCAATCCCAAATTGTGTAGTAACCCATAAAAAGAAGAAAGTTAGTAGTAATTTGACAGTTTTTAGATTCAATTTTTATCAATTTGACATTAAATAGAATATAAAAATAATAAAATAATAATAAAAGTATTTCATATTGTTTAATTATTTGTTATGTTTGTTAAACTTTTAAAAACAAATATATTATGAAAACACTTTTAACTATGATTGATTTAGTTGCTGTTGGCGGCGATGTTAACGATCCAGGCAACTTTACATTCTTCATAGGATGTATGGCTATGATGGCAGCTTCTGCTTTCTTTTTCCTTTCATTAAATCAATTTGATAAAAAATGGAGAACTTCTGTTTTGGTATCGGGTTTAATTACTTTTATTGCTGCAGTACACTACTGGTACATGCGCGACGCCGCTATGGCTGGTGCTCTTGAAAACGTAACTGCATTTAGATATGTTGATTGGATTTTAACTGTACCATTAATGTGTGTAGAGTTTTATTTAATTCTCAAAGTTGCAGGTGCAACTAAAAATCTAATGTGGAAATTAATTTTACTGTCAACTGTAATGCTTGTAACTGGTTACATAGGTGAATCAGGTGGAGACGCTGTTATTTGGGGATCAATCTCTGGATTAGCTTACTTTGCCATTGCTTATGAAATTTGGTTAGGTGGT
>MDTC01107140.1_pt1 | contig 11032 bp, 6 predicted proteins | sample 811181 | NCBI WGS metagenome assembly MDTC01 (sample SAMN05326644, study PRJNA326480) | marine metagenome | isolation source: seawater | place: Pacific Ocean: North | collected 2011 | reverse complement strand
ATAGAAATTTTTATTATATCTATGATGCTGATAATATCAGCAGTGATTGGCCCGGAGTTCAGCCTTTTATGCTTGGTCTGGTATTTCTTGAAACACCAATAACTACAAATGGAAAAACCGGTATTACCGATTGGCACTATTCAAGTGACGGAGATTCTCCTTGGGGAGATATTGTTGCTGAAGATAAAATAGTCTATCAATGGATGAGTAGTGATCCTGCGTTAAAATCAAACAACAGATGGCCCAATTTATTTCATGGGGATGATATAAATTATGATGATGTGACACAAATTAATCAAGCCGGCCAAAGACTTGATGCAATTGGTGCAAGCGGTCCGTACACCATTCAACCCGGTCAAAAACTAACTTTCATCCTTGCTTTAGTTGCAGGGCAAGATTATTCAGAAATAAGTGAAAATGTTGACAGAATTTATAGAGTTTATAATGATGGATTAAAAGTTGTTCCACCTCCAAAACCATCTTTGAGTTATGAGGCTTTTAATAATCAGATAACTTTAAAATGGAGTAATGAAAAAGAGCTTAATTTTATTGATCCTATAACCGGTTTAACCAGAGTTAAGAATTACAAAGTATTCAAAACCACTGATCCACAAAGAAATGATTGGGGAGATCCGGTTGCTGTAATTCCGGCTTCGGGAAATACTAATCCTTACACTTATACATGGACTGACCCGCAGACTACCAGTAATTATTTTTATTATTCATACTCTGTTACAGTTGAAGATATTGACGGATTAGAGTCGGGTAAAACATTTCTACCTAGTGATCAATCAGCTTTAGAGAATACTGCAGAAATTAGACCGGTTGATGCACCAGAACAGTCAGTTGATGATATAAAAGTTGTTCCTAATCCATACATAATTTCGGCAACATGGGAAAGAAAACGATTAGGTGATCCGCTGCTTGGTGAACCAGTTAGGGATTTGTCATTCACAAATTTACCATCAGAATGTACAATAAAAATTTATACAATAGATGGTGATCTTGTTAAAACTATTGAACATACAAGCGGAACCGGAACAGCATTTTGGGATATACGTTCCGAGTATAATCAATTAATTGCTACCGGAGTTTATTTCTATCATGTAAGCTCTAAGTATGGTGAAAAAATTGGAAAGTTCGCAATTGTGCGATAAAAATAGGTGACTAAAAATGAAATCTATAATTAAGTTTATTCTAATATCATTATTAATAATTTCCTTAAAGGGACAAGGATTTACTAACATAGGCAGTGCAGGCGCAAATTTTCTGCAGATACCTGCTGAGCCTGTTGGTGCAGCTTTGGGAAATTCTTACGTTGCTCACGTTAAAGGAGTTGAAGGCTTGTACTGGAATCCAAGTGCAATTGCTTTCTCCGAGGGAACCGAAGTTATTCTCTCAACGGTTGATTGGATTATAGATACAAGAATATCTTTTGCCGGTGTAACACATTCATTTGACTTTGGAACTATTGGATTAAGTGTTACTGCTTTAACAATGGACGATATGGAAATTACAACAGAACTGAATCCAAATGGAACCGGACAGTTTTTTGGTGCAGGCAGTTATGCTGTTGGATTATCATACGCAACAAGGGTAATCGATAGATTCAGTTTCGGCGCTACAATTAAGTATGTTTATGAATACATATGGGAAACAAACGGTTCTGCTATTGCATTCGATTTTGGTTCTGTATATATAACTGATTTTCATAATCTTAGAATTGGAATGAGATTAGCAAACTTCGGCGGCTCAGTTACTTTTGCAGGTGATCCTATTGACAACAAAGCAGCTGAAATTCAAAATTCCGGTGCAACTTATGTTAACGATCCAAGACTGGAAAGAGTTAGTAAGGAATATTCTTTACCGCAAACATTTAATGTAGGTATTGCAATTGATCCTCTCTCTACAAAAAATCATAGATTAACACTACTCGCTTCCGCTGTTGATCCGAGTGATAATGATACGCAGATTATTTTCGGAACTGAATATGCCTTTAATGATCTTGTATTCTTGAGAGGAGGATACAAATCCGGTTATGATGAACAAGATTTCAGCTTTGGTGTAGGTTTAAAATATGATTTAGCCGGAATCAAAACTCAATTTGATTATGCTTATTCTGCTTTCGGAATTTTAGGGGGAATCAATTTTATAAGTCTTAAAGTTGGGATTTAATTCTTTAAGTGAGTATTAAAGTTTAACGCTGATTATTTTGATCAGCGTTTTTATTTTTAAATGAAAAAATTATCTGGAATACAATATGAAAAACTTATTAATAGTATTACTTACTGTTCTATTAAATATCACTTTGGTAAAGCCTTGTACAACAGCAGTTATTTCCGGTAAAGCAACTAATGACGGAAGACCACTGCTGATGAAACACAGAGATACGGATGATCTTAACAATATTATAAAATATTTTAATGATGGTAAGTATAGTTATGTCGGGTTAGTTGATGCAAGCGATTCATTGTATGAAAATGTATGGATAGGATTTAATGAAAAAGGGTTTGCAATAATGAATTCGGCGTCATACAACTTAAAGGATAAATCTGATACAACTTATTCTGCAGATTTGGAAGGGGTTTTAATGAAACATGCTCTTATGAATTGCGCTTCAATTGAGGAGTTTGAAGAGTATCTTAGTTCAGCTGCTAAACCTCTTTCTGTTGAAGCTAATTTTGGTGTTATTGATGCTTTTGGTAATGCAGCTTATTTTGAAACAAATAACTTCACTTATAAAAAATTTGATGCGAATGATGAATCAACCGCGCCGAATGGTTATTTAATAAGAACCAATTATTCTTTCTCTGGATACGATGATGAAGGTTATGGTTATATAAGATATGAGTCGGCACAAGAAATATTTAATCAAGCCGAATCTTCTAATGGAATTTCATTTGATTATTTACTTAAAAATGTACCGAGATGTTTAAAACATGGATTGACTAAAGAAGATTTAAGAAATCAGCTTCCGGAAAATGATGATGTTCAAGTATTTAAATCATTTCAAGATTATATCCCAAGATATTACACATCAGCTTCTGTTATCGTCCAAGGGGTTTTACCAAATGAATTACCAAATCTAACTACAATGTGGTCAATAGTTGGATTCCCTTTATCATCTGTTGCAATTCCGGTTTGGTTAGTTGAAGAAAATGATCTCCCTAAACTTTTAACTCCAAATGAAAATGGATTAGCACCAATTTGTTCAGCAAGTCTGCAGTTGAAAAAAGAAATGTTTCCTATTATAAGAGGTTCTGGAGACAGATATATTAATCTCTCAAAAGTAATGAACAAAGAAGAAACCGGAATAACCCAAAAATTACAGAACGTAGAAAAATCTATAATTGAAAAAGGTAATGCAGTTCAAAATGAATTGCGCAATGGAAAAAATGATAAAAGTAAAATCATAGAATTCAATAACTGGGTTGATAATTACATTACGGAACAATACAATCGATTGTTTGGATTCAATTTATTTTGGTAGAAATCTTCTTGAACAGAAGGGTATGTTATTTCTTTAAATGAATAAAAAAATATTTCTTGTTCGAAAATTTATAATTAGATTCTGAGTCCTAATTAAAAAGGGGGCTTTAATGGATTTATCTCAACTCAACTATTTAGCTGTATTTGTATCTGCTTTAACTAGTTTTCTTATTGGTGGATTGTGGTACTCACCGGTAATGTTTTCAAATGCTTGGATGAAAGAGAATGGTTTCAAAGAAGAAGATTTGAAAGATGCCAACATTGCCAAAATCTTCGGTACTTCTTTTGTACTTGCATTAATTATTGCTTTCAATCTTGCTGCTTTTATTGGTTCTAACTCAGATTTATCATTCGGTTTATTTGCGGGATTTGCAGCCGGCTTTGGCTGGGTTGCAATGTCTCTTGGTATTACTTATTTGTTTGAAAGAAAATCATTCAAACTGTTTCTTATAAATGCCGGTTATCATATTGTAACTTATACAATTATGGGGGGCATTTTAGCAGTATGGAAATAAATTGAAAAAGCTGTCTTAAAATTACTATGCTAATTAGATCAGAAAAAATAGTTCTACTAAAATTTTAAGACAGCTCAAGAATTAATTAGTGTAATCAATCTTAAATCTTGACAAATCCGGATTTACTTTTCTTTCTCGTTTCAATTCATAGTCATAAACTGCTTTTCCTAATTCTGAAAGGAAAGGATAACCTACTTTATCATATTCATAAATGCCGTCATTATAAATTTGATTTTCATTTACATGAATAACAGCAGAAAGAATGAATTCAATATTATTCTCAAAGTCTGCTATATATGCATTATCAATTAAAAATCCGTATGCAGTTCCAACTTTGTTATATATTCTGATATAGTCCGGCATTTCTTCTTTTGAATCACCAAACATAAAAAACTTCACATAACTGTCGTAGTAATGATAACTTGGATATTTACTTTCTTTTGGTTTCATCGACATATACTTGTAAAGAAAATCATAATCTGATTTTGTTAGATTAAATCTGCTCTTTTCTTCAACTGCATAAGGGAACATCACAGCGGTTAAAATATCATGCAGATTTTCCAATGAGATATAATTCTTCTTCGAAAAATCAAATGGTTCGTTTACCAGATTGTCATTCCAATCCAAGTATCCCTTTCCCTTAATCTGATTTTCAAGATCAAAGTTATAATCTTCAGAATTTCTTTGTGCAGGCTGTTCATAAATAATCTGATCACCGTTATAAAAAACAAAAGGATTTGTATTTCTATTCTGCTCTTCACTTAATGCAACCGATAAACGATGATTTAATCTAACATCTTTATAGCCCTTTTTATGAAGTTTTTCATTCAAAGTTTTCTGACCTAAAAATTCATATAGTCTGTTATAAGCCTCGTTGTCGCTTACTAATAAAATTTCTTTTATGCATTGTGCTATGCTTGGCAGCCCGTTTTCTGCTTTTTCATTTGTAGTTATTCCAACTTGTCCTTCAAATAAACTGTCCGTTTTGAATGGAGTATCTTTTGTTAGACCTTCAATATCCAGTTCGTTTATTTTTTCTAAAGCTAATACTGCAGCCGGAAATTTAACCGTGCTTGCGGGGTAATAATAAAATTTCGGATCAACATTAAACTTGTACTTGGTAAAAGTTGGATTGTTATTCTGATCTCGATCAATCTTTGTATAGATTATCTGGATTTCATACTTATCGTAATTCTTATAAACATTTGTAATTTTTTCATTTCCATTTTTTAAGATTTCTTCAAGAATATTCTCTTGGGCTGATAAAACCAAGTTTGATAGTAACATAAAAATCACCATTAGTTTTTTCATAACTAACCTTTTGTAAATTTTTTGATTAATGATTGATGCTGAGGAAAAAATTCTGTTAATTCTTTTTGATTTCCCATTTTAAAATCTTCAAAATCAAATCCGGGATAGACCGAACAACCAACTAAAGAAAATGATTCTGAGTTATCCGGTGCTGCTGCAAACCATGTATTTCTTGGAATTGTAAATTGAAGTACTTCATTTTCATCATCTGATTTTCCTAATCTAACAAAACTATAATCCCCATTTTGATTTATCATATGTATAGTGATTGAACAGCCGTCATAAAAATGCCATGTTTCATCACTTTCCAATTTGTGAAAAGTTGAGAATTGATTCCCTTCAAGCAGAAAATAAATAGAAGTCCCAAATACTCTTGATGATTTATATCTTTCCGGTAATCCTTCTCGCTTTATAAAATCATTGGATCGATAAACTTCCTTAAAGTAACCTCCTTCGGGATGAGGAGTTAAATCCAATTTCTTTTTCCAATCTTCAGCTTTCATAATAACCTATTTTACTTTCCAAATAAAAATTTCAAAGGTAAATGAAGTCTCTCCGCCCAGTCATGTTCCGAATGCTTTGCTCCATCGGGGAAATAAAACATAAATCTGTTATCTTTATTATAACCGTATGATTGCAGCATTTCAACCATTTTCTGATTATCATCAATTAATTCTTTCTCACCGGTTCCACAATCTAAATAAATTTCAATATCTTTTAGTTTATTGGAGTCATTTTCAACCATATTAAAAATTTCTTTATCATTAACCCAGAATGAATTTGAGAGACAAGCACCTTTGGCAATATGTTTATTGTAATTCCACAAAAGTTGAAATGAAATTAATCCTCCCATAGAAGATCCTATAACAGCATTGTATTTTCTCCCTTTCTTTGTTCTGTAAGTATCATCAATAAAAGGTTTCAATTCATTAACAATAAAACTACAGTAGTTTTTCCCTTTTTCGGTAAACCAGTTGTATTCTTCCAATCTATCTTTTGTGTTGTAAATACCGACTGCAATAAACTCGTTAATTTCATTAGAGTTGATTAATGAATCGGCAGTCTCGTCAACTTTCCAATCATAACCAATAAATGAAGTGCGAGGATTAAACATATTCTGTCCATCATGCAGATAAAGAACAGGATATGACTTCTCACCGCTTCCATAAGAAGGAGGAAGCCAAACTATTATATCTCGTTCATTCTTTAAATAACGACTGTAGAATTCGTAGTGATAATCTACTTTCCCTAAAATTTCATCACTATTTTTTATATATACCATACTTTTAATTTCATTATAAAAAACCAAATTTAAGACAAAATTGAAAATGAAATTGGATTATTATTAAAAATATTTCTTACTTTCTGAAAGTAATTTTAAGAGGGAACCAACCGTGAAGAAGCTAATAGTAATTTCAATCCTTTTTTTATCATTTGTATTGTTTTCATGCAGCAGAAGTGATGTTGTTGAAATATCTAGTTTTTCTCCTACCGGAAAAATTGAGCGTTTAGTAACATTTGAAATTGAGTTCAACAAAGATTTAGCTTCATCTGAAATAATTGATAAATGGGTTGATGATGAGTTTATTCAGTTCGAACCTAAGATCAACGGTAAATTCAAATGGATCGATTCCAGAACCTTAATCTTTTCACCCGATTCTCCCTTAGAGCCGATACAATCATATAAAGCAGCGGCAACTAATAAAGTTTTATTTAATACTTCTTATTCTCTTGAGAAAGAGGATTTTGAGTTTTCTACTCCCGAATTTGAAGTTACAAAGACCGAATTGTTTTGGACTCCAATCCCGAATGAAGCTTTTAAGTTAAGTGTGCAGGCAAATATCTATTTTAATTATCCGGTTGTTCCCGATCAAGTTAAGAAATACTTATCAATTGAAATTGATGGGAAACAGATTGATGATCTGCTGATTGTAACTAAAGAAAGTTCGGAAATTATTGCTGTTAATCTTGGTGAAATAAAACAGACAGATAAAGAGCAGAATATTTCTGTGAAGATTAATTCCGGATTGGAATCGGTTTTAGGAAAAAAACCTTTACAGGATTCAAGATTATTTGAGAATGAACTCCCTCCAATTACTCAGCTTGCAATTACTAATGTTACAAGCGGTGTTGATAATGCTTCTGCTTGGATTTCAATCGGTACTACACAGATGGTTGATGACAAAAAAATAAAAGATTTCATTTCAATTGAACCCTCAGTTCCGTTTCAGTTTTTTGTAACTGATAATCAAGTAAGAATGGAAGGAGATTTCGCTAATCTGACATCTGTCAATCTTAAAATTAAAAAGGGAATGCCCGGCGTTTATGGAGGGGAATTACAAGATAATTTTGAGCAGTTAATTTCGCTTATTGATCTCCAGCCTCAGATTTCTTTTACGGATAAAAGAGCAAAATATTTAATGCTTCAAGGTGAGAATAATGTTGAGTTATCTTCAGTTAACATAGATAAGATAGAAGTGGAAGTAACGCAAGTATTTAAAAATAATCTACTTCATTTTCTTGATAACTATTCATATCAGTATAATTATGATTATAACTACAACAACTATTATTACACAGGAAATTACGGCAGAACACTTTATACAGAAAAAATTGATCTTCCCGACCATAGAAATTGGAAACATAATTTCAGCGTTAGTCTTGGTAAAGCTGTTCAAAAAGATTTTAAAGGAATTTATGTTGTTTCCGTGCGTTCTGAAAATGACAGGTGGATTAATGATTCCAAAATGATTGCAGTTTCCGACTTAGCAATTATTGCTAAAAAAGGAATCAATGAAATAATGATTTTTGTTAATTCAATTAAAAGTGCCGAGCCGGTTGAAGGTGTTGATGTTTCAATAATATCAAGCAACAATCAAATTATCTTTTCCGGCAGAACTGATCCGCAAGGTGTAGTTAAATTTGAAAATGAGGAAAACTTACTTAAGGATTTTAAACCTCAGTTAATCACTGCAGAAAAGTTTGAAGACTTTAATTACATAGATTTGCGTGAAACCCAAATTGAAACTTCTCGATTTGAAGTCGGCGGCGAACAAAGTATTTCTCCAGACTATAAAACTTTTATTTATTCAGAAAGAAAAATTTACAGACCCGGCGAAAACGTAAATTTATCTGCTATAATTAGAAATGATAAAATAGGTTTGATTAATGATGAACCGATTAGTGTAAAGGTTATAAATCCTACCGGAAAAGTATTTACGGAATTTAGAAAGAAACTAAACGAGCAAAGATCATTTGAACATAAGATTGAAATTCCTAATTATGCCCAGACCGGAACATATTTCGCCGAAGTTTATAATGGTTCAAATACTCTTATTGGATCTTATTCATTTGCAGTTGAAGAATTTGTGCCGGATAAAATAAGAGTAAAATTATCTAATACTAAAGAAAGATATAATCCTGGCGATTTGGTAAATATTGATATTGATGCAGAATATCTGTTCGGTGCAAAAGCTGCCGGTATGAAGTATCAGGCGGATATTCAACTTAAGCACAGACCATTCATTAGTAAAAGTTTTCCAAAGTATGATTTTAATTCTTCTTCTCAACAGAATATTAATGTTCCAAACTCATTTCTTGAAGGAAACTTGGATCAGCAGGGAAGTGCATCTATAAAGTATAATCTTCCTTATGATTTGAAAGGAAGCGGCATAATTTCCGGTTTTGCTTTTGTAAGTGTTTTTGATTTAACCGGAAGAACAGTAAACAGAATTGCCGATTGGAATATTTATCCAAATGATTATTACTTGGGAATTAGGCAGGATGATTATTATTTCGGAACCAATCAGAACATCAATTTTTCCTTTGCCGCAGTTGATAAGAATGACAAAGCAATTAAAAATCTTCTAGCTAATGTTCAGTTAGTCAGATATGAATGGCAGACAGTACTTAAGAAAGATTATTCAGACCAGTTTTACTATGCATCTGAAAAGAAAGAAATTATAGAATGGAATAGAGAAATTAATTTGAATAATTCCCCTCAAGATTTTTCTTTTATAGTTACTCGTTCTGGTGAATATGAATTAAGATTATCAAAAAAAGGGGATGATTTTTACCAGAGTAAAAAGTTTTATGCTTACGGCTGGGAAAGTTCAACAGCTTCTTCTTTTGAAGTAAATAAAGAAGGAAGAGTTGAAATTGTTTTTGATAAAGATTCATACAATCCAAATGAAAATGCTAAAGTACTTTTTAAAGCTCCGTTTGACGGGAAAATGCTTGTAACAGTGGAAAGGAATCAAGTTCTTGAGTATCATCATATTGAGGTGAAAAATAAAACTGCGGAAATGAATCTTGATTTGAATCCAGATTATATACCTAATGTTTACATAACTGCAACTCTTTATAAACCGCATTCACTTAATGCAGAAACTCCGTTTTTAGTTGGACACGGATTTGCTTCTCTAAAAGTTGAAGATCAAAAAAGAAAAATTAATACTTCAATTACTGCTAATGCCGAAGTTAAACCGAGAACTAAACAGAAGATAAAAATAAAAGGTACTCCTAACTCATTTGTAACTTTTGCAGCAGTTGATGAAGGTATTTTACAATTAATAGATTATAAATCTCCTAATCCTTATGAGTTTATGTATGCCAAACGACCATTAAGTGTTGAGAGTTTTGATCTTTATAAATTGCTCCTTCCCGAAATCGCATCATTAAAATCTTCAACCGGTGGTGATGCTTTGGCAAGTCAATTAAAGAAAAGAACTAATCCTGTAACTTCAAAAAGATTCAAATTATTTTCATACTGGAGCGGAATTAAAAAAACGAACAGCAGCGGGGAAATTGAATTTGAACTTGATATACCTCAGTTCAATGGTGAAGTAAGATTAATGACTGTTGCATATGACGGAAATAAATTTGGTTTCGCCGAAAAGAAAATGAAAGTTAAAGATGATGTAATAATTGAAATTGAAATGCCGAGATTCTTAGCGATGAATGACTCTTTGTCATCTGCAATTACAGTAATTAACACCACAGATAAAAAAGGGAATGTAGAATTATCAATAAAAACTTCAGGCTCAGTTAAAGCATTGAAAAATAAATTTAGTTTATCATTGCAGCCTAAAGGAAGTTCTCAAATAGTACTTCCAATAAAAGCCGGAAATGAAATCGGTAATTCTAAAATTACTATTGAAGCAAAAGGATTAGCAGACATAAAAGAAGAAATTGAAATTGGAGTAAACCCGGTTCTTCCTTTTACAACACAAACCGGAACTGGAATTATTTCAGCTAATCAAACTACAAAGCTGGAACTGCCAAGTAATATGATTGCTTCTACAAAGAAAAGTAAAATATCAATATCAACTTATCCGGCAATTCAATTTGCAGATAAGATAAAGGAGCTTGTTACATATCCTTATGGATGCCTTGAGCAGACTGTATCTAAAGCGTTTCCGCAGATTTATCTAGATGAGTTAATTAAAGTAGCAGTACCTGAATTATATCGAAGAAATAATCCGCAGTACTTTGTTAAAGAGGGAATTAGAAAAGTTGAATCAATGCAGCAGTATAACGGCGGATTTTCTTACTGGTCCGGAAGTGCTAATATTAATGATTGGGTTTCGGTTTATGCTTCTCATTTTCTTTTGGAAGCAAAAAAGGCAAACTATTCTGTAAGAGAAAATATTTTAAATAACGCATTAAATTATTTGCAGCAGATTTCTAAAAAGAAAGAAGTTGTTGATTATGTCGTT
>MDTC01070472.1_pt1 | contig 11032 bp, 9 predicted proteins | sample 811181 | NCBI WGS metagenome assembly MDTC01 (sample SAMN05326644, study PRJNA326480) | marine metagenome | isolation source: seawater | place: Pacific Ocean: North | collected 2011 | reverse complement strand
TTAGTATTACAATTTTATTCTCTCCAGTCGGTATCAGTGCTGTACTTAGATCTCTTGGATTTTGGCTAGTTGGACTGTTGATTTTTAAAATTGTCAATTTGTTGTTTATGAAGAATAGTAAAAGAACATCTGAATTGCTTGCTTTTACTGTAACAATTTATTTAGCCATAAATATAATTCTCATGTTTTTACCCTCTGAACTCACATACCTAGTGGGTCGTTTTAGAGGTCTAGCTGGTAATCCAAATGGATTAGCCTTGATACTCATGTTTAGTTATGCCTTGTTATCGTTACTAGAGAAAAGAAAAGAGATAACTTTTAAAAAGGGTTTTTTTTTAACATTTAAGGTGGCAGTTTTTTTTATGATTTTTTATACGGGTTCTAGGACAGCTCTTTTATCTTTGGTTGCTTTTGAACTTTTGTTATGGTATAGAAAATATAGTGTATTGACCTTTGTCATGATATCTGTTTTGTTTTTCTTTTTTACGTTTTTTATTGAGATAGATTTTTTGAATTATTCACAAAACATAAGTTTTTTACGTTATGATTCTTTAATTAATGCTAGTGGAAGAGTAGAGGTATGGCCTGTGGCTTGGGAAGAAGTAAAAAATGCTCCTTTTTTTGGTAATGGTTTTTTGTATGATAATTATTTTATTAAAGATTATGTGTCAACTAACATTGGAGAATATGCTCCGAGGCATTGGTCAGGCGTTTGGAATTCTTATCTAAGTTTGTTGTTAAATGTTGGCTTTATTGGGCTTATCGCGTATGCATATTTTTTTATACAATTTTTTAGAAAATCACACTATAAAAATTTGGCAATTGCTTTTGTAACTCTATGTTTACTATCAGCAGTTACAGAATCTTGGATGGCAGCTTCAATGAACCCATTTACTCCTATGATGTTTTTATTTTGGGCTATCCAATCACAACCTGCAACTAAAATAAAAAGTAGGTTATGAAAATTTTAGTTTTATATACACGTTTAACAGGGTATTGGATGGCTTGTATGCGATTTGATCATCAAGAAACAGGGAATGAGTATTTGGTGATAAGAAAAGCTCCTAGTAAAGATGCCCCATTTAAAATTAAAAGTGAGCCTGGAATAAGAATTATTAATGAAGATGGTGTTACTGTTGATGAATTAGAGAAGATGTCAAATGAATTTCAGCCTAATGTTTTATACCTTTCAGGTTGGACAGATTCACGTTATTTAAAATTGTCTTTGAAATATAAAAAGTTAGGATTACCAACCATTACCGGTATGGATAACCAATGGATAGGAACTTTAAGGCAGCGCGTGGGTTTATTACTAAGTAAACAACGTGTGTTAAAATATTTCACACATATGTGGGTGCCAGGTAAACCACAGTATTATTTTGCAAGAAAATTAGGGTTTTTACCTCAAAATATCTTAACAGGTATGTATTGCGCTGATGAAACTATTTTTAACAATGTTGAACAAAAAAAACACCGTTACCAATTGCTATTTGTTGGCAGGTTAGTTGAACACAAAGGATTAAAGGTGCTTTTTAAAGTTTTACAGCAATTGATTAAAGCGAATGAATTAGAAATAGATATTCATATTATTGGTAGCGGGCCATTGGAAAAATTAATACCTGTCCATAAAAAAATTAAACACACGTTTTTTTTAGATCCCAGTAAAATTCCAGCTTTATTAAAAAATGGGGGAACTTTTTTATTACCTAGTTTGTATGAGGCGTGGGGAGTTGTAGTTCATGAAGCAGTGTTGGCTGGAATGCCTATATTGTCAACACATCAAACAGGTGCAAGTTCTGAATTGGTTATTCATGGTTTTAATGGGTATATATATAATGCTTTTGATGAAAAGGAATTAAAAAAGTATATTAAACTAATAAGTGAGCAAACAACGCAGGAGTATTTTAAAATGTCTAAAAACAGTAAGATGATTGCATTAAAAATAAATTTACAAGAATGGTCCGCAATGTTAAACTCGGTGAGGTTAACATGAAAAAGAAAAAAATATTAATTTTTATAGATTGGTTTATCCCAGCTTTTAAAGCTGGAGGTCCCATTCAATCTGTTTCAAATATGGTGACCCATCTTAAAAGTGAGTTTGATTTTTGGATCTATACTTCAAATAGGGATTTAAATGAACCCTTAAATTTACCTTCTCAATCTTTGAATAAATGGATAAAAAAAGATGATTTTAACATCATGTATGCCGATAAATCTCAACAAAATATTAAATTACTAAAAAAGCTATTTCATGCCAACTTTTTTGATGTGGTTTATATAAATTCGCTGTTCTCATTAAAATTTTCAATATACCCTTTAATTGTTGCAAAACAGCTTAATTCTAAAGTCATTTTAGCTCCAAGGGGGATGTTAGGTGCAGGTGCTTTATCAATTAAGTCTCTAAAAAAGAAGTTGTTTCTAAAGATGTTTAAAATTTTTGGAGGGCATAAAAATATAATTTGGCACGCCACAGACGTCTCAGAAAAAGTTGAAATTATATCTCATTTTGGCAGTGAAACCAATGTCATAGTCGCTCCAAACCTAACTAAAAAAGTAATTGGTATTAAGCCTAATAAAAATAAGCAAGTAGATTCATTGAAGTTGTTTTTCTTTTCAAGAATTGCAGTTAAGAAAAATCTTTTACTAGCACTAAAAGCTTTAGTTTTATTGCATAAAGATGTTATTGTAGAATTCTCTATAATCGGGCCTATAGATGAAGCTGAGTATTGGAAACAATGTCAGTCTGAGTTGAAGAGTTTACCAAATAATGTGAAAGTTTCCTATTTAGGTGCCATGCCTAATCACAAACTTAGTTCAATTTTAAACAACCAACACGTTATGATTTTACCTACTCACCATGAGAATTTTGGGCACGTTATCATGGAATCATGGCATGCGGGGTGTCCAGTAATTATATCCAAAAACACCCCATGGAAAGATTTAGAATCAAAACATTTAGGGTTTGATTTGTATAATAATAATCTTGAAAGTTATGTCAAGGCCATACATCATTTTGCTAAAATGAATCTATTAGAATTTGATAAGTGGTCTAAAGCGTCCTATGATTTTGGCAAAGCTTTCTCTGAGGATAAAGTAATAATTAATAAAACAAAACAATTAATTTTTTGACATTATGAAACGAATATTAGTTACTGGTGGTGCAGGATTCGTTGGGTCTCACTTATGTAAACGTCTTTTAAAAGAAAGTAATGAAGTAATTTGCTTGGATAATTATTTTACAGGAAGTAAAGATAATATTATAGATTTGATGGATAATCCTTTTTTTGAAATTGTACGACATGACATCACTGAACCTTATTATGCTGAAGTAGATGAAATTTATAACATGGCCTGTCCGGCCTCTCCTGTACATTATCAGTACAATCCTATAAAGACTATTAAAACCTCGGTAATGGGTGCCATTAATGTTTTGGGTTTAGCAAAAAGAGTAAAAGCTAAAGTTTTACAAGCTTCAACCTCTGAAGTTTATGGTGATCCACATGTACACCCGCAACCTGAGAGTTATTGGGGAAATGTAAACCCTATTGGAATAAGGTCTTGCTATGATGAGGGGAAACGTTGTGCAGAAACCTTGTTTATGGATTACCATACTCAAAATAATGTAGCTATAAAAATTGTTCGAATTTTTAATACCTATGGCCCTAACATGAATTCTGCAGATGGTCGTGTTGTATCAAACTTTATTGTACAAGCTTTAAAGGGAGAGGATATAACTATTTTTGGCGATGGATTACAAACGCGTTCTTTTCAATATGTAGATGATTTGGTTGAAGGTATTATTAGGATGATGAATTCTCCAATTGATTTTTTGGGGCCAGTGAACATAGGAAATCCAAATGAATTTACGATACTAGAGTTAGCGAAAGCAGTCTTAAATTTAACAGGATCTAAATCTAAATTAGTTTATAAACCAATGCCTCAGGATGATCCTAAACAACGAAAACCGGATATTTCATTGGCATTTGAAAAGTTAGACAGTTGGAAACCTAAACTAGAACTCAATGAAGGGTTGATTAAAACAATATCATATTTTGAAAAAGTTATTTAATCATGTCTAAAAAAGTCAATCTAGTAGCCTACAATAACTCTTGTTATAAGCCTGGAAATTCAATTAAACGTTTGTTGTGGTATTTTGCAAATGAAATAGTATTAAAAAACACATTAATTCCATCTTCCTTTCCTAGAAAATTTATCCTTCAAATTTTTGGAGCCAAAATTGGTAAGGGTGTTGTTATTAAACCTGGTGTTAATATAAAGTATCCGTGGTATCTTGAAATTGGAGACCATTGTTGGTTGGGAGAGCACGTTTGGATAGATAACTTAGCAAAAGTAACTATAGAAGATCATGTTTGCATCTCACAAGGAGCAATGCTTTTATGTGGAAACCATAATTATAAAAAGAAAACTTTTGACCTTATTACTAGACCAATAATTCTAGAAGAGGGTTCATGGATTGGTGCTAAATCGGTGGTTTGCCCTGGTGTAACCCTTAAATCTCACAGTATTTTGAGTGTTGGTTCTGTAGCTAATCGAGATTTAGAGGCTTACTGCGTGTATAAAGGAAATCCTGCTTTAAAAATAAAAGAACGAAACATAGAATAAGTGAAAGTATCACTCATAACAGCTACTTATAACAGTTCAATAAGTATAAAAACGTGTTTGGATTCTATAGTTAGTCAAGATTATAGTGATTTAGAATATCTATTTATTGACGGTGGTTCCTCTGACAATACCATTAGTATAATTAAGAAATACCAGCAAAATAACCCGTTTATCAAAATGGTTTCTGAAAAGGATCATGGTATATATGATGCTTTAAATAAAGGGATTTCTGCAGCCAGTGGCGACATTATTGGTTTTGTTCACTCTGATGATTTTTTAGCATCTAATGATATTATAAATCACATAGTTTCAATGATGAAAACTGAAAATTTGGACGGTGTATATGGAGATTTACAGTATATTGATAAAAACAATACCCAAAAAGTTATTCGAAACTGGATAAGTTGTGATTTTAAATTTAGTTTATTGAAAAATGGATGGATGCCTCCTCACCCTACTTTATTTTTAAAAAAAGAAGTATACCAAAAGCATGGTCTTTTCGACTTATCGTTCAGGATTTCAGCTGATTATGATTTTATGCTGCGGATTTTTAAGGATTCAGAATTAAAATTTGGATATCTACCAAAGGCTATAACCAAAATGAGAGTTGGAGGTGCATCTAACCGAAGTTTAAAAAATATTATTAAAAAGTCCAAAGAAGATTATAGAGCAATAAAAAGTAATAATATTGGGAGTTTTTTAGTATTGATAAAAAAAAATATTTCTAAGCTTAAGCAGTTTTTTTAAGCTATGCGATGCGACTCAAAATCAGCCAATGAAGCAGGAACGCGGTCTTAAAGATGTCCAGTCAAAAAAGAACCGCCATCCATTAAAGAAAAAATGGAAATGCTCTATAAAAAAGACTACGGACTTTAGTCTTTTTGTTTATCTCATATTGTTAATTAACTTAGCCTTATGTAAGCTGTAATTTTGTTTAATTATCCACAACCTTCTTTTGTTATTTCGCAATCAAACTTTTCACTGGTTTGGTTTGGGGCTACCAACCAGTTTTTAGTGGTTCAGGAAGCATTAGAAGTGTTTTTTAGAGAAGCTGTAGTCCAAACTGAGCCGGAGTATCAAGAGGCTTTAGAAAGGCTTATAAGGATTCATCCAGAAATTTCAGGTCTCATGGAGGCTATTTCTAAAAACAATACAAATTCTTTGGCCGAAGATGCTCCAACAGCAGATTACAAACATCTTCCCCTAAATGATTTTGAGGTTTCTAAATTGGACATGGGGCAACATAGAGTATCGGCATATTACGGCTCCAAAACACTTCAAATACTTTTTGAGGCTCCATATACCCATTTAAAAAATAAGCATACCAAAACTAACAAAGAACTCACCATCCTAGGAAAAGATAACACGCTAAGCCTGTTTAACGGAAAAAAACTTGTTTATACCATCCCCAAAGACCAGTTTTTTGTGCTTCAGGCCCAATTTTCAAACCAATTAACGGAGTTTTACCATTCTATCGACAAGTCCCATTGGCTCTGCGCTTTTCATGGCTGTGCGGTTCAAAAGAACAACAAGACCTTTCTGATTTTGGGAAATTCTGGGACTGGAAAGAGTACATTATCATCTTTGTTGTCCTTGTCTGACTATCGCTTTATAGCCGATGATTTGGTCCTTATGGACCACGATTTTAAAGTCTATGACAATCCCGCTGCGGTATCTGTCAAAGAAAACGCTTGGCCTGTTATTCAAAGTCATTATAACCATTTTAGTGCTGTTGAGCCATCAGAAAAAACAAAGGGCCAAACTAGGATGAAATTTTTACCACTGCATGCGCTTCAAAATAATACCCCAGAGTCTTTTGAAGTAGATGCGCTTGTTTGGGTCCATTATGCCAAGGACCAAACCGATGGCTTGAGTTCCATGGACAAACAACAGGCCCTTTCTCGTTTGATTCCCGAAACTTGGATACGTCCTGAGCTCGCTTCTGCCAAAGCATTTGCCCATTGGACTATGGATATAAAAACTTTTCAGCTCAATTACTCAGATATTAATTCCGCTAAAAAACTTTTAGATGCCCAAATACAATAGGCTAAAGATGCATTATTTTATGGCACAGCTGCTGCATCCAACAGCTGTGGTATATTCTTCCTATTTTCCTGCGCCTCAGATTTTTTGGGACCATTTGGTAAAGTTGGGAAGCAGCCAATTGGTTTTACCAGCCATTTATGGCGCCCTAAAGCGCAAAAAATTAATTAACCAAGCCCCCAAAGATCTGGTGTCCTATTTGCAAGAAATTACAGATTTAAACTTAAAGCGCAATTACGCTATTTTAAAGCAAATCGCTTTTTTGTCTGAGCTTTTCAATAGACATCAAATTGAGTATGTATTTTTAAAAGGGGCTGCCGTGCTTATCACAAAACCCTATGATGCCTGGTCTGAGCGTATGGTGGGGGATATAGATTTGTTGGTTTCTGAAAAAGACCTTTTAAGAGCTCAACAGCTACTAATAAATGAAAGTTTTGAAGCAGTCTCCAATGAATATTCTTTTACAAAGGGTGTTTTTTCTGAAAATCAAAATAAACATTTAAAAAGAATTACGCATCCTAACTACATAGCCGCTGTTGAAATTCATCGCCGCCTTTTAATAAAGGAAAATCATTTAATAGCATCCAAAAATGTTATTGAAAATAAAGTACAATCCAGACATGGGCAATGGATCCCCTCAATGAAGCATTTATGGCAGCATGCCATTTTAAATTGGCAATACAACGACAGTGGTATTTCCCGAAATACTTTGGCTTTTCGCACCTTACTGGATGTATTGTATTTGGAACCTAAGGATGTGACAACAAAGCTTAAAAAGACCCCCTATGCCATAAAATATTTTTACAGCCTTTTATCGCTGTATTACGGCAGCTACAAAACCTATCACCCCAAAAAAAAGTTAGTGTATAAATGGAAGTTACTGTCCAAGGTTTTTGATAAATTACATGGTTTTTTTACAAAATTATTTAGTTTAGTTTCTTTAGGATTTAATCGCATAAAACTTTTTTTTAAATCAAAGACCTACAGAAAAAGAGTTTTAAATCATCCAAAGTTACTAAGTCAAAGAATTTTAAATTTTTGGAATAGATAAATGATATATTTAAAAAAAACCAACTTGATTCAAGTTGGTTTTTTTAATGTTTTAATTAACTTCTACAATTCATCTGGAAGAGTTGGGCCGTCCGAACTTGCTTGAGCTTTCCTTGGGGATAGTATCATAAACAATCCAAGAGTTGTAAGAAAAGTATCTAATTTTCCAGGTAGAGTGCCTCCTGACCAATTTCTGACTGTTGTCCTGTTGTTGTCTGCACCTAGACCAGTCCATTCCACAATCACCTGAGAATAAACAAAAATTGGCACTATTGTAAATACAATTTGAAGTAATTTATTTTTCATAACCCTGTAATATTTTTTAAATTAATTATTAATAATATCACAAAAATTTCAGTAATTTAATGTTAAATATACTAGTACGACTTAATAATACTACTTCGTAATTATTGGTTAAAAAATACTGACCAAAAATATCTTTTTGAAGTATATTTTATTATTTTTATCAAAATTTTTTGCAATATGAAAATAAACAAGATAGTTGTTCTTGTTATATTACTTTTTTTAGCGTCCTGTGCTTCCAAAAAAGATGTTTATTATTTCCAAGACATTGACAATAGCACCCAAGAAAGCGCTTTTAAGTTCTTAAACATCCAACCCGGTGATATTCTAGACATTCAAATCAAAGCCCTCAATCCAGAGAGTGTGCTTGTTTTTCAAAGACAATCTACATCGTTGGGCCAGGCTCAACTACAAAACCGTGCCATAGATGGTTACCTCGTTGGTGAAAACGGTATTATTGATTTACCTATCGTAGGTATTGTGAATACTTCAGAAAAAACAACAAAAAGTCTAGCCACAGACATACAAGAGGCGCTGAGTCCCTACATCAAAAACCCATCGGTCAACATTCGCATACTAAATTTTAGAGTTTCCGTACTTGGAGAAGTCGCCATGCCCGGTACTTATACAGTTTTGGATGAGCGTATTAGCATCCCCCAGGCCCTTGGATTGGCTGGAGACCTAACCATAAGTGGCGATCGTAATCATGTATTGCTATTGCGAAACCAAGGCGGTCAAAAATTAAACCAAGTGATTGACCTTACCAAATCGGAGTTTTTACAATCTGAATTTTACTTCCTAAAGCAAAACGATATTATTTATGTGCGTCCAAACAATGCCAAAGTCAAATCTTCGGGCATTGTTGGCAATGCCAGTACCCTAATCTCTGTAGTGAGCTTCGCTATAAGCCTATTTATTATTATAACTCGATAATCTTATGAATACGCCAGAAAATTATTCAGCCTTGGATAGCGATTCCATTGACATTTTCAAAGAACTCCGTTATTACGCTTTTTTTTGGCCTTGGTTTTTGGTCTCTGTTATTTTTATGTTTACCTATGCATTTTTGTATTTACGCTACACCGAGACCATTTATTCTAGCGCAGCGACCCTTCAGGTTAAAGACGCCAAGTCTGATCCCTCTAGTTTTCTAACCCAATCGGCGGGTGCCATGTTTAATTTTAACAGGGTAAAAATTGACAACTATATCGCCCAAATCACTTCAAAACCCAATTTAAAAAATGTCGTCGAAGCGTTGGATTTGCAAACTATTGTCTATGCTGTTGGACGTGTTAAAAACTCACTTCAATATGGGGATGATTTTCCTTTCGAAATTGTTTTCAAAACTGACATAATACCAAAAGAAAACATTGCACTTAGAACTCAAGACCAAAAATCTACTCTTCAATTTGGTGATAATACGCATGACCTTGTTTTAGGTCAAACCTTGGAGCTTGAAGATTTTAGAGTTACCTTGAGTGAAATGCCCCAGGACGATTCGGAGTTTTTAGTTACTAGAAACCCAGAAACTATAGTCATTGCTACATTGTCAAGAAGTATTGATGTCAGCGCTAGCACTGAGTTGGGCGATAACATAGACCTTACTTTACAAGGTCCCAACGTAAAGCGCAATGAGGCCATTATAAATAGCCTTATTGAGACAGCCCATGCAGACCAAGTGAGTGAAAAACGCCAAATTTATGCGCTTTCTATTGATTTCATTAACAGCCGTTTGAGCACCATTGTAAAAGAGATTGACTCTTTGAGTCTTGAAACTACAAGTTTTAAATCTGATAATCTTATTTTCTCTGCAGAGGCACAAACCTCTAATGCACTGTCTAGTTTGACAGATTTGGAGCAAGAAAAATTCAATCTAACCACCCAATTTGAATTGGCAAAATCCCTACTGAAAAATTTGCGGTCTCAATCTAATTTTTCGCTTTTGCCTTCAAATATTGGTATCAACAGTACAAATGTCAATGAATTGGTAGTGGCCTACAACACCCTGGTGTTTGAGCGCAATGGTTTGCTATCAGGTGCAACCGAGCGCAATCCTATTATCATACAGCTCAGCACACAACTCAAAGACCTAAAGCAAAACATTCTTAGCAGCACGGAAAATTATCTTGTCAACATAGAAACTTCTTTATCTGAGTTTGATGAATTTAAAAATAATACCAGTGCTCAGGTTGCCAAAATCCCCAAACTAGAAGCCACTCTTATGGCCTTTGAGCGCAAGTTTCAGATTGCCGAAAACCTCTATCTATTTTTGCTTCAAAAAAGAGAAGAAGCCTCCATTAGTTATCAGGCTACCTTACCAGACACTAGAGTCATCAATTATGCCCACACCAATCCCAATCCTGTTGCCCCTAAAAGGTCAATCATCTTGTTTGGGGCTGTTTCATTGGGCCTTTTGCTTCCTCTTTCAGTTTTATATTTGTTAAAAATAATGGACACTAAAATTCACACCCGCGATGATTTACAAAAAGTCTTACCAAATGTTGATATTTTAGGAGAAGTGCCCTTTGTTGACGATGTCAATGCGATTGCCAAAGATTCACGTGGTATATTTGCTGAGTCAACTCGCGTAATTCGTTCTAATATCAATTTTAAATTGCCAAATTTAACTACGTCCACGGTCATCTTGTGTACTTCTAGTATCAAGGGAGAGGGTAAAACAATTTGTGCCTTCAACATCGCTGCTAGTTATTGCGCTACTGGTAAAAAAGTAATTCTTTTGGGTGCGGATTTACGCAACCCCCAATTGCACAACCTCCTAGAAATTGAAAGGGATAATCAAAAGGGTTTGAGTGCTTCTGCGGTTGCAGAAAATCATACTAATATATCAGATATTATCATGTCTTACAAAATATTCAATAATAGCATGGATATTCTGTCAAGTGGCCCTATTCCCCCAAATCCTGCAGAAATTTTAGGCTCATCAAAATGTTTTGATATAATTAATTCTTTGAAAAACATCTATGATGTGGTGGTTATCGATTCTGCGCCACTT
>MDTC01172639.1_pt1 | contig 11033 bp, 7 predicted proteins | sample 811181 | NCBI WGS metagenome assembly MDTC01 (sample SAMN05326644, study PRJNA326480) | marine metagenome | isolation source: seawater | place: Pacific Ocean: North | collected 2011 | reverse complement strand
GTTTTAACATGGTATCAGCCTAATGTTGCAACTTTAGTTTCTCCATCCAACGATGCTGAAGAGTTCACAATACTATCTTCAATGTTAAGATTGAATTACGGGTATGATAATAAATATTTATTAACATTAACAACAAGAAGAGATGGGTTCTCTGGTTTTGGTTCAAATACTAAATGGGGAAATTTCTTTTCAACTGCTTTTGCATGGAATATTCATAACGAATCATTTATGAGTAATTCAGGAATGGATCTTTTAAAATTAAGAGTATCCTATGGAGAAAATGGAAATCAAGCTGTTGATGCATATCAAACACTTGCAATGGTTAGTGAAAGGTCTTACTTAAACGGAACTAATACTGCTCCAGGGTATGTACCATCTAAATTAGGAAATAATAATTTAGGATGGGAATCTACAAAGACTCTCAATATTGGTATTGATTTTGGATTTTCAAAAAGCACAATAAGAGGAAGTCTTGAAGCATATTTTGCTGATACGGAGGATATATTATTGAATAGATCAATATCTCCTATTCATGGTTTAACATCAATTACCCAAAATATTGGTGCAACAAAAAATGTTGGTTTGGAGCTTTCGCTTTTTGCTAATTTGGTTAGTAAGGATGATTTTTCATGGAATGTAAATGGAAATATCTCTTACAATACTAATGAGATAGTTGATTTATATGGAAATAAATCTGATGATTTATTGAACAGGTGGTTTATTGGTCAACCAATTCGTGTTAGATACGGTTATGAGTGGGATGGAGTTTTTCAAACGGGTGATGACATAGCCAATTCTCCTCAGCCCGATGCTCAGCCTGGCTTTGCTAAAATAGTTGATCAAAACAAAGATGGTCAAATTGACACTGATGACAGAACTATTTTAGGGAAAAGTGAGAATGACATTAATGCAGGTTTAAGTATTAATTTTAAATATAAAAATATCTCGTTAGATATATTTTCTCAGGGAGCATTTGGAGGATTACTTCTAAATGGAGTTTTAAAAGATGATGTATGGAGTGAAGTTAGAAGAAATACTTTTGTTAAAAATTGGTGGACTGAATCAAATCCTACAAACGATTATTATTCTAACCATACTGATGCTAATTTAAGAGGAGTTGGAATTTATGAAAAAAGAGATTATTGGAGAATTAAAGACATCACAGTTTCTTTTGATATAAAATCTGCTTCAGGTTTAAAACTCGAAAAATTAAAACTGTATCTTTCTGGAAGAAATTTAATAACTATCACAAATTATGGAGGAATTGATCCAGAACTGGGTTCAGTAAGACACATTCCTCTTGAAAAAACATTTTCCTTAGGTTTAAACGCAACATTCTAAAATAATTAAAAAAAAAAAAATGAAAGATTTTAAAAATTTATTTGCTATTGTTATAATATTCAGCCTTTTATCTTGTTCAGAGGATTATTTAGTGGAAGATCCTCCTCACTTACTAGCCCCTGATAATTTGTATGTTGATGTAACTGGGTTTGAAGCAGGATTAAATGGTTTATATTCTCAGTTTAGTGGAGAAAGAGAGGGTTATAAATATGGAAACTCTAATGATCTCAGAAATGATCCAGCTACAACTGGAACAGATAATATGTACGGAAACGAAAGATCTGGATGGGCTAGAGGAGGTAATGATCTTGATAATAGAAATACTTCTACAGATTCACGCATTAGAGAATTATTTAATTGGATTTATAGAACTATAAATGCTGCTAATACAATAATCAATAGAGCTGAAAATCCAGAAATCAAATGGTCAGTGGAGGATAAAAATAGAGTAATAGGTGAAGCAAAATTGTTTAGAGCTTGGGCATATAGACATGCATCTTATTTGTGGGGAGACGTACCACTAACTCTTAAGGAATCCTCAGGTGAAAGTATAATAACTAATTGGACAAGAACCCCAATTTCAGATGTGAGAGCTCAGATGTTAGAAGATTTACTATTTGCTGAAACTTACCTTCCAACAACTCCCTCGAGCAACGGGAAAGTTGCAAAAGGGGTGGCAACACATTATTTAGCCGAGCTATATTTGGCTTTAGGTGATTATACTAATGCAAAAGCTAAATCGGAAAGCTTAATAAACAGTGGGGTATACAGTTTAATCACATCAAGATATGGAGTAAATAAAAATAATCCCGGAACACCATTTACAGATATGTTCCTTGACGGTAACTCAAATAGATCAGAAGGAAATACTGAAGCTTTGTGGGTAATGCAACATGAGTTAGATGTTAATGGTGGAGGATATAATATTATGAGAAGATGGCATAGAGGAAGATCTCAAGATATTAAAGTAAAGGGAAAGTCTGGACACATTCTTATTACTGTTGAAAATGGTGGACGTGGTTTGGAAAGAGTTAGCCCAACTAGATATGCCATGGAGTTATATAAAGATGGAGATGATAGGGGGGGACGATTTGCTTGGAGGGATTATGAAGTATTAAACAATACATCTAAAACTCCACCCTCAGGTTGGAAAGTGGGAGATACCTTATTTTTTAATTGGAAAGGAAAAAATGAAAAAGAAAAAAATAATTATTGGCCTAGTACAAGAAAATGGGATTATGCAAATCCAACTGATTTAGCAGGTTCTAGAAGTTATAATGATCAAATATATTTGAGACTTGCAGAAACATATTTAATATTAGCTGAAGCACAACATAAACTAGGTGATAATGCAGGCGCAGCAACAACGATAAATGTTATTCGTCAAAGATCAAATGCTAATGATGTAAATGCTTCTGATATTAATATTGATTTTATTCTTGATGAAAGATCTAGAGAATTGTATTCAGAGGAACATAGAAAATATACTTTAGTTAGATTAGGTAAATGGTATGAAAGATTCCAAATGTATAATAAGGTTGGTAAAAGCAAAGGAAGTTCATATCACAATTTATTAGCAATTCCTCAAACTGTTATTGATGCTAACTCAGAACCAATGCCACAAAATCCAGGTTATAATTAATATATATTTTTTTTTTTTTTAATAAAGTTGATTTACTAGATAGATATTTGATTTGTTTTGTTTTCATGTTCTGTAAATCAACTTTATTGATTAAATATTTAACCTAAATTATTTAACTATTTTTATTAAAAAATTGAACATGAGTTTAAATTTTGAATTAACTAATAAAGTTGCTGTAATTACTGGTGGAGCAGGTGTTTTAGGTAGTTCAATAGCATTGAGTTTTATTAAATCCGGAGTTAAAGTAGTTGTTTTAGATAGAAATAAAGATAAAATTCATTCAATAATCAAAAAGTTAAAAATTGAAGGTGGTTCAGCAATTGGTTTTGAATGTAATGTGATTTCTAAAAAGTCTGTTCATGGTGTTAGTCTTAAGGTTTTAGAAAAATTTGGAAGGATTGACATTCTTTTAAATGCAGCTGGGGGAAATATGGCTGGGGCAACGATTGGAGAAACTCAAAATATATTTGATTTATCAATGGATGAGTTTTCAAAAGTTACTGAACTAAATTTAAATGGTTCTGTTATTCCTTCACTTGTTTTTGGTGAAATTATGGCTAAACAAGAATCTGGTGTAATAATAAATTATTCATCCATGACAGTTGATAGAGTAATAACAAGAGTTGTAGGGTATTCAGCATCTAAGGCTGCTATTGAAAATTTTACCAAATGGATGTCGGTTGAGATGGCATTGAAATTTAATGGTAAAATCAGAGTGAATGCTATTGCTCCAGGATTTTTTATAGGAAACCAAAATAGAAAACTATTACTAAACAATGATGGATCATTTACAGAAAGGGGAAATACCATAATTAAAAACACTCCTATGAAACGTTTTGGAAAAGAAGATGAATTAAATGGTGCTATTCATTTTTTATGTAGCGATGCTTCAAGTTTTATTACTGGCATAGTTTTACCAATTGATGGTGGATTTAGCGCTTACAGTGGAGTATAATTATTAAAATATTAAAGATGAAAACATTAATGAAAATTAAATTATTCACTCAGTTATTATTTCTTATTCCATTAATCGGTTTTTCTCAATCAAATTGGATTCCACTTTTTAATGGTAAGGATTTTAAAGGTTGGGAAATAAAAGCTGGTAAGGCAGATTTTGAAATTATGTCCAATGGAGTTATCAAGGCCACATCCATTTTAAATTCACCAAGCACTTATATGGGTACTGTAAATCACTATGATGATTTTATTTTAGAATATGAAATCTTTGCTAGTCCTGGGTTAAATTCTGGTGTACAGTTTAGAAGTCTTGTTTCAGAAAAAGGTCAAGTTTATGGATACCAATGTGAACTTGATACCGACGAATTTAGGTCTTGGTCTGGAGGAATTTATGATCAATCAAGAAGAAATTTATTTCTATATCCTCTTACAAGAAATGAAAAAGGCAAAAATGCTTTTAAAAATGGAATTTGGAATAAAGTTAGAATTGAAGCAGTGGGTAATTCTGTGAGAACTTGGGTTAATGGTATTCAATGTTCTAATCTAATTGATGATACCTCAAAAAGTGGTTTTATTGCAATGCAAATACACTCCATTAGGTCAGTTGAAAACCAAGGTAAAGTTGTTAAATGGAAAAATATTAGAATTTCAACATCAGAAATTGAAAGAAATAGATGGCCGTTAGAAAGTTATGCTACAGAAATTAATAATATTGATAATTTCCTTTCTGAAGATCAAATATCTAAGGGTTGGAGATTTTTGTGGGATGGAAAAACAACAAAAGGGTGGAGAGGAGCGAAATTAAAAACTTTTCCAAAGGAAGGTTGGTTTATTCAAGATGGTTTACTGAAAGTCGTTGCTAATGGAGGATTGGAGTCAGCGGGAGGTGGAGACATAGTGACAGAAAAAAAGTTTAGTAATTTTGAGCTAGAGGTTGACTTTAAAATCACAAAAGGAGCTAATAGTGGAATCAAATATTTTGTCGATACTCAAATGAACAAAGGAGAGGGATCTTCGATCGGATTAGAATTTCAGATTTTAGATGATAAAAATCATCCAGATGCTAAAAAAGGTGTTTTGGGAAACAGAACAGTGGGTTCATTATATGATTTAATTACAGCAAAAAATCTACAAGAATCAAGAGGAAAAAGAAATGTTTTACCTAATACTTGGCATAGAGCGAGAATTGTTGTTAAAGGTAGTCATGTTGAACATTGGTTAGACAATATTAAAATGTTAGAATATGATCGACATTCTCAGGTTTTTAATTCATTGGTGAACTATAGTAAGTATCAAAAATGGCCTGGATTTGGTCAGGCTGACTCTGGTCATATTTTATTACAAGAACATGGAGATGAAGTGTATTTTAAAAATATTAAAATAAGAGAGTTTTAATATTTAATAATAAATATTTAATTAAAATTAAGTCATTATTTCCTCATAAAAATTATAAAAAATGAAAAATAAAAGAAGAAATTTTTTAAAAAAAACATCGTTAGTTTCCTTAGGAGTTTTAACTGCTAATGAAAGCTTGTATGGATCACCCAACAGACTTTCTGCAAAAAGTTATTCAAGAATTATTGGAGCCAATGAAAGAATTAGTTTTGCTTTTCAAGGATTAGGCAGACGATTACCAGGCTTGTTAAGATCATCTGTCAAATTAAAAAATGTTGATATTTTATATTTCTGTGATGTTATGCAAAATCAAATGGTACAGGCTAATAAACAATTTAATAAACTAACAGGCTTAACAGCAAAAAGCGAGGAAGATATTCATAAAATTTTAGAAGATAAAAATGTTGATGCTATAATTATGGCTACACCTGATCACTGGCACGCATATGGGTCATGTAAAGCTATGGAATCTGGAAAACATGTTTATTTAGAAAAACCTTGTAGTCATAACATGCGCGAGAGTGATTTAATAGTAAATCATCAGAAATATTTTAATAAAGTTGTCCAAATGGGGAATCAACAAAGGTCATCGGGCCATACACAAAGTATTATTAAAAAAATTCACCAAGGTGTAATCGGGGAAGCTTATAATGCCGTTGCATTTTATAATAATAGTAGAGGGAAAGTACCAAACCAGTTAATCAAGGATGCTCCAAAAGGATTAAATTGGGATCTGTTTCAAGGCCCAGCACCAAGAAGAAATTACACTCATGATACTTGGGACTATAATTGGAGATGGTATGGTTGGGATTATGGGACAGGTGAAGCCGGAAATAATGCTACTCATGAACTTGATATCGCTAGATGGGCATTAGATGTTGATTACCCTAATGGTGTAAAAGTCTATGCTCAAAAAAATCATTTTCTGGATGATGGTTGGGAAATGTATGATAATATGGAAGCAAAATTTACATTTTCCAAAAATAAATCAATTAATTGGAATGGGAGAAGTAGAAATGCTTTTGGAAAAACAACGGAGGGAGGAAGAGGAACTGTTATATACGGAACTGAAGGATCTGTTTTTATTAATAGACAGGAATACATTCTTTATGACTTGAAAGGAAATATTATAGAAAATGTTAAGTCAGAAGATATTGAATCTGGAATTGCTTTAGGTGGAGGAGGTGATATGACTACAAGACATATGCAAAACTTTATAGATGCTATAAAAAATAATGTACAGTTAAATTCTCCAATTGAAGACGCTGTGATTAGCCAAAGTATGGTTCACTATGCAAATATTTCTTATCGAGCGGATACATCATTTTCTATTAATGAAAAAAGTGGAAAAACAAAAAATAAAAAAGCAAATAAATTTTGGTCAAGAACCTATGAATTAGGGTGGAAGATTAAAATGAAATAGTATTAAGCTTACATATCTTGGTAATAAAAAAATATTTAAATTTATTAATAGTTGTGTTGGTATTACTTATTTAATTGCAATACTTTAAGGATTAATAACATGAGTTTAAAATATAATTTTGATTAAAAACAATATAGTAGCTTACGGAGAAATTTTGTTAAGATTAACACCCTTTAATCACGGAGATTTAATTGACCAATCTTCAGCCTTAAATATGTCATTTGCAGGTGCAGAAAGTAACATAATTTCAAGTCTTTCTAATTTAGGTCATCATACAACCATGATTACTTCACTTCCTAATAATTCTTTAGGGAAATCAGCATGTAGATTTCTCAAGAGTTTTGGAGTAAATACAGATTATATAAGATTTAAAGATGGTAGAATTGGTTCTTATTATATAGAACATGGGGCTTCAAAAAGAGGAGGCAAAGTTATTTATGACAGATTAGATAGTTGTTTTGCGTCTGAAAACATAGCCGAACCAATTTGGATAAAAGCTTTTAAAGATTCTAACTTTTATGTTTTAACTGGAATAACCCCAGCACTTTCAAAGGAATGTCAAAAAAACATTCTTAACTCCATCAAAATTGCTAAACTAAATAATGTAAAGATTGTTTTTGATTTAAATTACAGGCGTAATTTATGGTCAGGAAATGAGGCTCTAAAGTTTTTTTCTAAAATCATTAGTGATGTTGATATTTTGATTGCAAATATTGGATCTGTTTCTGATGTTTTTGGTTTTAATTATAAGAATTCTACTGATTTTAAAGAACTAGAATCTATTTCTCAGAGTGCTTGTGAGTTTATTTCAAATAGATATTCTTTTGATGTTATAGGGATGACAATAAGAAACCAAATACATGCAACTCATAATCAATTAGGAGGAGTTCTTAGAATTAATGAAAAATATTATTATGGAAGATCTTATGATTTGGAAATTATAGATAGAGTTGGTGGTGGAGATGCCTTTGTTTCGGGACTTTTACATGGCCTAATTAATAGTTATAAAAATAATCAAATAATAAACTTTGCTAATGCTTGTTTTGCATTAACACAAACCATTAAGGGAGATATAAATTATTTTGAAGAAGATGAGATCATAGATTTTTCCTCTAAAAATTATTCTGGTCATATAAAGAGATAAACGAATGCATGAAGTTTTTAAAAAAATAAAAAAACATAAGATTATTGCAGTTTTAGAAATTGATTCTTTAGATAATGTCATCCCTTTGTGTGAAACTTTATTTAGTTCAGGTATAAATGTTATTGAACTAGCATTAAGGACTGAGGTTGCTCAAAAGGCTACTGAATTAATTCTAAAAAAATTTCCTCAAATAATTGTAGGTTTAGGAACTGTTATTAATGAGGATCAAGTTAAATTTGCTGTAGATTCAGGAGTCAGTTTTGCTGTTGCGCCTGGTTGTAACCCTAAAATTATTGATTTAGCAAAAAAAAATAATTTATTATTTTCACCTGGAATTTCTAGTCCTACAGAAATAGAAATTTCATTAGATTACGGATGTAATGTTTTAAAGTTTTTTCCAGCAGAGTATAATGGAGGTGTTAAATATTTAAATTCGATTAATAATCCATACAAACATTTAGATTTAAATTATATTCCTTTAGGTGGAATAAACATCTCTAATGTAAAAAACTATTTAAACTCTGACTTGGTATTAGCAGTTGGAGGGAGTTGGCTAGCGCCAAAGCATTTAATTAATTCAAAAAAATGGAAAGTGATATCTTCAAATTGTGAAGAAATTAATAGTATTATAAACTAATTTCTATATTAAATTATGAAAAAGTTGATTGTTATTTTATTATTTATTCCATTTCTTTCCTCAGGTCAAGATTATAATTTGATTTCAGATTTAAATTATCTTTCTAGTGAAATTCCAAAAACATTAAAATAATAGAACATTAATGTGTAGCCAAGGATGAATTCCAGTGTTTTAAATAAATTTTTTTTCGTTTTAATATTCAAATTTTTTTTTGGATTTAATGTTTTATTTGCTCAAGAAAGGCCAAACGTAATAATTATTCTTGTTGATGACATGGGTTTTTCTGATATTGGCTCATATGGTAGTGAAATTCAAACTCCAAATTTAGATTTTTTATCATCAAATGGGCTTAGGTTTTCAAATGCTTACAATACCTCAAAATGTTTTCCATCTAGGGCTGCTCTGCTAACTGGATTATACCCTCATTTAATTGGTTATGATAAAACACACAAAATTGAGAGAATGAAAAATGCAATTACTTTGGGAGAATTTTTCAAAATGGCTAATTATACTACTCTGTGGTCTGGAAAACATCATAGTATTGAAAACCCTATAACAAGAGGTTTTGACCATTTTAGTGGACTACTTGACGGTGCTTCAAATCATTTCAATCCAGGACTCAAAAGAGAAGGTCAGGGAAAACCAGCTCAAAAAAGAAACGATAAAAATTATGATCAATCATTCAGAAAATGGGTTATAGAGGGCGAAATAATTAGCCCATATACACCCTGCAAGAATTTTTATACAACAGATGAGTTTACTAATTATGCCTTGAATTGGATTAGTAATCAACAAAATGAGGAACCGTTTTTCCTATATTTATCATACACAGCTCCTCACGATCCATTAATGGCATGGCCTGAGGATATTGAAAAGTATAAAGGTAAATACGACTTAGGATATGAAGAAATAAGAAAAAAACGTTTTGAAAAACAGAAACAATTAGGGATTATTTCTCAAAAACATGTACTTACAAAACCAGATTATGAAAATTGGAATTCATTAAGTCTAGAAAAAAGAAAAAGTGAGTCAAAAAAAATGGAAGTTTACGCCGCAATGATTGATAGAATTGACCAAAACATAGGTAAGTTAATAAATGTTTTAAAATCAAGAAATCAATTAAATAATACACTCATTTTATTTGCTTCAGATAATGGTGGTTCCTCAGAGGATGCAGAAAGGCCAGTAAACAATGTTGGTAAAATAGGAAGTTTAACTAATTGGACTTCATTAAAAAAAAGTTGGGCAAATGTTTCCAATACACCCTATAAATATTATAAAAATTGGATTTTTGAGGGAGGTATTAAAACCCCATTGATTGTATTTTGGCCTAACAAAATAAGAAAAACCAATTCTATTATTGAATCTCATGTACATTTCATTGATTTTTTACCAACCTTTTCTGAGATTTTGGAATTAAATTATCCTAAATTTTATAATGGAGAAAACATTATTCCCTTGTCTGGTGAAAGTTTTTGGACAAAAATGACCCAAACTGATAATTTAAAAAGAAAAACTCCTCTCTTTTGGAAATGGAGAGATGGTAAAGCCGTTAGACTTGGGAAGTGGAAACTTACATCTCAAGATAATAATTGGCAACTATATAATTTAAAAAGAGATCCAACAGAGAGAAATGATTTAGTTTTATTGAAGCCAAGATTAAATAAAAAACTTCAACGACTTTATGAAAAATGGTATAAAAATTGAAAAACTAATAAATTTTGGTTAAGAAATTATGAGAGTGGTTAGGAAATCACTAAAGCTTAAATTAATTTTTTTCAGAAAAATAATATTTGGAATAATTATTATTTCTTTGTTTGGGTGTAGTAAACCTCCTAATATTATTATTATTTTGGCAGATGATGCTGGTTATGCTGATTTTGGTTTTACTGGAAGTAAAGAAATTAAAACCCCTAATATTGATAATTTAGCAAACGATGGGGTTGTTTTTAAAAATGCATATGTCTCAGCTTCTGTTTGTAGCCCCTCTCGGGCCGGACTACTTACAGGAATGTATCAGCAAAGATTTGGCCATGAATGCAATTTAGATAGTGATGTAAACAATTCTTTTGATCCTAACCAAATAACGATTGCTGAGGCTTTAAAAACAAAGGGTTATAAAACAGGAATTATAGGGAAATGGCACCTTGGGGATAAATCACAAAACCATCCTTTAGAAAATGGATTTGATTATTTTTGGGGATTTATTTCTGGAGCTAGAAATTATTTTTATAATCCTGAAGAAACAAAAAGAAAAAGTATCAGGAATGTTCTAGAAAATTATTCACAAACAAGTTTTGAGGGTTATCTTACAGACGTTTTAGGAAAAAAAGCTGCAGATTTTACTCAAGAAAACTATGAATCAAATACTCCTTTCTTTCTTTTCTTATCATTTAATGCTCCACATACACCAATGCAAGCCAAGCAGGAGGTGTTGAACCAATTCAAAGGAAATCCCAGAAAAGTTTATGCTTCGATGATGTGGTCTATGGAT
>MDTC01133115.1_pt1 | contig 11033 bp, 4 predicted proteins | sample 811181 | NCBI WGS metagenome assembly MDTC01 (sample SAMN05326644, study PRJNA326480) | marine metagenome | isolation source: seawater | place: Pacific Ocean: North | collected 2011 | reverse complement strand
TGTTCCAGCTGGTTTTGACTCGTTATTCATTAATCGAACAACTTCTTGGCCAAGCATATTATATACTGTAACAGTAATTTGATCTCTCATTGGGAGAGTATACTGTATAGTAGTAGTTGGATTGAATGGGTTAGGGTAGTTCTGACTTAACTTATAATCTTCAGGGGTAATAATAGTAAGCTCCCGTTCAACTGAAAGTTTGACAGATGACTCACTATATTCCATAATCTGGATGTAAGTGCCACCATCATCTGTTCCTTGATATGCAAGCACAACTTCACCTTTACCATTGCGATTAAAGTCAACGCCAGCAACAGGTTTATTGTTAAATCCACCACCTGCTTTTGTATCATATTTAACTACATCCCATGAAGATACTCCTCCAAGAACGCTAGAATCAGCTCTTAAAGTGATCTTTGCAAGCTCAGAGCCTGAGTTTCCTCCAGCAAATAAGGTTGGAACACCGTAAGGGCTCATATTAAAGTAGCCAGCTCCGTGGTCTTTGACAGAATTAACTGCTGCAAGTCCAAAACGATGACCTCTTGCAACCAATGAGACTTCACTAGAATCAATTTTCATTGCATCACCATCTCTATCAGCATATACATAAAGATTTTGAGTATAGTAACCGGTCGCATAAATCTCGTCTTTGCCATCGCCATCCATGTCTATAGCTGTTGGGTTGAATGAGAAATCATCTTTACCAGCTGTATTGCCCGGAAAAGAGCTAGAACCAAATCGAACATACTCTCCACTATCAGGAGCAGCATAGGTGTTAGCACCTGTAGCTTCCGCAACGAACATATTTCCACCATTCCATGAGAAGAAAGCCATCTCTTTCTTACCATCACCATCGGTGTCGGCCACTACCATACTCACCGCACTTCCACCACCATGGTCATTCCCTCTTACGCCATCTTTATTTCTATCGCGAGGAGCAATAACAAATTCTTCAACTGGTTTAGGAAGTACACCAATATCACCTTCAACACCCATAACAAAGAAACGATCTTCGGAATAAGTGCTATATCCTGCATTTGGATTTGATCCACCGTTAAATGAGAACATCAATTCATCACGGCCATCACCATCAATGTCATCAACAACAACATTTTCGGTTGTTCCCCATTTTACACTATCGGAAGCAAAGGCATTAATATTAACATGCCATGGTGCTGAAAATCCATTGTCTGTACCATCAGCTTCATAAACCCAAACACCTGATTGAGGGTCATCGGTATATCTGCCTTTAACAAATATTACCTCACCTTTTCCATCACCATCAAGGTCTCCTGTCGCTACATTACGAGTACCGGTACCATAAGTTGATTTAGGACCTACAGCTCTCCATAAAGCCATATCATCAAAGTGGGCAACTCCACCCCAAGCGCCAGCTGCGCCAGAATTACTGTAATTAACAACGGCTTGAATAGTTTTTGTTCCAGCAGGAGCGGTACCAGAAACTACTAGCGGTGTCCATTTGCCTGAAGGAGTGGTTGAATCCATGATCGAGGAGCTATCGCTTCCAATCATACCCCAACTAGCATCAAAGAATTTTAACCAGAGAAATGCTTGCGATGTACCAACAAGCGAGTCTGAAGCTGGCGTATATCCATACCCTTCGAAGATATAATAATGTCCTGGTGTTGCGTCTTGATTCTCATAATAGCGAGGGTTTTCAGATGCACCATTGCTCGCATCTTGAATACCGGACATTTTTAACATTAATGATCCATTTCTAGTTTTATCTGTGCTATTTCCAGAAGTTACGCTAGCATACTGAGCCTTTGTAGCTGGATACACATTCCAAGTAGCCAAAGAATCTTCAAAGCCTGGGTTAGTTAAAATATTGTTTGGGGCAAAAGGAGCTGTCTCATCAAAAATTTGAACTAATGTATCAGCGCCTACATATTCAAATCCATATACGCCGTCTCCACCGAGTCCGCCTTTATATCCTGGTACATTATAGTGAGTAGCCCAAACTTCTTTTTTCCCGTCACCATCAAGATCGGATCCAGCGGCCATCCCTCTAACATCACCACCAGAGCCAGCCCAAAGCATCTTACTTGACACTACGCCAATCTGTGTAAAGTGATTCATAGTCAAATATGCATCATCCCAGTAAACAGCACCATGATCATCGCCACCATCTTGACTATGAACGATAACAGCTTGTACCTTTGCTGCGTTTGCAGGAGCTGTAGCATTTGTATAGAGATAATGCCATGCATTGGTATCAGAAGCTGCACTCATTGTGTCAGATGTACCACCTGCAAGCTCGCTCCAACTTGAGTCAAAGAATTTAATCTGAATCCAAGCTTTTGCGTTATTTCTTAATTTATCATCTGCATGGGTCATTCCATAAACAGAAAAATTGTAAACCTTACCTGCCTCTGTATCACCCTCGTAATAACTAGGCGTGGTATTTGCACCTCCATTATACTGACCCCAAGTCTTTAGCAATTTGGTGCCAGAGCGTGCAGTAACAGTTCTTTCACTTCCATAAACTTTATTTCCAGTAGATTCAATTGACCTATTTGTTTTATCAGCAGGATAAATGTTCCAGCCTGTCAATGAGTCTTCAAAGCTAGGATTAGTTAATATATTTTGTGAAAAAAGAAATGTTCCCATAGTTAGGAACATGAAACCTTTAACAATTTTATTCATACCTCTCTCCTTAGGTTTAGTGTATTGAATTAATTATTAACAATATATAATTCTTAAATAGATACTAACTATAAACAGTACGTAAACACAATCAAAAATTACCATAAAATTTTTAGCTCACAAAAATACTCAAAGTTTTATTAATATTAACCATGCCAATCTAAAAAATATGAGTTTTAATGGGTGGCATTTCAAGTTTATGAAAAAGACTATTTTTATACCATTTTTGATGAATATTAAAGCTTTCTATGTTTTATTAATCTCCCTCTCTTTGGCTTTTGCCAATTCAGGTAAAGTGTCAGGTAAGGTAACAGACTCAGAGACAGGTGGACCTTTGGCCGGAGTGAACGTTTTTCTTGAAGGGACATCTTACGGTGCAGCTACTGATGAATTTGGAGAATATATCATAATCAATATTCCTCCTGGAAACTATAGTGTCAAAGCTAGCTATATTGGTTATGCATCCTATAAAATAACAAATGTCCGCGTAAGCCTTGATCGCACTACCACACAAAATTTTAAACTCTCTGAAGCTGTAATTGAGGGTGAAGAAGTTGTGGTTTTAGCTGATAGACCCCTTGTATATAAAGATTTAACCGCTTCACAAAAAATTACTACTTCAGATGAAATAAAAATAATGCCCGTGGAAACATTTCTTGGGGTGCTAACAACACAGGCTGGAGTAAATCAAGGCGCTGGAGGCGAATTGCATATTCGCGGTGGAAGATCCAATGAGGTGGGATATTATATTGATGGCGTATCAGTAGCTAACCCATTTTTCACAAATGGGCTAGCTGTAAATATTTCAAACAAAGCACTTGAAGAAATGAAGGTAGTGTCAGGTGCGTTTAATGCGGAATATGGCAATGCTATGAGTGGTATTGTAAATCTTCAGGTAAAAGATGGTGGTAAAGATTACCATGGGAGTCTATCATATCAGTCTGGAGATCATCAATCAAATGACTCTCAAATATTTACCAATATCAATCAATTTAATCTGTTCACAAATAAAGTATTTGAAGGGACTATAAATGGACCGATGCCATTTATGAAAAATAGAGAACAATTCACTTTTAATCTGAGCGCGAGACTTAGCGACAGTGAAGGATATTATTATGGAGTAAGAGAGCATACTGTCGGGGACTCTGCAGATTTCAGAGATAATGATAATTGGTATATAGAAATGAACGGCGACAGTAGCTTTGTTCCAATGTCACCTAGCAATAATCTTAACCTTATGGGAAAGTTTACCTACAAAGTAAGTCCCCTTATGAAGCTATCAATACAACTTCTCCACTCTGGTGGAAAATCAAAGTCATATTCTCATGCATACAAATATAATCCTGATGGAACCTCTACATCTTTATCATCAAATAATAATTACTCTATCAAATTGAATCATGCTCTTAGTGCTCGCAATTTTTACGAAGCAAATTTATCACTATCCAATACAGATTATATGGGATATCAATTTAAACCAATTAATCTGAGCTCTTCAATTCATGAAGATGAAGCTGGACGCTTTGGGTTAGATAACTATGTTTTGCATAACCAATTTGAAGATTCTTCTAAGTATTGGATACTTAATGGATCAGATTATGCCCCTACATCTCGAATAAAAGGATCTCCCGCTTCTACAACTTTTTTATTTGGCGGGTCGAATCGAGGGCATTCTTACCGAAAATCTAACTCATTATCTTTTAAGTTTGATTTTACCAGTCAAATTAATAACAGGCATGAGATTAAAACTGGAATAAATTACCGATCAGATAAGCTGGATGAACGCAACTTCTCAGTATTATATGATAATCAAGAATACAGGGTGCCAACGATTCTTCCAGAAAATGACTCGCCTTCACACAGCCACTACAATAATACATCAACATTTTTATCAGGCTATCTTCAAGATAAAATCGAGTACGATAATTTTATTACAAATATTGGTGTTAGGTATGATCAATTTGATCCAGATGAAAATTACATTACCGACTTTTTAAATCCGGAGGGCGAAAGTAAAAAGGCTAAGAAGAAAATAATGGTTTCTCCGCGAGCAGGAGTAGCATTCCCAATTACAGATCAAGGGATATTGCATTTTTCCTATGGCCATTTTTATCAAATGCCCACACTAAGACGTCTCTACAAAAGAAGTATTTTTGGAGCTGGCCTATCGCCAACGATTGGATACGCAGATTTAAAACCTGAAAAAACAGTACTCTACGAATTTGGACTACAGCAGCAGATTGGTAAAATTACGGCTATTGAAATGAGCGCTTTTTATAAAGACATAAGAGATTTATTAGCGCTTCAATCGATCAGATATGAATCTGAAAAGTATGGCCCATCTAACTATGCAATTTATATGAACAAAGACTACGGGAATGTTAAGGGATATACATTTAGTTTCACAAAAAGGTATGATCCAGTATCGAAAACATCTGCTTTTGTTGATTACACCTATCAAGTGACCGAAGGCAATAGTGTTAATTCTGGTTCATTTTATTATAACGCACTTTCTGGAGAGCAAGAGGAAAAACGTATTGTCCCATTGGCATGGGATCAACGACATATTTTAAATACAAACCTATCTTTGGGTGATCCACGCAATTGGAACATTGGTATTATAAGCAAATTATCAAGCGGCTGGCCTTATACTCCAAATGTTCCAGATGCTAATTATGTTCCCCAGCCAAACAGCGGAAGAAAGCCATGGCAATGGCGCATCGATATGCGTGTCCATAAAAACTTTAAAATTGGAAACTTGAATTATCTATTTTTTATGAAAGTTTACAATTTACTTGATAGGCGAAATGAGAGATATGTATTTAATGATACTGGCCGTGCAGGGTATACATATGTATATCAATCCACTCAAGAAACACAAGGCTTTAAAAACCATTATGGAGAAACGGGTGTACATGAATGGTCTGAATATCAAATAAGACCTCAATATTATACAGCTCCCCGCTCAATCAATGTAGGGTTCTCGGTAGATTTTTAATGTATAAATTAAAATTATTTAATTTGATTTTCTTCAGTCTGATTATGATTGGATTAGCTAGTGGACAATCAAAAAAGGCTAGGCGTTTTTCAAATGAATGGAAAAAAGCTGGACCTGAAAAAGAATGGAATACGACAGAACACGAATATTTTTATAAATGGCGCAATGATTTAATGGATAGAAGATCAAAATTGAACGATCAAATACTTAGGCGTCAAAAAGCAATATTAAATGGAAATAAAATTACTACTGAGATTTGGAATTATGGATCAATCTCTAGCCCTGGAAATAGAGTAACAGATATTGTTTGGGAAGGACTAGGGTATGGCTACGAATTTGGTCCTTTTATTGGAGCTGTTGTCCAAGTTCCAGCTGGAAGCCATCAAGATGCTTATCAAAAAATAGATGCAGATGGCAATCCTGTTCTAGATGATGATGGTAACCCTATATGGCTTGCCCGAGTAATTAGCGATGGTCTTGTTTCGCTTGGTGGAGAAATTTCTCCAGATGGAAAAACATTTTATGGCTGGGAACCATTAGCATTCAATGAGCAAGGGGTACCATATGGTGATCCAAATAGCCCTCGAATTCCAACATCAAATGATGTAGATCGCAGTGGCGATGGAAAGCCAGACAGTTGGCCTGAAGGTTGGTATAACCCAAACCTAAAAAGATATGTTTGGCCTGGGGCACTTAGACAAGGATCATCCAATTCTGATCTTGAGTCATTTTTTGTAGTAGATGACCGCTCAAATAAAGAATTCAAATATTATCCATTTTCAAATGATTCAACTAGGATGGGGTTGGGGATTGAAATTGAGTGCAGGTACTACCAATGGTCCAATCCGCTCGCTGAAGATGTCATTTTTCTTATTTATAAAGTAACAAATAAAAGTGAAAAAGATTTAAATGATGTTATTTTTGGAATGTGGGGTGACCCTCATATTGGCGGTCCATCAAACTGGCAAGATGATTTATCTTACTTTGATAGAGATTTAAATATGGTATATGCTTGGGACGAAGACAATAGATCCGATGTTGCTGGCAGAGACCCTGGGTATTTTGGCTATATTTTTCTTGAAAGCCCTGGAAATCCTTATGATCAAATAGATAATGATGGTGATGGAATTATTGATGAGAGCAGAAACAATGGTATTGATGATGATAAAGACTGGAATGTGGAAAAACACGATGTTGGAGTAGATGGTATCCCAAATACAGGAGACTATGGAGAAAATGACGGCATTCCTACCGCTGGAAATGCTTTTGATATACGCCAGCCTGGGGAACCAAATTTTGAATGGACTGATCTCGATGAATCTGATATGATTGGATTAACCAGCTTTGCAGCGCCTAACTTTGGAGGAAATAATCGAATCTCAAAAGATGATTTCATATATACTAGCTATATGAACCCAGGAGAATTTGATTCGCTCAATTCAGATGTTGCTGGTGATAATATTTTTCTCTACGGCTCTGGTAGATTTACCTTAAAAGCTGGTGAGGCGAGAAGATTTTCTATCGCTTTATTAGTTGGCGATAGTTATGATGACCTTACCTTAAATGCCAAAACAGCAAGGCAGATATATGAAACAAACTATCAATTTGCAAAACCTCCTCAAAAACCAAACCTTACCGTAGTACCTGGAGATGAAAAAGTAACCTTGTTTTGGGATGACATTGCTGAATCATCCTACGATCCAATTTCAGAAGAATATGATTTTGAAGGTTATGTTATTTATAGAAGCACTGACCCTAGCTTTCTAGATCAGCAAAATATAACCGATGTAAATGGATCTAGATTTTTATTTGAACCTTTAAAAACATCAACGGGGGGATGGGCAAAATTTGATCTAATAAATGAATACCAGGGACCCAGCGATATTCCTTATACCGGAAGGGGTATTGCGTATCATTTAGGAAATAATACAGGTCTAGTGCATTCATTTATTGATTCTAACAATGTAGTAAATGGACAAAGATATTATTATGCAATTTCAGCTTATGACCATGGGACAAAAATTATGAATATTGGTCCCAGTGAATCATCTAAGACGATAACATTAAATCCAGAAACAAATGAAATATTTTTAGATATCAATACCGCTAGTGTTATTCCAAGCATACCTGCCGCTGGGTATACTTCTGGAAGTTGGGAAATGATAGATTCTGTAGCATTTATTGATCACATTGAAGGATCAGGTACTGGTAGTTTTGATTTGGAACTCCTTGACCCTAGGGCACTAGAAGACACAAATACTTTCCAAATTACATTTAAAATAAACCCAACTCGCTACTCTATTGAGGATTTGAAACCAATTTCTGAAAAAAGAAAAATAAAAAAAGATGTTTATATAACATTGAAAAAGAATCGCATAAACTCAAATAGTTTCGAAGTAACACTTGATAATGAGCCAATGCAAGAAGGAAAAGATTATAAGCTTTTTGCCGAATCAGGACAAATTGTTGTTTCCTCAGATTTAACAAGCCTGATTTCAGAAGGCGATGAAATTGAAATTTCATATACACATTTTCCGCTTTGGGATAGCCAAAAACTTAATTTTGAAGAGTCTAATCCAGTTATAGATGGTATAAAACTTTACGCTAAAGATAATATTCTTGAGCTAAATAGAGATAAAACACGCTGGCAATTTGGAAGCGTCGGAAATTACCGAGCATCTGTTATGCCATATAATGGCTCGAAAGATAATATGAGAGATTCTGACTATGAAATACGTTGGTTCAATAGTATCGCAGATACAAGTGTTTTAGGAGTTGCAACATCTCCTTTTCAAATATGGGATGTTACAGCAGGAAGGGTTCCATTCAAGAAAGATATTGCAGTATTAGATTATAAGGTTAGAAATAATACATGGGATCTTGGTGAAGATATAGTCATTGTTGAGCCTGGAGAAGGTATAAATGTTTCTTGGCAAATTACATTTGAAGAGGCTTCATCTGGGGAAACAATTGACCCGATTGAAGGTGATATATTTTATATAGCCACAAATAGACCTTTCAATGAAAAAGATATTTTTAGATATAGCACTATCGCTTCAAAAATAGATGATGAGAAAGTTAAAAATACTCTTGAAGATATTAGAGTGGTCCCTAATCCATATGTTGTGACAAATAGATTGGAGCCTTTAGATAGACAAAACCCGCGCGACCGAGGACCGCGCCGAGTATATTTTGATAAACTACCAACATCTTGTCAAATAAAAATATATACAATCACAGGTGAACTAGTTAAAGAAATTTCGCATGAATCATCAATTGATAATGGGCAAGAATTTTGGGATCTAACTACCAAAGATAACTTTCCAATATCATATGGTGTCTACATTTATCACGTTGATGCTGGAAAATTAGGAGAAAAAATTGGAAGGCTTGCTATTATAAAATGAAGAATATAGTTTTATATGGCCTCTTCATTACCACTATTTGTTTTGCTCAACTAGACAATACAGAAAGCATATCAAAAACGGGAACTACCTCCGCTCAATTTCTTAAAATTGGAGCTGATGCTAGAGGGTCATCAATGGGAAATGCTTTTACTGCAATGTCAGGTGGAATTTCTTCCATGTATTGGAATCCTGCTGGTATGACATCAATTAGAAAAATGGAAGCGGTTTTTCTAAGCTCAGATTGGATAGCTGGTATTACATATAATTATTCGGCTTTTGGTTTAAATCTAGGTAATGCTGGAATTATTGGGCTTAGTATGACTAGCCTCTCTACTCCAGAAGATTTGGTCCGAACCGTTGAAAAGCCAAATGGTACAGGAGAATATTTTGATGCAAATGATCTTGCTATCAATCTTAGCTATGCAAGACGACTAACAAATAAATTTTCGCTCGGTGGAAATATAAAATACATAAGGCAAAGTATTTGGCATGCTAATGCAAATTCAATTGCTGCTGATCTTGGAGCGCTATTCATTACACCCTTTAATGGTATAAGGCTAGGTGCTAGTCTATCAAACTATGGGTCAGATATGCAAATGTCAGGAAGAAATCAGAAATTCAGTGTAGACCCAGACCCCATAAATGAAGGAAATGTCGAATTTGTTAATGCGATATATGAGACTGATAAATTCCCTTTACCGTTAATTTTTAGAGTAGGGCTATCAGGCGAAATAATTAAGACTGATTTTTCACGACTTACATTTGCAATTGATGCTTTACATCCAAACGATAATGTTGAGTGGGTAAATTTAGGTCTTGAGTTTGCTTCAAGAGATATGTTTTTTTTACGAGGAGGAATGAGCACTCTATTTAGAGAAAATTCTGAAGAAGGATTAACTCTTGGATCTGGTTTTAATTACAAATTACCTGGTTCGTCTACACAAATAAAATTGGACTATTCGTATTCAGAATTTGGGAGGCTTAATGATGTTCAACGGTTCTCAATTGGTATACATTTTTAAGTTATTTTTTAATAGTATTTAAAAAATACATTGGCATAGCTAATGATAAACCAACTCCAAACATCATTAAAAAATATTTTAATGGATGTGGACCTTTTTCCTTTTTGAACATATAAATTATATATGCAGAGAATGTTGTTCCTGCTACACCTAAATCTGCAGCTATCATTTTAACGGCATTGTTTTCAAACCAAGCAGAAAAAAATTGTCCTACTGTAAAATGATCAATTAGTATAGACGAAAACATTGCCCAATATGGCAATGCTATTCCCATAGCAGCTAAAAAGATATAAAACTTTCTCATTTAATTCTCCAGTGTTTTCAAAATGCCGTTTAGTTGCAAATAATAAAAACCTGCATTTTTACTATTTTAGTAATATTATTTTTTTAAAATCTGTAGTCGTATCTGTTCTTAGGGTCACTAAATAAACACCGCCTGAAACAGAAACATTACGTTCGTTAATACCATTCCATCCAATTTTATAAGTTCCTGGTAATTGATTATCATATTTATAAGAGAATATTTTTTGACCCAAAATATTTGATATAATTATTCTAACATCACTTTTAATATGAATATCATAAGGAATTGAAACAAAGCTATTGAAGGGATTAGGATAAGCGGACTTAAGTTTTGAAGAGATTGGAACTAAGATTTCATCGTCAACGCTAAGATCTGTTTCAAATACTGCTTCAAGAAGTGAAAATGATTCTACATCAACTTTCATAGATGCAAGTGAATCACTAATACCTTTCCATTCTTTAAATTTGTAACCCGACCTTGGAATTGCGCTAATAGAAATCGGTATACCAGGAAAATAATCACCAGACCATTGATTGTCGATACTTAGGCTATTTAAAGTAACTTTACCAGAACCTATAGGAGTTATTGAAACGCTAACCTCTTCATGCCTTGAAAGATTAAAAGTGCTTCGAATA
>MDTC01039913.1_pt1 | contig 11033 bp, 8 predicted proteins | sample 811181 | NCBI WGS metagenome assembly MDTC01 (sample SAMN05326644, study PRJNA326480) | marine metagenome | isolation source: seawater | place: Pacific Ocean: North | collected 2011 | reverse complement strand
GCCTATTTTGGGGCTTAGAGGCCCTCACCCAGGCGGACCAAGATGCTTTAGAAGCCGCACGAGGGATGCCAACCTATTTCGAGTGAGAGCTTTAGTCGGCGACGCGCTCAACCTGGGTTACTCCGTCGATACGAGCGATCATCTTAATCACCCTTTTCAATTGCTCGATATCCGAAATCAAAACCGTGAAATTGTTAATGGCGCGGCCATCTGCACTGGTTTTGCAATTGACGGATGTGATGTTCACCCCCGCATTGTGAAACGATTGGCTTATGTTCGCTAATAGGCCCGGTACGTCCTGGCTCCTGATGCGAATTTCTACAGGCCTTTCCTGCTTACTGCCTCCATCCCAACGAGCCTCTACGCGACGCGCCGGATCGTAGTCAAGCACTCGATTACAATCGATGCGATGGATTACAACTCCTTTACCTGCTGAAATGAAACCAAGGATTTTATCCCCCTTGACGGGCGAACAACAGCGTGGAAAGTGAAGCGCAAGGCCGTCTAACCCATCGACAATAATGCCGCCCTTGCTCTTGGGCAGGACCTTCTTAACAATCTTCTGTAATGTGGTTTCAGTGGGTTCTGGCGGAGCGTCCTCTATGAGTTCCTGAGGTAAAAAGGCATCTAATATCGTCTCAGTACGGCTTTTCCCATAGCCCAACGACACGAACAGTTCACGCTCATTTTTTAGTTTGAGTTTACGCAGGCCTGTCTCAAGTTGGCCGGTCTTGCGTAGCTTGTTGGTCGACAAGCCGTAGCGTCTAAGTTCTCGCTCAAAGACTTCCTGTCCAATCTGGGCAGCGCGCGCATTTTCTTCTTGCCGAAGAAACGATCTGATCTTGGTTGCCGCCCGGCCCGTTTTTACGATTTGAGTCCAATGAGGCTTTGGCTTACTTCCCCGTGTTCTCTGGATTTCAATCACATCGCCGTTCTGAAGTTCATATTTTAGCGATACTTGACTGCCATTCACCCTAGCCCCAGTACATTCATGACCGAGACCCGTGTGAATGGCATAGGCGAAGTCAATGGGTGTTGCGCCCCGCGGAAATGCACGGACTTCGCCTCCAGGTGTGAACACGTAGACCTCATTGGCAAAGAGATCAACCTTGACTGTCTCCATAAAGTCAGTGGGGTCGGTCAGATCCTTCTGCCATTCGAGCAATTGCCGCAACCAGGCAAAGCGCGCATCCCCATCACCGCCACTCATGCCGTACTGGCCTTCTTTGTAAGCCCAGTGGGCTGCGACCCCAAACTCAGCAACGCGGTGCATATCTTGCGTGCGAATCTGAAGTTCGATCCGCTCGTTCTCTGGACCCATTACAGCCGTGTGTAAAGATTGGTAATTATTCTCTTTGGGCAGCGCGACATAATCCTTGAAGCGTCCCGGTACAGGCTTCCAAATGCTATGAACAGCGCCGAGTGCCTCATAACATTCTGAGACCTCATCGACGATAATCCTGAACGCGAGAATATCAAAAAGACTGTCTAAGTCACGCCCACTTTGCTGCATCTTCTGTCGAATTGACCAAAGGTGCTTCGGTCGTCCAGTCACTTTTGGAGCCAACCCGTCAGGCAGTTCCTTGCAGATCGACGAGATCACACGTTCGATGTATTGCTCTCGTTCCGCCCGCGTTCGTTTTATCTGTTCCGCAAGCTTCTTGTACTCCATTGGATACAAATACTTGAAGCATTGGTCTTCGAGTTCGGTCTTAATCCAATTAATGCCGAGCCGATTGGCCAATGGTGCATAAATATCTAAGGTCTCACGGGCGATCCGCTTTTGCTTTTCTTCTCTCAGAAAGCGAAGGGTGCGCATATTGTGCAACCGGTCGGACAACTTGACTAAAATCACCCTTAGATCCCGACTCATCGCGATCAGCATCTTCCGGAAGTTCTCCGCCTGCGCCTCTTCCGCGCTATGAAAATTAATCTTTTCGAGTTTGGTCAGACCGTGCACCAGGAATGAGATATCGTCCCCGAACTGCTCCTTAATTTCATCTTCAGTTGCTTTCGTATCCTCGACTGTATCATGAAGCAAGCCCGCGCAAACCGAGGCTGTATCGAGCCTCAACTGAGCAACGATGTAAGCCACTTCGAGCGGGTGAGTCAGGTATGGCTCGCCATTTGTGCGGACTTGTCCGCGATGCGCCTGAGCGCTGAAAATGTAGGCCCGGCGTACCAGATCAACGTCTGCGTCCTGGTGATGTCGCGACAGTTCCCCAATGACGTCATCTAACCTAATCATCTACTGCTGGTCTTCCTTCTGGCACCATGAACGAACGAGCGAGCCAACATAACGATAACAAAAAATTCACAACTTGCATTCAGTGTATTTAAAGGAGGCTATCGAGGCGACTGGACTGCTGATGTGTTCGCAACTTAGCCGCTCTATAAATTGCCTCGACATCACTGACGGCCTGATCAAGCTCCTTGTTGACAACCAAATAGTCGAATTCGCTCGCCGAAGCCATCTCGATTTGTCCGCGTTTCAGGCGCGCCTCTACGGTGGCTGGATCGTCTGTCCCTCGGCTCTCGAGGCGGCGTCTGACCTCAGACCAATCAGGCGGTAGTAAAAAGACCATCAGGGCATCGGGATACTGCGCCTTTATCTGGCGAGCCCCTTGAATTTCAATATCGAAAACTAAATCCGTTGAATTGGCTTTCGCCATCTCGATGGTCGTCTTAGCCGTGCCGTAGGCATTGCCTACGTATTCCGCCCACTCGGCAAAGCCATTTTCGATGACCATGGAATCGAAATCGGTCCGGTTCACAAAATGGTAATGAACGCCGTCGCTCTCACCCGCTCTCATCTGCCGTGTCGTATGACTGACTGACAATTTAAGTTGGTTTTGGCGACGTAGCAATTCCCGGGCGATGGTCGACTTTCCGGTACCACTTACGGCTGCTAGGATCAAAAGGACCAAGGCTCACTCCACATTTTGCACCTGCTCTCGGAGGCGCTCCAACTCAGCCTTAATCGCGACCACGCATTCCGTCATTTCCACAGCCTGCGCTTTACTACCGACTGTATTTGCCTCACGAAGAATTTCCTGACAAAGGAAATCCATTCGCCGACCAACCGCGTCCTCGGACAACAGGAGGCGGTCAAAATGAGCAAAATGTGCCTCGAGTCGACCCAATTCCTCAGCGATATCGACCTTCTCGGAAAAGATGGCCACCTCTTGAATTAACCGGGTCTCGTCAACCTCGACATCGCGACTGTCTAGAAAGCCAGAGATGCGCTTTAAAAGTCGGTCCTTATAGCGTTCGGCAATCTGCGGAGCATGCTCAGTTAACTGGTCCGTCAATGCCCGCAGCGTATCAAGGTGGCTACGCATTAAACCATCTAACCGATGACCCTCGTTCGCGCGCATCTCCCTCAAGGCAACAAGGGCAGGCGCGGCTAGTCTTTGAGTAAAGTCCACAGCTGAACTTTCATCAAACTGAACGGTGCTGCTGCGAACCACGCCAGGATACCCGGCGATCTCTTTCGAAGTGCAATTAAGCCCAAGACCGAATTTTGCCGAAATCGCCTTATGCGCGTTCAACACGCCCTCAGCTAATGCAAAATCCACGCTGATGTCCTGGTGGTCAGCCTCTCCACTCCCTATGGACTGGATGGAGACTTCCACACGCCCCCGCTCAACACATGTACTGACCTGAGTTCGCAGTGCATTTTCCGCAGCAGCCAACGCACGTGGAAGCTTCACTCGACAATCTAAATATCGATGATTTACGGTCTTTATCTCAACCGAATAGTCCCTGCCCTCGAAGGCAAGGGATGCACGGCCAAAACCTGTCATGCTGAGTGTAGACATGGACATACGCTATTACAGACAAGCCAACAATGCTAGACACTCATTGAGGGAAAGAGTCTGCCTAGCGTATCGTCCGTTTCGCCGATGCAAATTCTTTACCATCTAAAGTCCTGTGCTGGACTAAGTCATGTCCAAAGCCGAGTCTCATTACGGTCTTATGAAACAATCGATATGCAGCAGCACGTGCCTTCAATCGTGCCTCGAGCCGAGGCATTCTCATTGACTCAACCGCTTTATCCAACTGTTCAGCTGTCGCTGTAGACGGTCGTTCCGCGTGCACCGAGAGCGGGGCCAAAAAAAGAGCAAGTGTCAGTACATACTTCATCATCAAATTCCCACGAATAGCTTTATCCTACATGTAGGATATTATGCTCTCGCCAGCTTGGCAAATTTATAGATAAAATGAATCATCGGAGTCTATTTGTCTCGAGATAGACGGACCCTCAAGAAAGTGGACACAATTCGCGCGGACGGCTTTGGTTTGCGAACCGTCAAATAGAATGACGAGCCGGCGATTGGGCTAAAATCAGCTGGCATTAATGTGGGCCGTGTACCATCTGTCGTGTAGAGCGATATCCTCCCGTCTTCTGCCTGTCGCTCGAAGAACAATTTAATCCGACCTGTGCTAGCGGTCCCGACTTGCCCGAGTAAAAGCGCGTCACGGACCCCCACGTCCCTCAGCGATTCGGCGAGGGCTCGCATGCTGCCCCGCTCAGACACGCCGTAGACCAGTAAACCCTGTTGCGTCGTCCCGAGAGCAACTGCAGGGCGTTCAGTTTGACCACGGGCCCCATCGGCCAAACGGCCTCCTTCCAGCAAAGCCACGCCCTGAACTAGAACGCTCCATCGAATCGATGGATCAACCGTGCTTTCTCCGTATCGACCTATAGATAGCTCGCCGTCGGCATCCACCACCAGCGTCATGATGCCAGTTTGACCCGTTTTCCATACTCGGCGCTCAACAGTCAACCCAAACGGACTTTTTGGTGAACGTAGACCTATACCGATGGAAAACACAGGGACTCCCGGTAAGTCTAGGGTCCCTCTAGAATCGAAACGTTTCGGCCTCTCCTCGGCCAACCCCGGTACAAAATGGGGACGCGCTAATTCTCCGCTTATCGCAAATAGGGTAATTTTGCCAACGTCGCCGGAGCGCCTAGATTGCCCATGGTAGCGGGCGACGAAGGGCATCCCCTGGACGTATTGAAGAACGTCCCATTCCTCATTCTTTGAGTATTCAGCCCGTTCACCTAGGAAATGAGCCAAGCGACCATTCTTGTAGAAGTAGAAAAATTCATCCGGCGCCCTGGTTTTCCAGGCAGCGACATCGGGCCTCATTTTCGCCCGCGGGATCAGGGCCTCTGCTCCGTCCAAGCCTTTTTCGAAAAGACCGACGCCACTGCCGTCGAGACCAATACCCAAATGCATCGCGAAATCAGCACCAGCCAAGCGAAATGCTTCAGCGAGCCCGAGGGCCGACACCTTATCTGACCAAGCATAAATCACGATTCCAGCCTCCGTTACTCCAAGACCCGAGCGCGCAATTTGGCGACCATCAAACTCAGAGATGCTCTGGCCCCAACCATTTTGTTCATTTGGAATCGAGCGGCCTTTGACAACCAAGGGAGCCAAGTTTTGAACCATCACTGTCCAAGGTAGCTCCAATTTCTCTGCATCCCAAAGACCAAATGCCGGTTGTCCGTCGGATTGAATCGCGACCGTGGCTAAGCCGTCTTTGGGGGGGATGACCGTCGTCGTCTCGATCACTCGGCCACCCGGCCGATAAGACCCCCGCAAGCCACCATTGATTGCAGCGACCACATGCGTCCGCCTGGACCTTGGCATCATACCGCTGCCCCTCGCCCCAGTCTGAGTTGCCGGTTCCTGAGTTCCGGCCACATAACCAAGCCCGAGACGACGCATATCAAACGCATACAACCAAACCGTTGAAGCCCGATTCAGCTCGTCCGGACGCACAACGGTTTGTAAGACCAAGGCATCTGCGACCTGAGCAGAACCGTTTGCCCGCCAAACACCTTCGCCGACCTTATCTTGTGGCAGACTTCCTTTCAGGTTTGGCGGTGGCCACAAAAGAGCTGGACGGGGCGCCCGTTGCAGACGGCCAGACGGTGTAACGGCGTCCAGTGGAGTGAGATATCGAGACAACCAACCCGAGAGACCGCCCATGATAGACGTAATCTTTAGTGTTCTCTCACGACCTAAAAGTGCGGCATGCTCTACGATGGTCTCACTGGACTGCCGTATGCTTTGGGGTGATTGGCCATCCACAATCAATTGACCCACTCCCTCGGGGCTCACTGTACCAGTCCGGAAATCGACCGATGCCGTCTGACCGTTCAATTCAAGCTCAATGCCGTCGTCCACAAGTCGGCCATCAACGCGCTTGATCTGCCCCTTTAATACGACATCCCGACGATGGGTGCGCCCCCATCGGCCATACTGAGTCCAGCCGGCCGCGCCCGCCATAAGACGGCTTATAAGAGACTCTTCAGATGCAGGCCTTCCAAAGTCCATTTCAACAACTCGCTCAACTCGGCCTCCGAGAGGAACGCTGTACAGGACTCTCGTCGTCATGACATCTAAGATTCGTTCATCACCGTACTCGGTCTTGGTCAGATTGATGGGCGTGTCCATCTCGACAGGAATGCCGGCCTGTGACACAGCGAAATTAGCGGCGTACACATCAGCGAGCTGATTATCCCCTGCCTTCGCCGAAAACCACAAAACACCACTTTGGCCAATTCCAATGGGCTGTTTTTCTAACCAGACGAAGACAAGATCGGCTTCGTCAACGGTCAGACCATATCTGACCAAAAGATGCTTTGTCAGATTTCGTTTCACGACCGGCGCGGACACATCACCGAGCGTCTGCACTCGCGAAAAACCGTCTTCTGGATTGGGCCCAATGCGAAGAAAGGCCCAAAGTACAGACAGCGTTGCAGCCGTAAGCAACAAGATGATCCGCCTGCCAAGAGAGAGCCGCCACATGAAGACTAACCCATCATCCGAAATTGAAAACTCAAAGGGGTACCCCTAGCATGGACATTCATTGGCTTGCACCTGGATACAATTGATAGCTGGGATAGCACACATCCAGGTTCAAGACATCGACACCAAGCCGCTGTTTGTACAGAAACTTCGCCCATACTTCACCGTCTAGGAGCTGAATAGGGGTCGCATTGGAATCGAGTGCAATATCGATTGCATCCCGAGTATAGGTGCCGATTGTCAGCACCATACCGCGGGTCGAGTTAAAGAAATCCAAACTGTCCCGCAAGGCTCGAATAGTCGATGCACCTATGGGTGTCCAATCTCTTTGAGCGATCACAGTAATCGACTCCGCACCGGTATCATGCTCAGGCTTTGCGGTCAGCATAAGTTGGCCGTCATCAGTTTGATGAACGGTTCTAAAATGCGTAAAGCCCATCCGTGATAGACCCATTTGAACAAGAATTTCAAACTGCCCAGCCGATAATTTTGACACACGTTCGATAAGAGAGCGCCTGACCCTTTCCCGTAATTTAGCGACCACGTCCAGGAGTTCTTGCTCAATGACCAAGTAATCCTCTGGGCATGACCATTCCGTCAGACCCACTTGCTGCTGATCATCCCAATAAAACAGCGGTCTTAATCCGGCATTTGACCGAGCTTGATTGTGCGCATCGATGCCTTCTCTGAGCGCTTGCTCGGTCGATGTAAGCGGTCCTTCAAGAGACCGACCTAATTCATCAAGATCCATACATGCGTTATTTTGAAGCAGCACATGCCTTACGGAATTTGCAGTCAATCCTTCCAAGGCGAACTCTTTGATTCTAGGCTCTCTTTGATTTGTACCGTCGTGATCTTGCCCCAACCCACTTCGACGCTCGCGATAGAGCTGAGCGTCGGGCCGCGGGACATTCAAATCGGCATAGCGAACAGCCGATGATAAATCTGAATCCCCAGTCTGTGTTCTCGGGAGATCTGTGTCTACCTCAATGCGAGTCTCGTCAAGTTGTTCCAGGTCATCCTGATCCCAAACCTGCATCCTGATGAGCTTGCGCGCGGCTTCTATGCCAGCATCCAGATCTGAGATGTCATCTTGATCTAAATTTAGACCATCGACCTCGATATCTTGGGTGGTCATAACCGATTGGCCCACGACTTCGGCTGCCCGTCGAGTCATGCGCTTCCATAAAGCATCGCGGAGTTGCTCTCGGCCCTCGGCCTGGGCACTCATGGCCGCTGTCTCGTCTAGGGTGAGTGGGGCTGTTGGAAACCCCTCACCTGCCGCAGCCGCCCGAGAGCGTTTGCGCCGCGTTCTACGGCGGTCGGGTCCCTTTGAATCGGACGAGTCCGATGGACGCACCAGCCGATAAACGCCTGGCCTAGACTGCTTTACCACACCGTCAGCACAGTGTTTATCGAGCGCCGTTAGAATGTCATCCACGTTAAGCGCGCCATCCAAATCCATCAGCTCAACCGCTCGGAGAAGACGCTTTTGATTCAAGGGCCTGCTCGAGTCCTGCAAAACGGAGAGAACGGCGTCTGAGATTTCATTCATAAGTTGAGCTTTCCTGAGGTCCCTACCTAGTTTGCCTACACCAAAACGACATCAGGGTATAGACCCTTGCTTGTTTGTGAAACCCCATTCATGCGAATTTATGCTGGCTGGCACAATCAGCCTCAGGGCGACGCGTTCAAGTTGGCCCGTGTACAGGAGACAAAGCGCTAAATATGCTACTTGTTCAACCAGACGGAAATGGTTTTACGGTCGACTTCAATGGCTGGCGCACGCACATCTGGGCCGCGTCCCAAACCCAGCAGACAACATTGCAAAACCAATTTTTGTCTTTGATCCGCAGCCATATGACATCGGGATATAAAGCCACGTTTGTGATGCCTCGAGCTTGCCAAATGCGACTTTCGGTCGTCATCAGTAGTGGGGGTCTACAGGCGACTTTTCTGGATTCCACTCAAAATCCACATTGCCCTCAAGCTCAAATCAGCTGGACGAATCTGTATGAGTTTTGGCAATCTTATTTGGCGCCAGCAAGTGCCAACACAGAGTGGAAGCACGCAGAGATAAGCGCTAAAATACTCGATCAGGCTCATCCGTTGACTTTCGGACAAACTGGCCTTGGCGCACCCGCGATTGACGACGTAATTGCCCAAACCAGCTCGCCCCGAACAGAGTCCTCACATACGACCGAAATCGATCTATCAACCATGCATACCGTTCACTATGAGCGAGTCACATCATATGCCACGGACAATATTCGACTTGTTGAAAACACCGTTTTGGCAGAGATGAAGGGGTACGTTCATGGCTTATGTGTCGCAGGGGTTTCGACCGAAACGAAGGCGGCAGGCCGCCTCGTCCGAACCTTAGACTCGAGGGCTATGTGCATCTGGAATGATGGCTATGTGACTTATCTCAACGATGAATATGGCCCCCCTAAACTTAAAATCCAAACGCCTCATCCCCTGTTATGTGCATACAGTCCGCCCAACCTTGTCATAGCAAACCAGGAGGGCCTCGGTGAGCTTTCCAATGTGGTGGACACCGCCAAACGCCAGTGGGTGAACTACGACCAATTGGGACATCTATTGGTTCACCAAACAGTAGACAATTCTCTCTGGCAAGTACTTGAATCCGGGCTAATCTTGGAGTTTGCATCAAACCTCGACTTGAAATCCGTTTATAGGTGTCAGGGCCCAATAGATGCACTGGTACACGACCATCACGGGTCGACATACATTTGCATTAAAACAGCCGCTCTTGAGACGCAAATCGTCCATTTTTGCAGGTCGAACGGAGTGCTTTCTTATACCAACCACATCCGTGGTCGCTACATAGATTTCACTGAGGGTCAAAACGGAGACCTGTTGTTCCTTTTTGAAACGTCGGACGGCCTTTCCATTCTGAGTCGCTCCGGCCTACAGGATCGCCATCAAACCCTTACGCGGATTAAAGGAATTACTGAGGCGAGCTCCATTAGCAATGTAGGTGATCACATTCTGCTGGTTGACAACGAGACCCACTGGCTTTGGGACAGAGCGACACGAACCTGCACACCGTATTGGCGGACAGTGGGTCATCGAGGCCAATGCCCACCACTTCATGCCCATGGGCTCTGCTTCACAATTGGACATTGTTTGGAAATTCGGAGCCTAGCCAATGGACATATACTTTGCCGACTTGAGCTGAATCTCGGTGAGCCTGATGCATGGTGCATAGACACTCAAGGGGATATTTTCTTATGCTACGGTCGAGACTTAGAGCGCATTCGGCGACGCGGCTATATCGGTTTGTTGGTTGATACCAACTAGACGCCCAAGAACAATCGGCGCCCAAATGCTTCCGACAAATCGGCCTCCGCGATGCGCTGTGCTGCGCTCTGAATATCGTAATGCGAACGGACATATTCAAATTGACCGGTCAGCGTGTCGTAGATGCCGCAGCAGGACCGCGAGTCGTAATCACGGGGTTGGCCGACACTGCCAGCGGAGATGATGTATTTGTGATTGGCCCCGATTTCAAATCGCGTACGCAGAATCTCCTCACCCATATCTGGCGTGTATCGAAAAGACTTACACAAATGCGAATGGCCAACAAAGGTCACGTGTGCCCGCTCACTGAAGGTCGCAGATAGCTGAACCGTTTGGTCCAGTGAAAATAAATATTCGAATGCCTTAAAGTCAGGTGGGACACCATGACAGAATTCGACACTGCCCAATCGGGCCGAATAGGGTAAACTGGCCAACCACTCATAATTGGATTCAGAAACCATCGCCCGGTGCCTGTCTAAGGCATCGCGCGCAGCTTGCCTATAATAGGCGTAATCCATTCGTCGAGAGACAGCCGCATCATGATTGCCGACAACCGTCACGTCGGCATACTTGCGTACTAACGTGCAGCATTCCTCTGGCTGCCCACCGTAACCAACAACGTCGCCCAAGCATGCAATGTAATCCACACGCCTCGCTTCGAGCACGCGCAAAACCGTTTCAAGCGCCTCTAAATTGGCGTGAACATCGGTAATAATCCCCAGCTTCACAGCTCGTATGCCCCCAAAAAGTGTAACCTTACAATTGTAAGCCCCACCTCCCAAAAATACTTTGGCAGAAATCTCGCAGACAATCAAAAGGTCATTATTTTCGGCAAACCACTCAATGGGTCAGCAGACTCGATAGGCTATCAATACTCAG
>MDTC01180082.1_pt1 | contig 11034 bp, 5 predicted proteins | sample 811181 | NCBI WGS metagenome assembly MDTC01 (sample SAMN05326644, study PRJNA326480) | marine metagenome | isolation source: seawater | place: Pacific Ocean: North | collected 2011 | reverse complement strand
GTTCGAGCGCGCGCGGCGCTTTCGGCGCTCGGCGCGCGCGGCGCCTCCTCGACGACGGACGAGCGCGCGCGCGCGCCGGAATCGCCGCATCGACACCGTCGGGACGTGCGCGTGCACGACGACGGCGGCGTCGGGCTCGGCGTGGCGCTCGATTACGACGACCGAGGGGAGCCGAGGAGCGCGGCGTCGAGGAGCGACGCGTCGTACGAGGAGTACGTGTCGTCGCTCACGCCGAGGGTGGCGCGCGTGGTGCTCACGGCCGGGGATTTAGAGAGAGCGGTGGGGAAGTATAGGGTTGAGGTGACCACGGGGAGAAATCGCGGAGCGGGGACGAGCGGGAGGGTGGAGGTGACGTTCGTGGGCGTGGACGGGCTGACGTATCCGGTGACGCTCGAGTACGAAAACGGTATCAATCCCGAGTTTTCGAGGGCGTCTATCCTCCCGTTTCGCGTGTTGAGCAGCGCGAGATTGGGGGGTTTAACGCGCGCGCGCGTGCGGTTGGTTCCTGAGCTCACAGAGGTGGGGAGAGGGTGGTTTTTAGAGGACATCAAGGTGACGTGCGAGAGCACGGGGGACGAGTGGTACTTTCCGTGTCATCGCTGGTTCGGAAACAGCGACTCCGGCGACGGTCTCTCGGGGTCGTACGTGCAAGACTTGGAGGCGAAGTCTCCCGAAGACGTCGAGACCGCGCTGTGGAGGGAGGGCGACATCCGCAAAGAGCGCGGTGAGTTTGAATGCGTGGCGAGCGGCGCCGCCGTGCCGCATCCCGACAAGATGAAACGAGAGGGCATGCGCGCCTTCATCAGGCGGACGCACGGTCACGGCGGTGAAGACGCGTACTTCACCGCGCGCGCGCCCGACGGATCTTTCGGCATGGGCATCGCCGACGGCGTTTATCTCTGGCGCATGCAAGGCATCGATTCCGGCGAGTACAGTCGTTTACTCATGAACGCCGCCGCCGACGCCTTGCGCGCGGGCGAGATGAATCGTCCCACGGCGCTTATCGCGCGCGCGCACGAGCGCGTCAAGGAGGCAAACATGAAGGGGAGCACCACCGCGTGCGTCGTCGTCATCGACAGCGAACACGGATTGATGTACTGCTCGCACGTGGGGGATTCGGGATTCATGCTCATACGCGGCGAGCCGGGAAAACGGAGCTGCGCGCACCGAAGCATGCCGCAGGAACACGATTTCGGATGTCCGTTTCAGCTCGGACATCACGACGCGAGCGACAAGGCGAGCGATGCGATGCGCACGAAACTCTACCTCGAGTACGGCGACATCGTCGTCCTCGGTTCGGACGGATTGTGGGATAATCTGAGCGAGTTGGACGTCGTCGAGAGCGTCGAGCGTTCGGTGGGCGAAACCGCGGTGCCGGATGAAAAACTCATGGATTCGGTGGCGCGTAATTTACTCGCCGCCGCGTACGACGTGAGCATGGATAAGAAACGAACGACGCCGTATTCGCTCGCGGCTACGGAACATTTCGACATGGTGTACAGCGGCGGGAAGAAGGACGACATCAGCGTCGTCGTCTGTCACGCGGGGGCCAAGGCGTGGCGATGACGACTAATAGAAGATGTTGTAATACAGCACACACACGCGCGAGCGAGCGCTCTACACGACTTCGACAACCGTGAGATTGGTCTCGGCGCGCCACACTTCCCCCGGCGGCACGACGACCGGTTCGCCGCACGCCGCGCTCTCGACGCAACAAAAGTTTTTATAATACTCCTTCATGTTGACGTGCGGATTCCACACCACCGTGTCTCGCCACCCGGCCGTGTTCTCCACGCTCACCGCCGCACCGCTCCCGACGTACATCATCGTCTCCGGTTCAGTGTCTAAATACACGCGATCGACGAGTTCCAATCCAAAAAAAATGTCTCGCGCCGTCTGCGTCCTTCTCGGCGGATTCTCCGCGCTCACCGCCTTGTCCAAAAACGTCTTCCCCTGTAACCCTCTCGCGAACACCCCGGCGTTCGCCGCGTCCGTCACCTCGATGTACGTGTGAATCGCCGCCGTAAAGTCCAACGGTTTCGTCTCGCTCCCGTTCTTCACCCGCAGTTCCATCTTTAACTTTTCTCGTCGCAGCGTCACCTCGTACGTCGCCTCAAACGCCTCGTCCCACATCGAACGCGTGTACTCATTCGGTCGCAATCGAAGCATCACCGCCGGTTCAGGATCGTCCGGGTTCACATCAGCGCTCGTGCCTATCACCTCCCACTCGCAATTTCTCGCGAATCCGTGCCTTTGCATCCTCCCCGGACCGAATTGCGGGAAACACAGCGGCGCGCCGCCGCCGATGGCCGCGGATCCGTCGAACACCGCGTCCGGTCGCACGTACAGCACCTCGTCCCCGCTCGGTTGCGTCCAAGACGTGACGGTGGCGCCGAACAGATACACCTCCGCCGTCGACCCATTCTTGTGCGTGAGCGAGACGCGCGGGAGATTCCCGCGTCCCGGTGAAAACGAGACGGATTCTGAAATGGCGAAACGCGCGTTGAGAACGTCGCACGTCCACGGTGTCGACGGTCCGTCAGCGGCGGAAGACGCGGAGACGCGACGGTGGGATGGTCTCGCGCGACGCACGCGGGACCAAGGCGTCGACGTCGCGCGAGAGAACGCGCGCATCGCGACGATGATGGATCGAATGACGCGCGAGATTGTGACGACTCGCGTCACTCGTCGTCGAGAGTCACGCTCGACGCGCGAGAGAGCGGGCGGGGATGACGACGGGGACGATCGCGACGCGCGTCTCGCGCTTGGCGGACGTCGTGACGCCCGAACGCGATGAGAAACGGTACCGACGGTGTCGACTCGCGAACGGCATCGAGGCGCTGCTCGTGGCCGACGCGACGCTGTGCGCGCTCGAGGGGGGCGAGGAGGACGCGCGGGCGATGGAGGAGGACGCGTCGAACGATGGTGGGTCGGACGCGGATCGCGACGGGGGTGAGCGCGGCGAGAACGCGAGCGGTGAAGACGACGAGGACGAGGACGCGAGCGGCGGGATGAAACTCGCGGCGTGTTCCATCGCCTTCGACGTCGGGTACTTCGCCGACTCGGACGAGTGCGATGGATTATCGCACTTTCTCGAACACATGGTGTTCATGGGGAGCGAAAAGTTTCCGGGGGAGAATTACTTTGGCGAGTGGTTGAACGAACACTGGGGCTCGGACAACGCGTCGACGGATAGCGAGAATACGATTTTCTACTTTGAGTGCAATCCGAAAAATCTGAGAGAGGCTTTGGAGATTTTTAGTGGGTTCTTTTTGAATCCGCTCGTCAAGTTGGACAGCGTGGATCGAGAGGTGACGGCGGTGGAGAGCGAATTCGAGCGAGTGGTGAATAACGATACGGTGCGCGCCGAATTGTTGCTCTCGAGTTTAGCGCGCGAGGGACATCCGTACGCCAAGTTTGGATGGGGCAATAGAGCATCGTTGACGCAGAGTCCTCCGTATAAGGAGGGTCGTATGCGCGAGGTGTTGTTGGAACATTGGAGAAAACATTACCACGCCAAGCGCATGTCCATCGCCCTCGTCGGGGCGGAGGATTTGGACACTTTAGAGGAGTGGGTGGTTGACATTTTCGGTGAGATGCGCGGCGACGGAGACGCGGCGATCGATCTGAGCGCGACACAGGCATCACCGTACGCGAGTGTCGTGCCGATACGCGTGTTGACGACGCAGGTGAAGGATGGTCAACACGTCTCCATCACGCACGAACTTCCGGCGTGGACGCAACAGAATTACAAGAACAAATCAGCCGCGTACCTCGAAACCTTACTCGGGCACGAGGGACACGGGTCTCTGTTCGCGGAACTTAAGCGTCGAGGTTGGGCGAGCGATTTGCGCGCGGGCATCGGCGCCGGTGGTATTGATTCGTCCACCGCGGGCGCGCTCTTCGGCACCACCATCAAATTAACCGACGACGGCTTAGCGCGAGTAGACGACGTCGTCGGCGGATTCTTCGCCTACATCAACATGCTTCGGGAGACTGGTCCGCAAGAATGGTTCTGGAACGAAATCAAGCAACTCGCAGACATCGACTTTCGATTCCGAGAACCCGAAGAGGCGAGCGAGTACTCGGAGCGCTTGGTCGGCGATATTCGCAAGTACGCGCCCGAGGACATTTTGCGCGGTCCGGATCTGTACGACACGTACAAGCCCGATGAAATTCGAGAACTTATCGATTTGATGACGCCGCAAAAGGCCATCATCATCGTGCAAAATCACGCGTGGAACGGTGAGGGAGAGGACGGCGTCGAGAGCGAACGATGGATCAAGTTTCCGTTCAAGCGCCAACCGATGGACGCGAACCTTTTGGAGACGTGGGCCGCGGCGAACGAAGGCGATCGTTTGCACTATCCCACCCCGAATCCGTACATCGCGAGCGACTTTAGACTGCGCGCGACTTCAGGATCACACAAAGAGGTGTTATTCGCGCCCACCATCGTGCACGAGTGCAAGGTGATGCGCGTGTGGCATCGTCTCGACGACAGATTCAATCAACCGCGCGCGTGCGTGTACTTCAACGTGTCTCTTCCGCACATTCCCGAGGGCGCGTTCGGAATGATGCTGACGCAACTCTTCGTCGCCATGGTGGAAGACTGCGTGAACGAGTCTGTGTATTATCCCGCGCATCTCGCCGGAATGGAGGTGGACGTGGGCGCGTCGGCGTCGTATTCTGGTTTCGTCTTCTCCGTCGAAGGTTTGAGCGACAAGCTCGGGGAAGTCGCGCTTTCGTACTTCAAAACGATGACGTCTCTGAAAATCGATGCCGGGCGCTTTGAAAAGAGAAAAGAAGAACGTTTGCGAGACGTGCGCAATTTGTGCTTGAAGCCGGAGAGACACGCGAAGCGTTCGCTCGAGGTTCTGCTCAAACAAAGGGACGCATCGCAGGAAGAGAAGGCGAAGGCGTTGCGAGTGATGACGGCGGAAGATTTACAAGCGTTCGCCGACGGTATTTGGCAGCACGCGCACGTGGAGAGTTTGATGATGGGCAACCTGGATAGCTCGGAGGCACGCGTTTTGGGCGAACGCATTCGCGAATATTTGCCGGGCGGTGCGATTCCCGACGGCGCCTGGCCGGAGACGCGAATGGCGCGCGTACCGCAGGGCGCGCACTTGTTTAGCTTGAAGGCGCTCAACGAAGACGAGACGAACAACGTGGTGATTTACTATTTTCAAGTGGGCGAAAGCACGTGGAGGGCGCGAGCGTTCGTCATTCTCATGCAATCGCTCATGCACGAAAAGCTCTTCGATCAGCTCAGGACGAAGGAAACACTCGGATACAGCGTGAACTGTGCCTTCGATGCGACGCACGAAGTGTTGGGGTACCGCGTCGTCGTCGAGAGCGCGTTCCACCCGCCGCATTTCGTGTCGAGCCGCATGGCTGCGTTTTTACGGTCGTTCCCGGAGACGCTCGAAAACATGGACGACGAATCGTACGCGAAAACTCGACAAAGCGTCGTCGACGATATTCTCGCGGATGACGTCAACCTTCGCGACGAAGCCATGCGGTATTGGTCGCAGCTCGTCAACAACAAGTATCAATTCCATCGCGGCAAGCACGTCGCTAACATCATTAGTGAAATTTCGAAACAAGAGGCCGCGGCGTGGTGTCGCGAATTCATCCAGCCGTTCGCGCCGGAGAGCCGACACGTGAGCGTTCACGTGCACGGGAAGAATCATGCGGTTCCGGAGGCGGGATCGGAGAACGTTTCGGGCATGGGAGAGGCGCACTTTGAAGTGAATGGCGAATTCAAGCAAAGGTGGGGACTGTACGATCAGCAAGGCGATGCGACGAAAGTGGAAGAGCTCATCATACCTGATCCGTCGTCGAGCGTGCACCGTTCCGTCGCTCGCACGGGGAAGCACTTGGACGAGGACACGGAGACGATGCGCGACGCGTCGCCGAATTTGCGCTCGCAGTGGGCGGCGGATATCACCGCGATGCGCGGCGAGTGCGACGCGTCGTGCGCGTGTAGACGATTGAACCCGAAGAAGCCGATATTTGTGTTGCCGAAGTGAAGAATGAATTGATTTTTTAATTGTTACAATGACGAATCTAGTTCCATCTGCCCGCGTTCTTTTTTGCTTTTTTGGCGCCGCTTCCTTGCGAAAACGCCTTTGCCTTTTCCTTCTTCAGACGAGCCTTTTCAGCTTTGCTCATCTTTGATTTCGATACGATTTGAGATTGTTCAACCTGCTTCTTCTTGGACTCGAGCGCGGCATCGCGCGCGCCGGCGGCGTCGTTCTTCTCCAAGAAGTAGGCGTAGTCGCCGGCGTAGTCCGTGATGGCGCCCTCGTCGAACGCCAAAACGCGTGTGGCAATTTGGCGCAAGAAGTAACGATCGTGCGAAATGGCGATGACGGTACCTTCGAATCGGCGGATTGCGTTTTCGAGCATCTCTTTACTCGGAATGTCCAAGTGGTTCGTGGGCTCGTCGAGCAAAAGAACATTCGCCGGCGTCACCATGAACTTGGCGAGAGCCAAACGCGCCTTTTCGCCGCCGGACAAAAACTTGACGGGTTTGTCGTGGAAGGGCGTGCTGAACGCCATTTGACCCAGCAAAGCCTTCAAGTCATTCAATTGCGCGTTCGGTGCGGCTTCAATGAGGGTTTGCAGCACGCTCTTATTCGTGTCCAAGCCCTCGGCTTGGTTTTGATAGAAGTAGTTGACTTTGCACATGTCAGAGTCGCCGATTTGAGCGAGACCGGATTTCGGTTTTTCGCGACCTTGAATCAATCGCATGAGCGTCGACTTACCGCAACCGTTGTCACCGATCATCGCCACACGTTCTCCGCGCTCGATTTGGAGAGACGTGTTTTTGAAGAGAGTCTTTTCGTCGTAACCGTGCGTGACGCTTTCAACTCGAGCGACCACTTGCGAGCTTCGCGTGCAATCGGGGAAGAAGAATCGTCTCTTCTTTGCGATCCAGGGCTTCTCGACGGCCTCTTCTTGAAGCTTATCGAGCGCCTTTTGCGCCGCGGTGGCGCGACCGGATTGTCCACCACCCGCCAAACGGTTGATCATGTCGCGTTGACGCTGCACCTCCTTTTGCCACTTTTCGTAGGCAACCATTTGCTGCGCCCCTTTGCTCTCCTTATCGGCGCAGTACTGCGAATAGTTCCCTTTGTACGTCGTCGCTCGGCCGCGTTCGATCTCCACAGTCTTGGTGCAGAGCTGGTCCAAGAATTCGCGATCGTGCGAGACGATAACCATGGGCACGTCGAGAGACTTCAAGTACCCTTCGAGCCACGTGATGGTGTCCAAATCGAGATGGTTCGTGGGCTCGTCGAAGAGCAACAATCCGGGCTCTTGGAGCAAAATTTTACCCAACGAAATGCGCATCTGCCAACCTCCACTGAAAGAGGCGACCAGGCGATCGTTGTCCTCCGGCACAAAGCCGAGCTCTGGCATGATTTTGTCGATGGCGCGTTCCATCTTGAACAAATCCATGCGATCGGCTTGACGCTGTAAATCACTGAGCTTGTCGACGAGCAATTGTACGAGATCCATGCCCGGGTTGTTTTCGAGCTCCTTGTTGATTCGCTCGATGTCAGCCATGATTTTCGTCTCGTCGCCGAAACTCGCCATGAATTCTTCGCGCACCGTGTTCGACTCCTTCACCTCGAACTCCTGCGTGAGGTAACCAATCTTCACACCGTCGGCGAGCATGACTTCGCCTTCGTCGGCTTCCATCTCACCCGTGATGATGCGCAACTGTGTCGTCTTACCCGCACCGTTCCATCCAACCAAACCGACGCGTTCGCCCTTCTTGCAGTCCCAGCTGACGCCATCGAGGATGGGCATATTCTTAAACGTCTTTCGAACGTTTTCCATACGGACGCCGGTGGTGACGGAACCCGACGAACGTCTCGCCGACGGCTTGGCGTCCTTTTCGAAGATGTCGCGCAAGTGCTTCGGAATGGGATTGCCGTCGTCCTCTTCCTCCTCCGGCTCGGTCCAATCGATGGCAGGACCGATGTATTCCCCGCTCTCGTCGAACATGGGTTTCTCCTCCTCTACCGCGGCTTCATCGGCGACCGCCTCCGCGACGGATTCGACGGGCTCTTCTGCCTTCGCGACGACCGGTTCGGGTTTGGGATCCTTTTGTTCCTCAGCCACGGGTTCCGGTTCCGGTTCCGGTTCCGGTTCCGGTTCGGGCTCAGGCTCAGGCTCAGGCTCAGGCTCCTTGACGACCTCTTCCACGACGGCGACCGGTTCCTCGACCTTCGGTTCCGGCGGAGGCACGAACGCGGGTTTTTGTTTCCTCGGTTTTTTCTTATTCGCCTTTGGCTTGACGAATTCCTCAGATTCCCACTCGTTTGCCTCCGCGGGCGCTGCCGGCGCGGGTTCCTCCGCCACCACCGGCGCCTTCGCCTTCGCCTTCGCCTTCGCGGCCGACTTCCCCTTCTTATTCTTACGCTTTCCGGCCGGCACGAAATCATCGTTTTCCCAATCTAACGCCTCCGCCGCCGGCTGCGGCGCCGCCGACGCCGCCTTTTTCGGAGGCGCCGCCTGCGCCTGCTTCTTCGGAACCTTTTTATTCTTCTTCGCCTTGCCCGCGGGCACGAAATCGTCGTTCATCCAATCTAAACTCTCGCCCGCGCCCGCGACGTGCGTCGCGCGTCGCACCGGTCGCGCATCGCGCGTCGCGCGCGTCGTCCTCGTCGTCTTCCCGCTCGAGGGTTGGCGCCCTCGTCCGAACGCGTTCGCGCGTCTCGCGCTCGCCCCGCGCGTCACCGACGCCGCGAGCGACGACGACGCGGTCGTTGACGACATCACTCTCGCGCCTCGCGCCTCGCGCGTTCGATCTCACGCGCGTCGACGCGTCCGCGGTCGAGGGTGATTGTGACGACGCGCGCTCGGAGAGCCCCAGACGATGACGACGACGTCGACGAGCGCGCGCGGTGAACCCCCACCGGGGGTATCGCACGTCGAGCGCGCCTTCGATGACGCGTTTCTCGCGCGATTAGACGCCGCGCGCGAGGCGGCGCCCGTCAGTCTCGCGTCGGGAATGATGCGCGCGAACAGGCGCTTCGTTCGGGACGACGCCCTCGCCGAGGCGCTCGCGCGAGCCATGCCGCGCGCGTGCGGCGTTGAAAGCGTGTGCAGTGATTTACGATTCATCGAGTACGACGAGGCGGGTGGATACATCGCGCCGCACGTCGACGGGACGCGCGCGTGTCCCCGAACGGGTCGGATGACGAATGTGTCTTTTCTGCTCTATCTCTCCGACGTTCCCGAAGACGAGGGCGGGGAGACGGATTTCATCAGTGACGTCACCGATGAAGAGTCGGTGGTTTTTTCGGTGCGTCCGACGCGAGGGGCGGTGGTGGTGTTCCCACACGACCAGCCGCACGTGGGGCGGTGCGTCGGCGTTGAATTTCCGAAAATTTTATTACGAGGCGACGCGACGCGCGGCGATGCGTCGGCGTTGAATGAATAGGATGGTTATAGCACTACAGTAATAGAACTAGTCTAGTGAATACTATGAGAAGGTGAGTCGATGATTGGCTACTGCGTCTGCGGCTCGTTTCCAGCGAAGAGGACGTCGGTGACGTCGACGACGACTTTGTCATACGTGTACTTTTCTCGCATCAATCGCGCGGCGTTTGAGGCGATTCGCGACAATTTCGCCACATTTTCGGCGCTTTCATCTGTCACGATTCGCGTTCGTTCGGCCAGGTCCGACAAGTCGTCGGAGATGCCCACGTAGTGCACGCCGTCCACGAGCGCGTCGCTGTAATAGTGCGCGAATTTCGACTTGACCATGAACACGACGCTACCGCTCTCCATGCGCCAGCGATTTCCCCACGCATCGACGTTCCCGTCCACCTCTAAGATGCCCTTGTGCCTCACCCACTCGAGTTCCGGAGCGCGCCCCGACGTGTGAAGACGGGAATTCCTTTTCGGAACCGCGCACTCCTGCACGAGATGCGTGACCCTAAAATCCAGCCAAGGCGCGTTCCACGCCGCGTTGACGGCTCTGACGCGAGTCAATCGCGCGCACCCATCGCGCGAATCGCACGCGGCGTCATCGATCGAACACGACCATCCCGTGGTCGATCCTCTCCAAAACACGGCGCTCTCTCGCCGCGCCATCACGACGCCCTGGTCGAGCGCCCTTTGAATCAGAGACTCGAAACCTCGATACTTTATGAAATGAAAGTTCGGCACGTACGCGTACCCGTCGTATTTTCGCTCCACCGGCACCGAGTGCGCGACGACGATGATTCCACGCGCGCGAAGCGCCTCAATGACGTCTCGAGGCACCGACGCGTCGTCCTCCAACGCCCACACGACTTCGAACTTCGTCGCGCGGCACGACGCGACGACTCCAGACATACCCGAACACCGCTCGGCGCGCGACTCGACGACGTCCGTTAAAAACGTATGCGCACGTTGCAGGTACCCGTAGTTTAACGGGTCGACGCCTCTCGTGAGAAGAGTGTAGACGACGCGCGTCTCGTCGCCGTCGTGTCTCGCCTGCCCCGAGAAACACGCGACATTCTTCTTCGCCACGAGCGGCGACGCGCGCACGAGCGCGCGCGCGCCTCGACAGCACGACACGCACCGAAGTCCGACGGCGTGATCGACGGTGGCTCTCAGCGCGCCGAAGCCGATGAAGACGAAGAACCGCGACGCGAGGTCGATCGCGTCTTCATCGAATGCGATTCTCGACGTGCCCGAGAAGACGGCGAGGATGACGCACAGCGAGAACAAACGCGAGCGCGCGAGGCGACGCCGTACGATGCGTATTCGTTCGCGCCCGCTCACCCGCATCGCGCGGATGCTCACTGCATCTCGGAACGGAAGACGCGGTGCCGCGCGAGGCGACGAGTGACGCCGACGACGTCTCGACGTCTCGAGGTGGTGACGTTTTCGTCGACGATGCGAGTTAAATTATACGATAAATTATACAACATGTTGGTACGAGGCGATGCTACGAATGCGTGCGCGCGCGAGGTGTGTGTCATCACACGGCGACGAGACGCGAGATTTAGGACGAGGACGACTTGGCGT
>MDTC01166092.1_pt1 | contig 11034 bp, 8 predicted proteins | sample 811181 | NCBI WGS metagenome assembly MDTC01 (sample SAMN05326644, study PRJNA326480) | marine metagenome | isolation source: seawater | place: Pacific Ocean: North | collected 2011 | reverse complement strand
TCTTTCAGGTTTGCCTTGGCGAGGGCTTGTTCGTCGCCGGCCAGTTGATCGATCTTCTTGGCCAGAAGCTCCCGGGCCTGGTCGGCGACTTCCGCCGCGGCCTGTGCGCGGATCATACGCGCCTCCCTGAGCACTTCGTGATGATCGCGCCGCATGCGGGTCAGCAGGGAACCTCCCACCCGGAAGTGCCGCTCGATCTTCCGGGTCGGATCCCCGTTCGCCAGCGCGTTCAGGATCCGGGCGGCCTTGCCTGGGCTCTGGACCTCCATACCGGACACGCCCACCTGACGCTGGTGCTCCCCGACCACCTCGATGCTCTCGGCGAGCTTCCCGCTTACTGCTTTCAGTTCCTGTTGCATACCCCCGATTATACCATGTTGCGTTCGTCAACACGCCGTGGCCCTTTGCGACATTTTTTCGAGGACAACTCAACCGGTCCGATGGTAAGCGTGATCCTAAATGACACCCCCCTCCCCCCGTCTCCATGGGTTAAATGACGGTCATCGAGCGCGATAACCGTGTTCAATAAGGACTTCGGACAAGAATTGGCCTAACAGAATCGTGCGCTATCCCGCATGACTACGTGCTATTGAGAACAATAACTTCGCACAATACGTTCTAATGCGGAGTCGGTCTGAGGGTGACAAAGCAGGGCGCGAAAGGGTTTGAGGCCTTTCTCTGTCCACCCGCAACCGATCTTCATCAGGGCAGGGGCAACCCAGCCGCCCGGCATCAACTTGCTCGTGTCACCCTCCCTGAAACCGGCACCTCAAAACCCTCCTCCAGCGCCCCTTTCACCGCCTCTACATCAAACAGGTGCAAGCGCTGACTGGTCGCAATCACCGGGATCATCCGCTTCGCGATCCAGTTGTCGATGCTGCGTGGGCTGACACTGAGGAGCTGCGCAAGTTCTGCTTTGCGGACGTAGATTTTCTTCTCCTTCATGCACTGTGTTCGTTGTCAACGCAGGGATTACCGTCCTGGAAGGTTCGCTTCCGCCGATTCCACTTCACCTCGGGGGCGTCCAATCCTTGGGAGGTCCGATCGAGAACCACTCCCCTGCCGCCTCCTCGGTCACCAGCTCCCGGTAGTTCTGGAAGATGATGTTGGGCGAGTTCCCTGCCTCTAGCGCCACCTGATTCACATCCTGGATCTGTGCCACCCGGTAGCTGATGAAGGAGTGGCGCAGGACGTTGCGTGGCCAACCCAGCCCCTGTTTCTTCGCAAGAGCAGTCGTTTGCCGAAACAGATCCTTGTCCGGGATAACCTTGCCCTCGCGGTCCACAAGTTCCAACCAGGCTGCGAGGTTGTCGCTGATCGGCACGATTCGGCGAGACGCGGTCTTGGCCTGGCCTGCACGTAACTCGATGATGCGGCGCTTCAGGTCCACCGCTTTCCATTCGAGTCGCGAGATCTCGGCAGCCCTCAGCCCGGCAAATCCCCCGATTGCCAAGAGTGGGACAAGCCGGCGCGGGGCGACGAGTAGAAGCTTTTGGAAATCCTCCGGTTCGAAAATCTCAACGTCCGTCGCCTTGGTTTTCACCTTGGGCACTGCATCAGCCTCTGTCGCTTCCGCCTTCGGCAGGTAGTTTCGTTGCTTCGCAAAGTTGAAGAGGAGCCGGGTCAAGGTGAGTCGGTTGTTCCGCGTGACCGGGGCGAGTTTGCCCTCCCGGAGCCAACGGTCGATCTCCTCGCTTCGCACCAGCGTGATCGTGCCAGGAAACGCCTTCTCGAAGAGCCCGAACGTATTCGAAAGCTGCGTCAGGTAGTCGTCGCTCACTCCGTCCTGGCGCTTCGCCTCGATCAACTCGGCCGCGACCTCCGGCACTGTGACCCCTTCACGGAGACTTCCGGTGCGACTCAAGTAGTCCTCGACGACAGAAAGCAGCGGAATCTTCCCCAGCCTTTCGCGACACCTAGCGTACTCCTCAACGGCGGCAACGAGAGGAATACCCGTGCCCCACAGAATTCGTTGCGCAATGAGGAACGACTCGCGCTCGGCAGATCGGAGGTCGTTGTCGGACTGGAACCCGCGCTGGATCTTCTGGGCGGCCAGCTTGGCCTCGCGTTTGGCCTTCTCCAGCTCGGTGAACATGCGGCGGTGACGACGACCATCCAGATAGAAGGCGATCGTATAACGCGTCTTGCCGTGGATCTGATGTGCGTAGATCAGAACGGAAGCGGACTGATGGCGCACCGTGCAGAACGGTTTGCCGTTGGGGCGTGAGGACTGCTCCTGCCCGCGAGTTGTCGGAAATTTGTCGGACACTGCCTTGGTTGGGATGTCAACCAACCAAGGTCTTCAGGGGCGAGAGCCGTTTGGCCCTATAAAAAAGTGGTGCGCACGAGAGGACTCGAACCTCCACGAGTTATTCACTCACTAGATCCTGAATCTAGCGCGTCTACCAATTCCGCCACGTGCGCTGATGCCGGGAAACCGGGGCGGCAGAAAAGCACCGGGACCTTCGGATTGCAATGCCTTTTGCACAATCCTGACCCCCGGTACCGTTTCATCATTGCAAACTGCCCTAAAGAACCAACCATCCTCCTCCATGAAGAAGCACCTTCACGCTCTTTCCTTCCTCCTCCTGGCCCTCGGAGGGACCACAGCTCTCCCCGCCGGGGAAGTCAAACCCGTCCCGTGGCCTCACAAGGACAGTGACATCGCGGTTGACCCGGATGTGCGCTTCGGTGCCCTGGACAACGGGCTGCGTTACGCCATCCGACGGAACGCCGAACCCCCGGGCCGCGTCTCACTGCGCCTTCACATCGCAGCGGGATCGCTTCATGAGGCGGAGGACCAGCGCGGGGTGGCTCACTTCCTTGAGCACATGGTCTTCAACGGGAGCAGGAACTTCCCCGACGTGGAGAACCTCCTGGGGCGTATGCAGCGTCTCGGAATCGCCTTCGGAGCACACGCCAACGCCTACACCTCCTTCGACGAGACGGTCTACATGCTCAACCTGCCCAACCTGGAAAAGGACACTCTCAAGCTCGCCTTCGAGGTCATGCGTGACTTTGGTGACGGGGCCCTCCTCGCCATCAAGGAAATCGACAAGGAACGGGGCGTGATTCTCTCCGAAAAACGCTCCCGGGACTCTGTCGAGATGCGCCTGATGGAACAGCAGTTCGAGTTTCTCCTGCCTGATTCCCTCATCACCCATCGCTTCCCGATCGGGACCGAGAAAGTCATCAAGGAGGCCAGACGCGACCGCTTCACCTCCTTCTACTCGGACTACTACATCCCGGGCAACATGACTTTCATCGTGGTGGGTGATATCGATCCCGATGACTACGAGGGCCGCATCGTGAAGACCTTCACCTCCATGAAGAATCCCGAGGAACCCGGGGCGGATCCCCGGATGGGCACGATCCCAGGCGGCTTCGGTTTCCAGGCTGCGGTCTTCTCCGACAAGGAGGTCAAGAGTGACGACCTGGCCCTTGGATTCGTGCAGAAGTACGAGCCGAAACCCGACCGGGCCGCCACCAGGGTCGCTCGCATGCCACTCCGGGTGGCCAACTCGATCATTGGCCGCCGTTTTGACATCCTCGCCAAGAAGGAAGGCTCGCCCATTTCCTCGGGAAGTGCGGGCCGCTTCGAATGGTTCAACGCCCTTGAATTCGGATCCATTGATGTCACCGCCGTCGAGGGCAAATGGAGGGAAGCGGTGCCCGTGATGGAGCAGGAACTGCGCCGCGCCCTGGAATACGGATTCACCCAGACCGAACTCGATGAGATCAAGGCCCAGATTCTCAACAGGGCCGAGCAGGCGGTGAAACGGGCCGACACCCGCCAGTCCGCCTCGCTTGCAATGGGACTGGTGAAAAGCATCGGCAGCAACCGGGTCTTTACCAATCCCGAGGAATCCCTCCGGATCACCAGGATGGCGCTCAAGGCCCTCACCCTCGAGAAGTGCCACCAGTCCCTGCAGAGCCTCTGGAAGGACCGGGATCTCACCATCACCCTGACCTCCAAGGCCGCTCCCGAGGACGGGGCCAAGGTCCTCACCGCCCTTTATAAGAAGAGCCAGGCGGTCAAGGTCGCCCCCCCCGAGAAGAAAGAGGATGTCTCCTTCGCCTACACGGATTTCGGCAAGGCGGGCACGGTGACCTCGCGGCGGGAAATCAAGGACCTCGGCATCACGCAGCTGATTCTTTCCAACAACACGCGAATCAACCTGAAGCGCACCAACTTCCAGAAGAACTCCATCAGCATGCACGCCCGCCTCGGCAACGGCAAGCTGACCCAACCGACTGACAAACCAAGTCTCGACATGTTCTCCTCCATTCTCCTGAACGCGGGCGGACTCGGCAAGCACAGCAGTGACGACCTTCAGCGCATCACGGCCGGCCGGAACGTGGGTGGCAACCTGAGTGTCGATGAGGATGCCTTCACGATGGATGGACGCACCACCGAGGAGGATCTTGAGCTGCAATTACAGCTCCTCTGCGCCAGCATCACCGATCCCGGCTACCGCGAGGAGGCCCTGCGTCAGTTCCGCAAGATGCTTCCCATGATCAGCTCCCAGTTAAAGTTCACCCTCAGTGGTGCCATGGCCGAGATGCAGGAGTGGGCACGGGGAGGAGACGGCCGCTTCGCCAAGCCGGATCCCGAGGTTCTCGCCAAGTACACCGCCGATGATGTGAAGGCCTGGATCAGTCCCGAGTTTGATGACTCCTACCTTGAGATCAGTCTCGTGGGTGACTTCGACATCGAAAAGACCATCCCACTCATCCTCGGAACAGTCGGTGCCCTGCCCACCCGCTCAAGCACCAGGCCGGCCCTCGGCAAGGAGCGTCAGTTGAAAACCCCACAGCTCCCGGCCATCAGGAAGTTCACCTACACTTCCAAGATCCCCCAGGCCGCTTCCATGGTGGGCTGGCGTATTCCGGCGGTGAAAGAGGACATCGGGGAGCTGCGCCGCCTGAATGTGCTGGCCGCCATCCTGGACGACCGGCTGCGGACCAAGCTGCGGGAGGAACTGGGAGCCACCTACAGTCCGCAGGCACACGCCAATGCAAGCATGGTCTTCGACTACGGAAACCTGATGGCCATGTCGATCGGGGCCCCGGAGGATGTTGAAAAGGTGACCGCCTTGATCCATGAGATGGGCATTGAGCTGGGAGCCAAGGGTGTCACCCAGGACGAACTGGACCGGGCCCTCAAGCCCATCCTCTCCAACCTGGAAAAGACCCTCCGCGATAACGGCTACTGGCTCAACACCGTGATGGCCCAGTGCCAGTCCGAGCCCTACCGCCTCGACTGGGCCCGCGGGCGCGACGCGGACTACGCTTCCATCAAGCTTGCCGAGATCAACGCCCTCGCCGGGAAGCACCTCGGCAGGGAGAATGCCGCACAGGTCACCATTCTCCCCGAGAAGGCTCCCGAGAAGTAAGGGATGCGCTGTCCCCGCGAAACGAACCGGGAACCGCCCTACAGATCCTTGTCCGTGACCGCTCCTTCGCTGGCGGAGGTCACCGAGGCCGCATACTTGGCCAGCACTCCGCGGCGGTAGCGCGGTTCGGGCTGGGTCCAGTCTGCCTTGCGGGCTGCCAGTTCCCCGTCGCTGAGGTTCACGCTGATCTGATTGGCCACCGCATCGATGGTAATCTCATCTCCTTCCGCAAGCAGTCCGATCGGTCCTCCCTCATAGGCCTCGGGAGTGATGTGACCGACTACGAATCCATGACTGCCTCCCGAGAAACGCCCGTCGGTGATGAGCGCCACGCTGTCACCCAGTCCACGTCCCATCACGGCCGCGGTGGGTCCCAGCATCTCGCGCATGCCCGGACCACCCTTCGGCCCTTCACGGCGAATGACAATCACATCGCCCGTCACAATGGTGCCATCCAGGATGGCCTTCATGGCGTCTTCTTCCGAATCGAAGACGCGCGCCCGCCCGGTGAAAGCTTCTCCCTCCTTTCCCGAGATCTTGGCCACCGCCCCCTCCGGGGCGAGGTTGCCGTAGAGAATCCGCAAATGGCTGTCAGCCTTGATCGGATTGTCAAGGGATCGCACGATGACCTGGTCAGGTGGATACTCGAGGTCTGAATTGGCCAGGTTTTCAGCCATGGTCCTGCCCGTCACAGTGAGGCAGTCCCCGTGCAGCAACCCGCCCTCGAGGAGCATCTTCATGAGCGGCACCGTTCCCCCGATCTCCACCAGGGGGGCCATCTCGAACTTGCCGCTCGGCTTGAGATCGGCCAGAACCGGCACCTTCTTCCCGATCTCGGTGAAATCGTCGATCCCGAGCGGCACCTCAGCCGCGTGGGCCATGGCAAGGAGGTGCAGGACTGCGTTAGTCGACCCCCCCAGCGCGATGACCAGCGTGATGGCATTCTCAAAGGCCTTGCGGGTCATGATATCGCACGGGGTGATCCCCTTCTCCAGCATGGCCAGCACCGCGGCACCCGCATCAAAGCAGTCCCGCATCTTGTCATCTCCCACCGCAGCCTGTGCCGAACTGTTGGGCAGGCTCATTCCGAGGGCCTCAATCGCACTGGCCATCGTGTTGGCGGTATACATTCCTCCACAGGACCCTGCCCCCGGGATGGCGTTCTCCTCCACCGCCTGCAGGTCGGCGTCGGAGTAGTCCCCGCTCGCGTGCTTCCCGACCGCTTCGAAGACCGAGACGATATCGAGCGACTTCTCCTCACCATGCACCGTCGTGCATCCGGGCAGGATGGTGCCTCCATAGACAAAGACCGCAGGGCGGTTGAGCCGGGCCATCGCAATGATGCACCCGGGCATGTTCTTGTCGCAGCCCCCGATGGTGACCATTCCGTCGAAACCCTCGCAGCCGACCACGGTCTCGATGGAATCCGCAATCACCTCCCGACTGACCAGGGAGTACTTCATGCCCTCCGTGCCCATCGAGATGCCGTCCGAAATCGTGATGGTATTGAAAATGACAGCCTTGCCGCCCGCTGCATCCACGCCCTTGGCGGACTCCTGTGCAAGGCGGTCGATATGCATGTTGCAGGGGGTCACCTGGCTCCAGGTGGAGGCCACGCCGACCTGCGGCTTGTCAAAGTCCTCACGTTTGTAGCCCACCGGATAGAGCATCGCTCGGCTGGGGGCCCGGTCCGGGCCATCCAGCACAATGGAAGAGTGCTTCCGCCTGGGGTCGTCGCTCATGAGCGCGACTCTTCCAGACCCCGCGCGGGCGTCAAGCGAGGAGGACCGGGGAAATCCACAAACCCCATCGACCCGCCACCTGCCCTGTAGCCCTATAATTACGCACCTGTCCTTGCCTTTCTCCCCCGTCTGGCATAAGTGCGCGCCAAACAAATGGCCAGTCACCGTGTCCTTGTCGCGGACCCCATCAGTGAGCATGGGGTCGCCCTCTTGAACGAGCACCCCGACATCACTGCCGACTTCATTCCCGATCTCGGCTCCCAACCGGAAAAACTTCTGGAAATCATTGGCGACTACGACGCCCTCATCGTGCGCTCCCAGACCAAGCCCACTGCGGAAGTCATCGCCAGGGGTTCCAGGCTCCAGGCCATCGGCCGGGCCGGAGTGGGCGTCGACAACATCGACCGCGAGGCCGCGAGCGCACACGGCGTGATCGTGATGAACACGCCCACAGGCAACACTGTTTCCACCGCCGAGCACGCCTTCGCTCTCATGCTGGCCACTGCCCGCAATATCGCTCCGGCCCACGCCGAAGTGCTCCAGGGCAACTTCAAGGCCGCCCGCAAGGCCTTCGCCGGTATCGAACTCAATGGCAAGCGTCTGGCCGTGATCGGGATGGGCCGCATCGGCAGCGAGTTCGTCAGGCGGGCACAGGGATTCAACATGAAGGTCGTGGCCTTCGACCCCTTCCTCACCCAGGCACGCGCCGATGAACTCAAGATCGAGCTCGCGGAATCTCCCGACGCCGCCCTCACCAGGGCGGACGTGGTCACCCTGCATGTGCCCCTCACCGACGACACGCGGCACATCATCAATTCCGAACGGCTGGCCCTGATGAACAAGGGCGCCCTCGTGGTCAACTGCGCGCGGGGTGGACTGATTGATGAAGAGGCCCTCAAGGTGGCCATCGACAGCGGCCACATCGCCGGTTGTGCCCTCGATGTCTATGAGGACGAACCGCCTGCCGCCGACCACCCCCTCTTTTCGCCTGGCAAACACGTGGCCTTCACTCCTCACCTGGGAGCCTCCACCGCGGAGGCCCAGGAAAACGTGGGCATCCAGGTAGCCGAACAGATCCGTGACTTTCTCACCACCGGGGAGATCCGAAACGCGATCAACATGCCTTCCCTCGATGCCGCGGCCCTTGCCGAACTGGGTCCCTACCTCGATCTGGCCACCGCCCTTGGGAAAGTGCTCGCCAAGCTGGGTCCCGCCAGCCCCGATGCCCTGCGAGTCTCCTACCACGGCCCACTGGCCGAAAGGGACACTGGCCTGGTTTCCCGGCACGTCCTCACCGCCCTCCTGGCCGCTGGCTGCAATGAAGGGCAGGTCAACATCGTAAACGCCCCGGCAGTGGCCAAGTCAATGGGCCTGGACCTGACCGAGTCCACCATCAGCGCCGCCACCGAGTTTTCCGAACTCCTCGTCGCCGAACTCACCAAGGGTGATACCAAGTTCCGCCTGGCCGGCACCATCATTGGCAGGACTCCCCGGATCGTGGAGATCGACCGCATCTTCGTGGACACAAACATCGAGGGACACTTCCTCATCGTCTCCAACGACGACCACCCCGGCATCGTGGGTGCGCTGGGCAACGCCCTCGGCGAAGCAGGGGTCAACATTGCCAACATGTCCCTGGCCCGCAACGAGCAGGCTGGAAATGCCCTCACCATCATCGAAGTCGATCAACCCCTCGCCGCCGAGGTGATGGAGACCGTCCGGACCGTAGCGGGAATTCTCTCCGTCACCGGGGTGACGTTATAGGCGCCGGAGCCACGACGGCCTCCCCGGGTCACCTCCGGTTGAACCTCGCCATCTCACGCTCGGCCTCCCGCAATTCCACTCGCTTCTTCAGGTCCTGGCGCTGGTCGGAATGGCCTTTACCCTTGCCCAGTCCAAACTCGATCTTCACCCGGCTTCCCTTGAAATACATCCGGAGACAGGGGAGGGTGAAGCCCTTTTCGTCGGTGGACTGGGCCAGCTTGAGAATCTCATTCTTGTGGAGGAGCAGCCTGCGGGGGCGCTTGGGCAAGTGCTGGAAGTATTCCGCTGCGGTCTGCCATGGCTGAATGTCGCAACCGTAGAGAAAGGCTTCCTTCCTCTCGATCCGGACAAAGGCATCCGAGATGTTGACCTTCCCCTCGCGGATGGACTTTACCTCGGTTCCCCGCAGCTGAATCCCGGCTTCGTAGGTCTCCGAGATATGATAATCGCGGCGCGCCTTCTTGTTAGTGGCGACATCACGACTCATAATGACGGCCGTTTGCAGCGCGGGCCCGCGCGCGGTTTCAGATGATCGGCTGCTCAGCGAGCTGGATCTTGCCCTCTATGATTTCCGTAAGCGCGATATCCGCCGCTCCCATACTCGGCACCGTATCAATCAAGGGGGCGCGGCCGGTATTCAGCTGCTGGACCCGCTTGGAGACCATGTTGATCAGAATCTGGGGACTGGGAATGATTGCTGCGGCCTGGTCTACGAGATCACTTTTCATGGGTACGCCGGAAAATCCAGACACAGGCTTCGGCTGCTCAAAGGGAATCACGTTATCAGCCTCCATCCGCGCGGTTTGGTTCGTAAAAAAGAGAAGGAGCCTATTGCGCCCTCAGAGGTGAGCACGAACCATAGTTCAAGACTCCATTCAAGAAATTTTGCTCGGACTGGATGATTCAGGCCGGGAGGTGCCGGATTCCAGCCGTCAGGAGGGGCCCCGGTTGTTCATTGCTCCCCGACTGCCCATCCGAGCCACGAGCATCTCATCTGGGAAGATCGAATGTTATGAAGGCTTAACTACCTCAGCCCCTTCCATCCACCACCACCTGGCCCCTTTCTCTTTTATAACAACTTGATTCCAAACGACTTGAGAATGGTCATGAAGCCCAGGAAGAAGAAGACTGTCAAAATGCAGTTAACCCCCAGGGCCGTCCCGAAACCCCAACCATTGCGGAGCATCCAGGGGAGAATCAAAAACATGGGAAGGGTAGGCAGGACGAACCAGAACGTACTCTCGGCGTGGTTGGCGATCCGCCCGGAATCCTGTCCCTCCACACGCATCCAGATCATGGCCAGCAGGGAGATCAGGGGCAGCGCAATGAGCAGGGCGGAGAGGCGATCGTGGAAGAGCTGGATCTTGGTGACAAAGAGTATCACGAAGGCCGAAAGGATGAGCTTCGCGATATCCAGCCCGGAAAGGCTTACTACTTGATCCCAGGGAACCTTACTCATGAGCGGCTTGCGGTTGCTGAGACCCTAGCCTGCACGTTATAGTGCGTCATGCAAGACCTCTGCCTTCTCCTGGCTGCCAGCCTGCTCCTCAGCGCCTGTTCCCCGGCCCCGAAAACCGACGAAAAGGTTATCCGGAAACCCGACCGGACCGGGGCGCGCACCGCTCCGCCCCGAGGCGTTACCCTGAACGGTGCCCAGCGGCGGGCCGTTGGCATGAAAATCTGGCAGAATGAATCGGGTGGCAAAGTGAGTGGACTCACCCACTGGAACGAAGGCGAAGAGTTCCCTTCGCTCGGAATCGGACATTTCATCTGGTATCCCCGCGGATTCGACGGGCGCTGGACCGAGACCTGGCCTGAATTCATCAGATTCGCACAAGGCAGGGGCGTGCGGGGGATTCCGGCCGTTGCCCTCCTCCCCGATTGTCCCTGGTCCGATCGCAAGGTGTTCCAGCGCGATTTCAATGCGGCTGCACTCTCGGGCCTTCGCACGTGGCTGGCCGCCAGCATCAACCTGCAGACCGAGTTCATCATGGCCAAATCGCGTGCCGCCCTGCCCAGGATCATGGCCGCTGCCCCCACCACCCGGCGAGCGCGCATCACCGTCAACTACGACAAGGTGGCCACCACTCCCAACGGCCTCTACGCCCTCATCGACTACGTCAATTTCAAGG
>MDTC01111429.1_pt1 | contig 11034 bp, 9 predicted proteins | sample 811181 | NCBI WGS metagenome assembly MDTC01 (sample SAMN05326644, study PRJNA326480) | marine metagenome | isolation source: seawater | place: Pacific Ocean: North | collected 2011 | reverse complement strand
ATTTTTTTTTCAATACTATTTACATTGATTATAACAGATTATTTTAATTATAAAAATAAAAAAATAGGGTTAAAACATATATTTATCGGTTTTATTATTTATAATATCATATTTTGGATACAAGAATATATATATTTTATTCATAAAATGACATTAAGATCTGAAAAAGAAGCTTTATCAAATGCTTATGATTGGTTTGATTTTACGACACATCAGTCTAATTTTGATCAAAAAAATGGAGATTTATCGGAAGGAATATATGATGGTAATTATCATTTAACAGCTGAACAAGCAATGTTAAAAAAATATAAATTATATTATAATTATTTAAATTTATCAGCTGGAAAAACCTTAGTAGATTTAGGCTCAGGTTATTGTCATTGGATTAAATTTTGTAAAGAAAAGGGAGTCATTGTAAAAGGAATTACCCTATCAAGTCCTCAGAAAAAACATTGTAATCATCATAATATCAACGTAATATTAGATGATTTTAGACATTATGTTCAAACTACAAAAGATGTTGTAGATGCGGTATCTGCTTTCGGAACCCAAGAACATCTTGCTTCCATGGGTATGACAGCACAAGAAGAAAGTAATATTCATAATGAGATGTTAAGAAATATAAAAAGAATATTAAATCCAAATGGAAGAGCATTAATCACAATTATGCTAATGAATCCTGATTATCCAAAATGGAATATATATTCGTATTCCGAAAAAGGAAAAAAAAATGAGATTTCATTCATAGATAAAATTCATATCTATAATTTAACATCATTTTATGGGTGTGGGCGGTATCCTTTAGTCGCAGATTATACTTCATATGTTAAAAATTGTTTTAATATTATTAAAATACAAAATTATACAGAAGATTATAGATGGGCCGGAATTAATTTTGGAGATCATCATTGGCAAAATGGAAAAATATATTTGAATACTCCATATCGATGTATGAAATTACTTCAATATTTTTTAACAGATATGTGGTTCTTAGGTAGAATCAATTATAGTTTAATGAATAGTTGGTATTGGCAATTTGGTGGCACACAAAAAACACCGATTTATAAGAATAATAAGTCGCCTATATTAGCAAATATTTATGTATTAGAACCTAAAAAGGATTGTGCTGGAAAATCAAATCCAGAATCATTATATATATTTTAACGAATGATGTTTTGTATCTTATATTATAGAAATGGATTATAAAATTGAACAATATTTTATCCATATTACTATATAGTAATAATATGGATTCTAGTGCAAAAAGATTATATGATTATTATGAAGGTAAAGACGATTTACACCCTTCTATTTTAATTGATTTATTTGGAGTAATGGATTGGACAGATGAAATGAAACAAAATAAAGATATGAATTTGATGAATTTTATTGGATTATATAAAGGATTGTATACTATGAATGTATCATGGAACGAAATACATACTTGTTATTTAAATGGAATTCTAAACGATCTAATGGATTTTAAATATGCAAATAGAGAAACTCAATATTATAAAGATTATAAAAAAAGTGGATTTAAGTTGGTTGGTATTCAGAGTGTAAAAAATACATGTTGTTCTAAAAAAGGTTGTTGTAATAACGAAAATTAAATAAATAAAAATCCTATTCTATAAAATTATTTTCAAAGAAATATTTTTTATTTTTTTTAAAATTCTATCAAGTTTTTTTTTCGTTCCCCCCCCCCCTCCAAAAAAGGTCAAAAAAAATACGTTTTTTCGGCTAATGGGTAAATTTATGGTGTAAAAAAGGTCTTTTTTGGGTCATCGATTTTACGACAATTATGGTTTTATAAATTATTCAGAAAAAACAAAAAAGGACCAAAATGACCCAAAAAGGTCAAAAAAAGGTCAAAAAGGATTTAAAAAAAATATTACAATATATATATAATATGACAGAATATACATGCAAATGCTGCTGTTTTGTAACAAATAATAAAACAAAGTATGACCGACATTTATTAACGAAAAAACACCTGAAATTTAGTGAAAAATTAGCCGAAATTAGCCCAAAATTAGCCGAAATTAGCCCAAAAAAGGTCATTGACACCATAGAATGTAAATATTGTGAAAAAACGTTCAAACATCACAGCAGTTTGCTAAAACATATTAAATATACTTGTAAAAAAAACAAGGATGAAGACTTGAATGAATTAGTTCGATTATTAAATGAACAGAATCAAGAAATGAAATTACAAAATGAGATAAAAGACAAACAAAACGAAGCTTTATTACTACAAATGGATAAAATGCAAAGACAAATTGATAAATTGACAAGTAAATTGCAAATACAAAATATTCATAATAATAATTCAAATAATACAATTAATTATAATATTAAATTGTTAAATTATAATCAAACCGACTATAGTCATTTAACAGAACAAGATTATGTAAAATGTATAAAAGACTGTAATTATTGTGTAAAATCGCTTATTGAAAAGGTGCATTTTAACGAAGATAAACCAGAAAATAAAAACATTTATATTTCAAATATAAAAAATAAGTATATTATGATGTATAAAAATAATAAATGGCAAATTGTAAGTCGTAAGAATCAATTGGATGATTTATACGATTATAATGAAGTAATGTTGGAAAATTGGTATGATGAATACAAAGACAAATATCCAGAAATGATAAGATCCTTTGAACGATATTTAAAAAATAAGGATGATGATAATTTATTAAATGATGTAAAGGACGAAATACTTTTAATGTTATATAATAATCGATTAATTACAAATGAGAATATAGAATAATTATGTATTTAATTCGTTATAAAAGCGTAGTACTTTAGGATGAGCTTTAATTTTTTTTGTATTTACTTTTGTTAGATACAATCCACTTAATGATTTTACCCTAGATAAGGCAACATATGTTTGTCCATATTCAAATATATTATTACCAATATCAATAAGAGCTTTCTCTATAGAAAGACCTTGAGATTTATGAGTTGTAATCGCCCAAGACAAAATAAGTGGTAATTGTTGTATTGTATAGTGATCATTACTTTCTACATACCATGAATTTCTTTTGATTTGTATTGGCTTTTCAATATATTCAAATTGAACTAATGGAAAATAATCATTTTCTTCTACGCTATATTCAAAGTCTATAATGACACCTTGTGATCCGTTAACTAATTTTATAGATGGATCAAGATTTGAAATACACATGACTTGACATCCGATACTAATGGTAAGTTCATTTTCAAACATACTATTTTTTTTTAAATAATCTATTTCAGTTTTTAAAGGTTTGTCTGGTATAGAATCTATATTTATCATTTTTGTATTATTATGATATACTTCACAATGAAAGGTATATTGTTTTGTTTTTAATTTAGATAATTCTTGTTTATTTAATTGTTCAACTGTTTTTCGTATTGGAAATATTTTTGTAGGTTGTATTGGATCATTTATATCTATTTTTTTATGACTACAAAGGACCAATTGTTCAACTGTATCAAACGATAATTTTCCACATCTTATTTCTTGTAACATATTGAAATATTCAGGATCATCATGTTGTCTAAAATTCTCATTAAATAAATAACAATTGGAAAATGTAGTATTCCACAAAGAAGATTCAAAACAAAAGTTTGATTCGGCAACGTTTGTTTTATCAATACATACAGGAGGTAATTGGTAGAAATCACCGCTAACAATAATTTGTATTCCACCAAATGGTTTATTCATTTCTTTTCTAAATCGTTTACATAGATAATCCAAGATTTCAAATAGTTTTTGATTTAACATAGATACCTCATCAATAATTAATATATCAGTTTCGATGTAATTTGCATGTTTTTTCATTTTTACTATTTTACTATATATTTGTTCTTCTTCGCCTTTTCCCAATCCAAGACAACCCCATTTATGAATTGTTGTTGCATTACAATTTAACAATATAGCACTACACCCTGTTAAAGATGTTACCTTTATATTCTTACCGTTTGATACAGCATGTTTATATATATGTTGAATAAAGAATGATTTACCACAACCGCCTGGTCCTGTAATACAAAAATTATTACCTTGTATATAAGAATCAAATGCTTTTTGTTGTATTTTTGTAAATGTAGACATTTTTATAACTTATAAAATAAAAAATGAAAACTTCAATTTTATTTTATACTACTAATATAAATGTCTACCCTCACCCTACTCTCTAATTACCCCTCTCTTTAATTCGTCTCAATCCATTTCCGCGCAAATATTATTCTGTTTCTTTATCTTCCACTCTGCACGCGCACCTAAAGCTCATCCAACTGCTTCTTAAGCTCCTCCAACTGCTTCTTTAGAGAAGCCTGACCCTCCTCCTGAAGGGCCTCCTCCATCGGCGTGAGCGGACCCAGATACCACCCTTCCGCCTCCGCCTTGGAACGAAGAGCCTCCGCCTTGGAACGAAGACTGTTCTTTTTCTCGATCGTGTCCAAACATTCTTCCATTCCACTTTCTTCCTGATTAGGATCATCTCGTGGTCCTGTAATACAAAAATTATTACCTTGTATATAAGAATCAGATACTTTTTGTTGTATTTTTGTAAATGTAGACATTTTTATAATTTATAAAATAAAAATGAAAACTTCAATTTTATTTTATATTACTAATATAAATGTCTAGTTGTAATACATGCGATAGTCAAACTTCCATTGTTGAAACAAATAAAGATACTACACAAAAAACAATTTTAAAACAAAATAAAGTACATCAATCATTATATATTCAAAATATTGCAGCTTTAAATAATACGATTAATAATACAAATGAAGGGCAGAAATATGGTTCGTATGAAAGATATTTATTAAAAAAAAAAGGTAAAATATTTACACAACATGGTAAACGAGAAGATGTAACTCCATTATATGGAAACAAAACAAAAAGTGTTTCATTAACATCTAAAAATAATTCTAATTGTGATTTTTGTAGTTAAATAAAGGAACGTTCTATAAATCTTCTAAAATGTCTGCATTTACATGTGCATATTTTATTATTTAGAGTGATTTTTTTATAACATATTTTTTTTTTTGTTCGTATTTTTCCACAAACACTATGTCTTAAACAACAATTACAATTTGAAAAATGATACAAATATTCTTGTCTATTATCTTTATCGATAGTAATGGTTAAATATTCTGAAAATGAAAATAATTCATCTACATAATAACGATATAATAGGAAATCTTCATATATTTCATTAAATTTATCTAATTTTTCATCTATATGATTATATTGTATATCTTCTAATATATGATTAGGCATTTTTATTCCTGCATAACAATTAATTAAATAAATCACATTATCTGGTAAGAATTTCATGATTGTATTATAATTTTATAATATAAAACAAATCAATTTTATAAATGTATTTAAATATATTTATTTAATTACATTTACGTGATGAGTAAAATAGAAGGCGAAACGATTGGTATTGATTTAGGTACAACATATTCATGTGTTGGTGTATGGCAAAACGATAAAGTAGAAATTATTGCGAATGATCAAGGAAATAGAACAACTCCATCTTGGGTTAGTTTTAAGAATTCAGAAAAGTTGGTAGGAGAAAGTGCAAAAAATCAATTTAATTCAAATGTAACAAATACAATATTTGACATTAAGCGTATTATGGGTCAAACTTTTCAAGAAAAGGTAGTACAAGAACAAATCAACAAAGTACCTTATATAATTGTAAATGGTAAAAATAATATTCCAAATGTTTCTGTAAATTTTAATGAAAATGCAACTGATTTTACGCCTCAAGAAATTAGTGCTTTTATATTAGAAAAAATGAAAACAACAGCAGAGGCTTATTTAGGCAAAGAAGTGAAAAATGCAGTAATTACGGTACCTGCCTATTTTAATGATGCTCAGCGTCAAGCTACTAAAGATGCAGGTATAATATGTGGGTTAAATGTATTGCGTATTATAAATGAACCGACTGCTGCAGCAATTGCATATGGTTTAGATCATAAGAATGAAGGTGAAAAAAATATAATTATTTATGATGTTGGAGGAGGTACGCTGGATGTAACACTTTTGTCGATTGATGACGGTATTTTTGAAGTAAAAGCAACTTCTGGTGATACTTATTTAGGTGGAGAAGATTTTGACGAAAATTTAATGAATTATTTTAAGGAAGAATTTAAACGAAAACATAAGAAGGATTTATCTGAATCAAAAAAAGCATGTGCAAAATTAAAAAAGGAATGTGAAAGAGTAAAACGAGTTTTGTCTTCGGCCGCACAAGGACATTTAGAAATTGATAGTTTATATGATGGAATTGATTTTAATTCTACAATTACGCGTGCAAAATTTGAACAACTAAATATGGGATTATTTCAAAGATGTTTAAAATGTGTTGAACAAGTATTAACAGATTCAAAAACAGGAAAAAATGAAATAGATGAAATCGTGTTGGTCGGTGGAACAACACGAATTCCAAAATTACAACAACAAATTAGTGACTTTTTTGGAGGAAAACAATTATGTAATTCGATCAATCCAGATGAAGCGGTTGCATATGGGGCAACAATACAAGGTTGTTTATTGAGTGGAATAAAATCAGAAAAATTAGAGGATTTATTATTATTAGATGTAGCGCCGTTATCTTTGGGTCTTGAAACATCTGGTGGTGTTATGACTCCATTAATTCAACGAAATACAAGTATACCAATTCAAAAGAAACAAACTTTTTCTACTTTTGCAGATAATCAACCTGGAGTATTAATTCAAGTATTTGAAGGAGAGCGTTCTATGACAAAGGATAATAATAAGTTAGGAGAATTTCAATTAGATGGTATACCACCTATGCCACGTGGTGAGCCACAAATTGAGGTTTCATTTGATGTTGATGCAAATGGAATACTACGAGTTTCTGCAAAAGAATTGACTACAGGAATAGAACAAAATATAACGATTTCGAACGATGGATCAAGATTAAGTCAGGATCAAATAGATGAAATGATTAAAGAAGCCGAAAAATATAAAGAAGAGGACGAAAAGCAAAGACAAACTCTAGAATCTAAAAACAAATACGAAAATTATATTTATCAAATGAAATCAACGATTGAAGATGATAAATTAAAGGAAAAGTTGGGCTCAAATTATGATGAAATAAAAGAAAGATTAGATAAAGGACAAGAAGTATTACAAGTGGTGGATGTAACAAAAGAAGAATATGATCAGGCACAACAAGAGTTGGAAAATTTTATTAATCCAATTATGCAAAAGATTGTTCAAGAAGGTGGTGGAGAAACTATAAATTCAGATGATACTATGAAAAAGAATCAAACAACTATGAATGAAGAATCTAATATGGAGGAAATTGATTAAGAAACAAAATGATATGTTAGCCCATTTAATAATTTTTGTTCGTTATATAAGATTTGATTTTTTTTCTTGGTTTTATTATCAGATACATGATAGGTTATACTATCTAATATATTTATAAATGTATATATAGAATATTCGGTTACATTAACTGTAAATTCAATTAATGTTAAATAATTTAATAAAAATGAAATATCAAGTCCGTTTTTATTTATATCACAATCCTTGATTTGTTTATGCATTTTTTTTTCTATATTTTTCACATATTCTATCATTTTTTTTTCTTTTTTTGATATCGATAAGGGTTTTTCTGATTTTAGGGTTAATCGTTTTGAGTTTGATTTAGACGATTTAGATGTTTTATTCCTACTTTTTTTTGTTCCTTTACCTCCCATCATAAAAGGAGGTTTACTATTTGATGAACTTCTGTATCCTAAAAATTTATATAACATATCCATATGTGAGGATTGACTATTTTCAAATAAATCTTCTACTGTAAGAGATTCATCATTTAAAAATATTTCAAGTTCCTCTTCTGCACGAACTAAGTCTTGAGATCCTGTTTGTGAAGTTGATTGTTCGGCTTGATTTCCTAATGCTGCAGATTGGCTATTTTCTCCATATATCCAATTATAAGCATAAGTTATACCAGTCCATCGAGATACGGTAGATCTTGTTGCTTCTCCTGCTTCTGCTGCCGCGGTGATGTATCCACTCGTTTGTTCTGCTATACTATTTGAAATAAATCTACGTGCTCTAGTTTGTATTGCCGAACCAGCACTGGATACAAACACTATAGCATGAGTGGATAACGTACCGACTTCTTCTATTAATGGTCCATGTCTAATACCATGTACAACCGCATGTATTTGAGATGTAAATATTGAAACTAAAACCATAAAAAATCTTATAATATATATTATCCCAATTTGCGCGCCATAGATTCCATAGCTTATTCCTACTGTTGAAAACCCACCATTTTGATCTATATGGGCTAATAAATTAGATGGAATAATAAATCTGGATGGAGTTGTAATCGCTAAAACACCAAGCATATAATATGTTAATACTAATAATGATATAAAAAATAATCCTATTGCTGGACCAATATAAGGAATCGTATTTGTGCTAGCAATTATAAAATTATATGTCCATAAATAAGACTGACAATATATACGGATTATTAGTTTTATAATTAAACAAATCATTTTTAAAATTTTATGTAAGATTTCTTTTATATTCTTCATGATAGATACGTTATTTTGATTGTTAGAGTTTGAACGTATTGTCGTAGCTAAATTTTGTATATCTCCACGAATAGATGTAATACCTGTTCGAACTTCTCCAAAACCAGTTATACTAATATTTTTTAAATCATTTAAAATTTTAACATTTTCTTTATGTAGCTTAACACTATCTTGAATTTTTCTTTCAGTAGTATTTGTAGTTCTACGAACATGACTTACATCTTTTGCAATTATTTCTAATATACCTGTGGTATGTTGTTGTGTAGATTGTTGTGTAAGTTCTAATAAATTTATATCTGATTCACCAAGTGTTTCAAATATTTTTTCAACAATTGTATTTGCATTAGGAGGAGGTCTTTTTCTATCTGCCTCATTCAATTCGAGTTGAGTCATATTTAATAGTTCTTTTAGTTCATTATTATGTTTTTGCGTTTGTCTTTGTTTTTGCGTTTGCGCTGATTTTTTATATGAACTCCTTCCACTTGGCCCTCTTGTCGTCATCAACGGTGTGTTCAATTTTACTTCAGAACTTCTTGTACGTTTTGAATTCGTTAATTTATTTTCGGAATTATTTTCATTACTCATTTACTATATATATATATTATAATATTATTAAAATATACTTTCAATAAGTTTTATTTGTTCTTCTGTTATATTATTTGGTGGAGTAACAATAAATTCTATGATTAAATTCCCTTTTTTATCTCCACGAATAAATCCCATATTATGAAAAGACCGACTTGTTTTATTTAAAATAATTTTTCCTTTTGAATGATTTAATTTTATCGTATCTCCATTTAAATGATCAATTGTAAAAGAAAATCCACATAAACTTTCTTTAAAGTTGATATGATGTTCAATAATTAAATCCATACCATTTCTTCTAAATAAAGAATGATTTAATAGCTGAATATGTATTTTAATTGGTCCTTGTTTTTCATTTAAAATATTTCCTTTATTATCAATTGTAATAATTTCATTTTGATCAATTCCACAAGGAATATCTATATACAACGTTTCATGTTCTTCTTTTAATGAATTTGAATTTTGTATCTCACGTTTAATTTGAATTGGTATACAACAACCATCATATGCTTGTTTATAATCAATATTTATATTTACATTTATATCTTCAGGATATTCGATTGTATTTTGAACATTATGTTGTAAATCCATTTCTGGATTCATATGCATAAACACCGGAGCTTCAAATGGTAGATTATCAAAATCTGCCATCATATTAAAAATATGATTCATAGGTGTTTCTTTACGAGAAAAAGAATTTGGTTTCATCTTTTTATTTTGATTCATAAAACTATGTAATATATCATTTAAATCATGACTTGAATTCATAGACATTTCATAATCATATTGATTTCTTTTTATATTATCCGATAAGGTTTCGTATGCTTCATTTATTTCTTTATATTTTTCTTCTTTTATAGGATCATTATTTGTTTTATCAGGGTGATATTGATAACTTAAGGTCCGATAAGCTTTTTTAATATCTTGATTCGATGCGTTTGAAGATAACCCCAAAATATCGTAAAATGTTTTATTCATTTATATATAATAAAAAAAAATATAAATTTATATTTATATTTTTTTATATAATTTATGTTAAGTGAAATAATTATACCTAACAAGGAAAAATTTATGAATTTTTTAAACAATTGTGATACAACATCTAATTATAATATAGGAGTGATTGCAAATCATGGATGTTGTAAAAGTTCAATATGTAATTTAATTATAGATTTTTTTTTAAAAGATAAAAATAAAGATAATATAGATAAAATTATATATAAGTTAAATTATTATGATGATATTAATTTATCTAATTCTTTAAACTCTTTAAATATTTTTTGTCAAAATAATATAAATAGTGATAAATTAATTTATATTGATAATTTTGATCATTTTAATGAAACAAATCAACAATTACTAAAAATTTATATGGATAAGTATAATTTATTTAAACAAAAAAACAAGGTATTTTTTTTAATTGAATCAACAAATGAAAATAAAATAAAAGATATTATAAAATTTAGATTAAATTTATTTTTTATAGATTCATTGGATGATGAAAATTTATCAAAAATAATTTTAAATATATCAAACAAAAAAAAGATTACTATAACTACTGATGCAATAGAAGAACTATTAAAAAAAATAAATTCATCTATTTATACGATTGAAAATTTCTTTGATAAAATGGAATTATTGAATATTCATGAAATTACAACAAATATTGTAAAAAAGAATTATAATGTATTTGACTATAATATTTTTAATATATATTTTTCGAATATTATAAATAATAATTTAAAAGAAGCAAATGAAATATTATTTAATTTATATGATGATGGATATGATGTAAGTGATATATATTTTTTTTTATATGATTTTATAAAACAAGAAAATAAAGAAGAATAT
>MDTC01155475.1_pt1 | contig 11035 bp, 13 predicted proteins | sample 811181 | NCBI WGS metagenome assembly MDTC01 (sample SAMN05326644, study PRJNA326480) | marine metagenome | isolation source: seawater | place: Pacific Ocean: North | collected 2011 | reverse complement strand
CAGGTCATCACAATTCTTGTTGATTTCAGTGCAATCATCAGTAGTTTTCTTCAGTTTTTCACGATACTCTTCCAGTTTAACCTTCTCTGCCTTAGTATCAGGTGTTTCTTTGTTGCACTCATTAAGAATGTCTTGACATTCCCTCAGCAGTCGTGCACTTTCATCATTAAGACTGTTAATTTGATGCTGAATAGTGGTAATTTTCTCACAATTTTGCCTCTGCTCCTCAATCTGACCCCAGATATCATTAATCTGTTTGGTAATCATCTCATTACCTTGAGAAAACTTCTCAACTTTATTCTGTGCCTCAATAGTTTTCTCAGATTTGAGGTCTTTTGCTAGTTTTTGAGTGCATGTAGGACACTTATCATTGTTGTTGTAGAATTTCAGGTCAGTCTGAGCACGTTTAAGGTTACCTTTAATCTTGACACGCAACTCACGCATGTCTTCATGCTTTTGCTGATACTCTGCAAGGGTATTTACAGTCAAACCAAGGGCAGCAATCTCTTCCTGCTTGGTAGAAACTTCCTTTGCGATAGATTCAATCCTTACTTCCTTCTCACTATAACTATCTTGCAGTTTAACAATGTAATCTGCAGTCATTTTCTCCATACTATCGATAGTATGACGCTGCATATTCACCTGCTTCTCTGCCATCTGCAGATTGTGCTCACATTCTTTTTGTCCTGCACTTGCCTCTCGGATTCTATCCTTGAGGAGAAGATTCATTTTACTGAATACTTGGATGTCAAGGAGGTCTTCGATGACTTCTCTTCTATGGACAGCAGATAACTGCATAAAAGGGACAAAAGTTGAAGAACCAAGAATAACCACTTGAGTGAAAGACTTGAAGTTAAACTTGAGTATGCTTTGCTCAAGGTATTTTTGAGTGTCTTTAGTAGCAGCATCTTGGTCTAGCAGTTTTCCATTTCTGTGAATCTGAAATACATTAGGTTTCATACCACGGACAACTTTGTATTCCGTGCTGCCAATAGAAAATTCTACCTCAGCAACAGTCTCCCTCTCGTTGATACTATTAATCAACTGAGACTTACTAATCTTACGGAAAGGTTTGTTAAACAAAACAAAGCACAGGGCATCCAGAAGAGTGGACTTACCTGCGCCATTAGCACCGATGATTAGATGTGATGGGGAATCGTTAATAAGAATCTCTGTGAAACTATTTCCTGTAGAGAGGAAATTCTTCCAGCGAATCTTTTCAAAGACAATCATAACGGGGGTGGAATAACGATATCGTCAGGGGTAATTACCGTAAATCGATAACCATAACTTACACAGTTATCCTTTACTTGGGTTTCTTCAATCTCTTTGACTTCTAACTCACGAGTGTAGTTGAGGTCCTTCAGCATTTCATAATAACGTACTGCATCGTCTTTGTCAACAAACATCTGGACGACACGATCTACAGATTCGTCATCCCTTACAGCATATACGCCGCCTGTTTTAGTGTCGAGCAGTACAAACATTCAAACCTCTAGTGCTTCCATGTAAAGTGATTTAAGAATTCCAAAAATGTCTTCTTTATTTTTCATGTCAGTAACACACGTTTCCAGAATAGCAAGAGTATCTTCAACTTCAACGTCTTCAACATCATCAAGTCCATAAGACATGTCTTCAATAATTTTGAAGTCAGCAAGATTTGCTTTCTGAAGTTTCCTTACTGTCTGGTCAAAGAATAGTTGGTCATTCTTCTCTTCTACAATCAGTTTAACGTATGTGCCTTCTAGTTGTGAGACATCTACATCAATCCCATCCTTATAGTATACCTTACTAAAAGTATTATAAGGATTCTTTACAAAGTCAAGTGTATAATCCTTAGTATTTAGAATATGAAACCCTCTATCCGACCCATAGTCATTCCAGTATAGTTGGTAGGGGTTACCCAAATAAACTATCTGGTTTTTACGACTTGGTAGATGGTAGTGACCAGAACAAACCAGTTTGAATTTACTAAACAAGTCAGGTTCTGTGCCATGGTCCATGGTAAACCCAGCGATAGGTTGGAAACCTTTCAACTCTAGGTGACCCATGCAGTAGGATGCTTTACTCTTCTTAATCATTGCAAGAGCATCACTACGGTTGTCATCACAAATCCATGGGAGCAGCAGCATTTTTCTACCACCGATAGTCATCTCGGTAGGGTCTGCAACAACTTGAATGTTTGAATACTCTCTGAGCAACAACTCAGGTGCACTGACCTTCAGAGTATTTTTATAGTAGATGTCGTGATTACCGACCAGCATAGTCATTCTAATACCACGCTCAGCAAGTGGACCAAACCACATGTCATGAGCAGCAGCAAGACTGCTGAAGTTAATACTCTTTCGTTTGTCGAAAGTATCTCCCAGACATAATACTTCGGTGATACCATGCTCATCTATGTAAGGGAGCACAATATCACCGTAAAATTTCTGATACCTTTCAACATAATACTGATTATCATTACGGACTCCAAAGTGTTGGTCCGTAATCAGTAATACTTTACTCATATCAATAACGCATGTTAGTTTCGATTCGACTCTTGATGGAATTCATATCAGCATGGTCATCATTTGAATCGGAATGGAATACTTGGTCGTATCCATTCTTCTCAATCAACTTATCTCGGATATCCATCTGTCGTTTTTCTTTGGCGATACGCCTCAGGAATGCATAATACACTATCTGTGTGAAATATGCAAATGGATTCTTGGATTTGTTAGGGTCAAAGTTATCGATATACTGGACACAGTTTTCGACTCCATCGGAAACCATGTCTTCCTTAAACATGTAATTGATAAAGTTGGGACGGTAGGAGAGATGCGTCGCAATCTTCAAAAAGCACTCAGCAAGATACTTAGTGATGCGAGGTTTTGGTTTGTCTAGTAGACGCGCCTCTTCAACTGATTGGCGATATTTGATAATCTCTGCCAGAAACAGTTTATTGTCTACATAGTGTTGTTTTTTCTTAGCTGCCATTAAGCGTTGCATGGTTGTGTGCCTGCTTTAACTATTATACAAAACTGTAGTTATAGTGTCAAGCTTGACAACACAGGAATAATTTATTATAATCAACCATGTAAGGGTTGAAAGGTTAAGAGTTTAGATCTTTTTGCCACTGTTTCTCCAACTTCTTCCGAAGTTCAGAAACCTTGCCGACCAGACCCATATTTTTATTCATGGGGACATTATACTCTTCGATATCGTCCTCACCGTTTTCTTTACGCAACCACAATTTATACATCATGATGGCACCCATAGACATAGGTGCGACAGTTGTTATATCTGCTTCGTTGATAATATAAAAGTCTTCGTCGCTCCACATCATCCATTTAACTAATCCCACAGCAAGACCTGGCTCCCCATTCTTCACAACAGGATGCTCTTTAGGTGTAGCGGGAGAAGATACAAATAGCATTGTGTCTCCATTCTCCTCAGTAGCAATCATGCTACCCATAACCTCATCTCCTGAGGTTAGTTTTACTACTCCATAAAATTCGTGGTCGTGTCTGATGTAGTTAATCATCTTTCAGGTTTACCTTGGTGATTTCATAATCAAAACTTTCTTCATCGTATATCTTCATTCTGGAGATAAGATGTCTGAAAGTATAGTTGTGGGAGTTGCCTTTAGAGCAATCATCTGCAATGTCATACAAGACTGCTTTAGCCTTGTTGTCCCCTTTTCTCAAAACTCGCCCAATGGACTGAAGGTTTCGTACTCTGGACTTAGATGGTGATGCAAAGATTACATTATGTAGGTTGCGGATATTGATACCTGTAGAGAATGTGCCATAGGATGCGAGGATGATAGCATTGCTTTCCTTCTCACAAATCTTTCTTGCTTCTTCTCTTTCAACGGCATCTACACCGCCGTGGATAAAGAAAATCTTGCGACCCTCTTCCACCTTACTATTTATGAGGTCCCAAAGTGGGTCTCCGTGCTTCTCCACGTAGTTGAATAGCACCAGAGTATTACCCTCTAGATCTAGTGCCAACTTACAGATGAAGTTATTACGTCTGGTGTGTGACACCAAGTAGTCCATCTCCTGTTGATAGTAATCAAAGGGCACATGACCGTGCTTCATCAGCAGAATACGCACCCGCAGGGGTGTAAGATGTCCTGCTTTCATAAGGTCTACCGTAGATGTTACGCGGTCACACTTACCAAACAATCCTTCTAGGATAAGTTGGTGCGACTCAAGTCCATCTAGGGTCCCTGTCAGACCCACGCGGTATTTTGCATCATGACACTTATTCAGAATGCCAGTAAGAGACTTCGCTTTGTAGAGGTGTGCTTCATCTCCAATGATGACATCGAATCTTTCAAAAAATTTCTTGGGCTCTTTGTAAATAGATTGCCAAGTAGAGACGACAACAGGTGCCTTGACATATTTCTCTCTACCTGACATAATCTCATGGACATATGAATCTGCCTTCCATCCATAGTCCTTAAAATCTTGCACCAACTGGGATACCAGTGACGTTGTAGGTACAATAATTAATACTTCCCTTTTCTTCGCTAGGTGCCAACGCACCAACGAATAAATGATTAGGGATTTTCCTGACCCCGTGGGGGATAGTAGTAGCTTGCGATTGTGTTTAATCGCTTCGTAAACTCCTTTGAGTTGATAGTCCCGAATCCTGAATGGGAGTCGAAGAGCCTTAATAAAAGACGCAATACCCTCAGGTGTAACATAATCTTCAGTTTCAAATGGTAATCCGTAGTGTTTGGAATCTAGGACTGAATACTCATATCCTTTCTTATCAAAATACTCAGTTAAGTATTCATATAGACCCACATAGATTTCACCAGTGCCAGGTGAATAAAGTCTAATCTTGCCATCCCACACACGCCGTCTATACTGTGGCATAAACTTTGCTTGTGGGACTTCAAATTGAAAGTGCTCACTTAATTCCTTGTGGACATGTTCCTCCGCATCGACTTTGAGATAGACTTCATTCTTCTTGGTTACGGTAATCATCTAATGCCATAATACTTAACTATCTCGATAGTATTCTTGATGGCAAACCCACGTGAGTCGATTTGTTTAAGAATCCTATCAATAGTAGTTAGGCAAGTTTCCAAGTAGTCTATTTTTTGTTGTTGACGTGTCATCTCAGGGTCACTATCAACGTACATAGGAATGTCACCCTTCAATACCTTGAGGTCGAAAGGTTTCTCTGCGTATACTTTTGATGGTGCCTTCCCTGAGTAGTATTCAAACTTCTCTCTATACATCTGCTTGTGTTTTGCAGATGCTTCTGATAGCATCAGTTTGAAATGATTATAAAACTGCACATATTTTGCATGGAGTCGAGGAGTTTCCATACTGTCGTTAGCAAGCAGCTCAGGCAACTCCCTGTGGTCGTAGAATGCTTCCGCGTCCTTCTTCCACAACTCCTCAATTTTTTCTAGATTCATGTAAGACGCTTATCTCTCTGAGTAGATTCTCCAGAGCGTACTTGATATCCCGAATACTGGAATGTAACTGATGCCATAGCATACTCCGTGCCATCTATTGTAGCATTAAATTCCAGTGCTGACAAGCTTGTTGGTATCAAATCAAAGAATACAACGTTAAAATTAGATTTGAAATTACTATTGAGCACAGTCAATGTGCCATCAGCGAATAGATTATCGTCCTTGAAGATTGCTTGCATCTTCTCACGAAATTCTGTACGCTCTCTTACATTGTCTGGTGTGCCTAATGCACGTAACCAGTTATGCATAATCATATAGTTTTCCAAGTCCTCATCAATGAGGAAGGAAAGTGTCAAGGGGTCATACGATGTGAAACCCTCATAGGGTAAGTATCTCAACGGTGTAGACTGCTGCTGAATACTTACATTGATAGCAGGGATGTTTGCTGATTGACAGAAATAGGCAACCTTAGGATACTTTGCAAGTAGAAACTTGAATCCTATAGGTGATAAGAAATTCCTATTCTCTATCTGTTTATTCCAAGATGATGTCATCGTCGTCTTGCCATTCCTTTGGGTAACATAATCCTAGATCTGCATTAAACCAAAAGTCTTCCCAGTCTTCCTCGGAAGCTTCTTCCCAATGCTGCTCATCGGTTTTCTCTTCTGGGTCAAAAGACATATTCTTCAATCATATCCAGTACAGTATTTAGGACTTCATGTGCCCCATCATGCCAGTCACCATTTTTCTCGTGCCAGCGTCCGTTATATAACTCATTCTTCATTTTCAAAACTCGGTGCTTCATGTCTAGTTTAGTCATCTGGGATTTACCAGGCATACATACTCCCTCATTATAAGTCTATTTACAAAAAATGGGGACCGAAGTCCCCACTGAAAGGTAAGTATGTTGTGGTTTTCTTACATAAGTATCTCCTTGCAAATACGTTTGCAACTTGACTGGGTACCTACGCAGTCTATTAGACACTCATAATAATCGTTTTCACGCTCCGAGTCTATTGAGTCAACTGTATCTTCAAAGTGTCTCCACTCGTCTAATTGATTACGTGAGATTAGATTATGCATGATAAACTTCTCCAATGAATGCCCGAATGATATAAGTTTTTTACGCTTTCATTTCATCGCACTAACCTCAATCCTACTACTACTTATAATTGTTTTGGTATCGTAATATACTTTTATTACTTTGTTACACCAACGTTACATAAAGACAAAAAAATACACCCTAGAAGGGTGTGGGAGGAGGGATTACATTTTACCCTCATGATATGGGAATCGCTAGTGCGAAATTTTGGGCATACCAACAATGATTCCTTTGGTCAAGGTTCTGCTATTCCTAGCAGCGAGCACCACCTCTAATCATTTACATTACCCCGCCAAATTCCAACAGGGTTATTCAGTCACTCCCGTGTTAACCTCGTCAGGTCAACAAATATATTATAGCATAAAAAAGAGGGGCGTCAAGCCCCTCTGAAAAATGTAAAATTGTGTGAGCAAATCACATAAGGTTAGCGACCTTAACACGTCTGTAGTAACGGTTAGCGTTAGCAGTAAGTGCGCCCTGACCCTGAGTAAGACCCTCAGCGAATGGGTTAGCAACCATACCGTAACGAGTCTTGAACCCGATTTTTGGTTGGAAGGTGTCCTGACCAACGGCTCTGACCATTTGGAGAGGCACGTAAGGGCAGTAGAAGAGACCTGCATCATATGCAGAGCTACCTTTGTATCCAGCAACGTAGAAGTGAGCGTCACTAACGTTTGCAGAATATGGGTCAACGTAAACCTTGATTCTACCGTTAAGAGTACCAGCAAGAGTGCTGCTGTTATCGTCAGGAAGAAGGTTGCTGTTGCCAGAGAGAGCAGGAGTGTAGTCAAGCACGCCAGCCATAGACAGAGCAGATGCCACATCAGCAGAGCAGATGAGGATGTTGCCCTTCCCTCTACGAGTCTCATGCCCGATAGCATTCATGTCTCTTTCGATTTGGAAGAGAAGACCCTTGAATTTCTCAACAGACCATCTACCGTTGGAGTCAACGTCGAGGTCGAATGTGCCTGCAGTAGCAGTGTTGTTTTGAGCACCAGGTCTAGCAATCTTGTAAACAGTTCTAACGACTTCCCTGTTGATTTCAGCAAGGACTTCAGTAGAAAGGATGTTTGCAAGCTCAGACTCAGCGTCCAATCCATGCACAGCCTTAAGGTCTTGAGCAAGCTCCAAGCTGTATTCAGCTTTAAGTGCTCTGGACTTAGCAGTAACAGTAACCTTCTCAATCGAGAATCCCATCTCGTTGAAGTGGTTGTTAGCTGCGTCGCCAAGTGCCTCAGACTGAGCAGTAGTCATACCTTGACCACCGATGGTGTAGTTACCAGCAGCGTCAGCAAGCAGACCAGGGTTGCTACCTGTTTGGGTGTTAGAGGCAAGACCGTTTGCGCTATTCTCAGAAGAATGCTCAGTGTCAACTTCGTTGAAGAATGTCTCAACGCCGCTGTTAGCGATGTCTCTGTTTGTACCCTTAGTGGAGCGCATTGCGAAGATAAGTCCAGTAGGACCAGTCATAGGCTGCACACCACAGATGTCATAAGCGATAAGCTTAGGCATCGAGCGTCTAATCAGACTGATAAGCACAGGGTCGAAACCAGCAACAGGACCTGTTGCAGTGCTGCTTCCGCTGTAACCAGTACCACCAAGGCTGTTGGTAGGTGCTGCTTCAGTCAGTACGCCACGCTCTTGAGCGTTAAATTGTTCTTGGTTTTCCAGAAGAATGGAGGTAACCGCCTTTCTGTAGGTATCCTTAATAGGATCGAGCTCATTATGCTCAAGAATGGGGTTCCACTTCTCCTGAAGAGCTTCTGCGTTAAACATGATAGTTTTTCTCTTAGGGTTTAGTGAGGATTATTTGCCGCTCCAGCGGGAAATTGCTGCTGCATATGCAGACATTGCAGCACCCGTTGGTGCATTTTCTACTTCAACATCTTCCGAAACTGTAGTAGCTTCAGGTTTTGTAGAGAAGTATGATTCACGGAGAGTAGAAACTTTCTCGCGGAAAGATTCTTCATCATTAAACTCAACAGCTTCTGCCAAAGATACGAGTTTCTCACGCTGAGCAAGACTCAGACCTTCGGAGATTTCTGTCACAATCCCATTCTTGATATAATTTCCGACGCGCTTCTGGAGCTCGACGTTTTCTTCAATAGACTCGTTGAGTTTCGATTCCATGTTTTCAAGTTGACCTTGGAGTGTATCCACAACGTCAACTTTCTCGTCGGGAAGATCGATGAAATTCTCGACGAAAACTTGTTTGATTCCATCCAAGACAGATGTAGCCATCTCTTGCTTAATGCCAGATTCAACAGCGAGAGTATTCTTCTCCATCCACTGTGTTACTGCATAAGTAAGATACTCATCAACCTTCTCTGCAAGGTCTGTCTTAACGGTATCAATTTCTTCTTCAAGGACCTTTGCGTAGTCTTCATGCATACGCTTGAGTTCCTCGTTTAGGCGGGAAACAACTGCAGCTTCAAAGATTGTCTTTGCTTTCTCTTTGAATTCTTCAGAAAGGTCTTCGCCTTCTGTAAGAGCCTGCACGTCAGCAGAGAGGTCAACTTCAATGACTTCTTCTTCGACGGGTTCCTCAGCAATCACTTCGCCTTCTGGCTCATGACCTGCCTTCACATCACCTTTGTCACTGAATTCTGCTTTAGAACCAGAGGCATCAGAAGGTTTTGTAGTAGGGGCAGCGGCATTACCACCAGCGATAGTCTTGTATTTGTTACTATCGTCATCAGGCTTGCTGTTCTGAGGTGTAGGACCACCAAGGTCTTGCACGCCAGCGAGACTAGAGCCGTCGGCACCCAGCTTGGGCATAGGCTCAGCAGGTTTCGCGCCAGCGGTTACACTTGATTCATCCAGAGTTGTTTCAATCTCTTGTGACATTTTAGTCTCCAACAATTTTACGATTTGCTATAGTTATTTATAGATTAGAAAGTTTCAAAAAGACTCTTAAACGCGGAAAGCTTCCTGTCTTCCAGTTGATTTCGCGCAGCGTTGTCGATTCTCTTCTTAATTTCTTCTATTTTTTGCTCGTGGATAGCACCACCAGCATAAACCCACTCCTTACCTTCCATGATTCCATTCACAAAAGCGTCTGGAGCAGAGGGGTCTGCAACAATATCTGCTGCAGTTGCAAGCATAAAGTCATCCGCGACAACTTTAATGCCATTTGATTCCTTAATGGAGCCTAAACCACGGGATGATACACCGAGTTTTACACCTTCATCAAGAAGAGACTTGGCGATATTCCCCATAGGAGTATCGAGAAGTCTTGCCTTACCTACAAAGTTGTTACCCTCTTGCTTCAAAGAAGTAATGAGGTGAGACACGCGGTCAAGGTTAATAGTAGGACCATCGGGATGACCCAATTCACCAAGTGCGCGACCCTTACCAATGTAAGATTCATTGTATTTAGCAACTTCACGACTCAAAGTCTCTACAGGATACATCCGATCGTTACGGTTTTTGATTGCACCTTGAAGAAACACACCCTCAATGAAGTGTGACTTCTTGCCATTTTTGCCTTCGGTAATAACTACCTTAGCGGATTCAATCTCTTCCCTGATCAGTTTCATCTGTGGTTTCCTCTGTGTCTGTAGAAGCTTCTACCTCAGGAGTCTCCTCCTCAGGAGTTTCAGTTGAAGTATTGAAGATGGATTTTCCAACTTCAACTTTCTGTGCGTCAATAGCCTTCAATGCTGCGTCACTCATCCCTTGAGCAACATAATCACTCAGGTCTTTTTGTCCAGCAAAAAGTGCATTAACGATGTCCATCGCGGCGTCAGTAGGCATAATTATAATGTTAAGTAATAACTATTTAGATATTTCCCTTTTTATAATCCGCGTCGTCAATTCCTTGCTCCGCAGGATCTGGTTCGGGTGGTTGTAAAGACATCTCCATTTGGGCAGCTTCCATGGTTGGCATTGTCATTGGGTCCATGCACTTCCCGTCAGCGATTTCTTTCTCCATTTGTTTTGTCATCTCATTATATAGCGCATCAGGTTGCTTAAGTACCTGACGACGGAGATATTCAAGGGAGAAGTATCTACCAGCGAAGGGGTCCATTTGCTGCAGAAGCGCAAGTCTTGCATTAAGAATCTCTTGCTCCTTCAGCTCACTGAAGTAGTTATCCGCAATGAAATCATATTGGATATGCTCACGCATATCATCCCACTCCTCAAGTGTACAAACACCTTTGAGGACCAGTTGGGTCTTCATCAAGTCATTGAAAAGGTCGGAAAACTTCTTACGAAGTCTTACAACAAACTTCTGGAATTTAACTTCGTCGCGTGTAATCTCTGCGCTTCTTCCTACATTAAATGTATTGTCCGATTCCAGTCTGGATTCAGGTACGTTGAGTGCGCGATAAAGTTTCTTCTGGAAGTATTTTACGTCCTCAAGCTCTCCAAGATTTTGTCCACCTGGCAGCGTAGAGATCTCAGTGCCTCTTCCACCTTCACGTCTTGGGAGCCAGAAGTCTTCGAGCATCGACATGAATTTCTTGTCGTCTCTGATTTCGCCTGTGTCTGCATTGTATACGAGTTTG
>MDTC01050512.1_pt1 | contig 11036 bp, 18 predicted proteins | sample 811181 | NCBI WGS metagenome assembly MDTC01 (sample SAMN05326644, study PRJNA326480) | marine metagenome | isolation source: seawater | place: Pacific Ocean: North | collected 2011 | reverse complement strand
TCTTTTGAAAAAAGTTTCCGTCTTTTGAAAAAAGTTTCCGTCTTTTGAAAAAAGTTTCCGTCTTTTGAAAAAAGTTTCCGTGCCTAAAGATCTTAGAATTTATTTGAAACAATGAAGATTCTTTCTTGGAATGTCGCAGGGATTCGTGCGTGCTTTAAAAAGAGTAAATTAAGTTTGGTTAATGAATACGACATCGTGTGTTTTCAAGAAACGAAATGCGAACAACACCAATTTACTGAATCTTTTCCTGAATTTCCTCATAAGTATTGGCACGCTACTCAAGGTCGTAAAGGATTGCACGGAACATCCATATGGTCAAAAACAGAACCATTATCCGTGACAAAAGGCTTACCAAATGAACTAGACACCGAAGGTCGTGTGATCACGGCGGAATATGACGACTTTGTACTAGTAACTGTATACACTCCAAACTCTAAAGCAGATCTTAGTCGATTAGACGAGCGCGTGAACGAATGGGACGTTGCTTTTAGACAATACGTAAACTCTTTTGGAAAACCGTCCATTTTGTGCGGAGATTTCAATACAGCATATTTAGACTTGGACATTTATAATCCTGATGGTATGCATTTAAGCGCTGGATTTACATATTCAGAACGAAATAGCTTTGGTCTACTTCTCGACACATTTGTAGATGTACATAGACAAAATAATATAAATAAAGAAGGAGAATTTACGTTTTGGCCATATACAGTCAAAGTTGCGAGAGAAAAGAATATGGGATGGCGATTGGATTATTTTTTAGTTTCAAAAGATTTCGCTAGAGAAATGGAGACGTCGATTTTAAAATATTACACTGGATCTGATCATTGTCCTATAGCTTTGGAATTTTAAAAAAAAATCTGCATATATAGTACCAAAGAAAATGGCTACAACTCGTTACTACGTTAAGAAATCTACATGCCACGTCGTAAAGGCTAAAGTGACCCACAAGCTCCACGATCCCAAGAAAACACACCGCGTGCTTTCTTCTGGAAAGGTTCTTCCAAAGAAGTTCAAGACCTACAGGACCAAGGCTATTGCTATGAAACATTTGAAGAGCATCTGCCCAAAGAAGTAAATAATTTAAGACTAAATCATGTCTTATATATATGGCAGTTAGAATCTTAGCTTTTTCACAAGCCCATAACTCTAAACATAAACGTTTCGAGAAACGGGTCAATAATCTCACAGTTTCCTTAGATACTGTTAGGAAGAATCATAATGAAATTCGTTCTAAACTGGATCAAATTAATAGCGATCTAAAGAAACTTAATAATATGTTGAAAACAAGATCATCAAAGTTTTATGAAACAGCTCGAAAAGTCGATTATAAAAGCGAAGTGACTTTCACAAAATCCGACTTCGACGAGTACATTTATCATTTCAACAATTAAAAATAACTCTTTTTGTAAACTTACTTATGAAGTGTTGTTGTTGTCACAACACTAACGGAACATCAGTTACATTACGCATGCCTAATTCACACGGAAGGATCATCTTTATGCATATGTGTAATACATGTTTAAAACAATTCGATTTTCGTAAAGGGTACACAGATTGTAGCTATTGTAATGAAAAAACAGAATCAATATTTTTATTAAACGACATGAAGATAAAATTGTGCAAAAGTTGTGAAGAGTATTTGATTTATTACTCGTTAGGACGTAAACCTCCAGAAATGATATGGACAGATCTTGATGATTTGCAGCTAGACGACGAATGATTATGTATTAACATAAATATACGCCTAAAGAACGCAATAGAACTTTCTTATTTAGTAATGGAGCAATTTACTAAAAAGCAGCTAATAAGCAAAATCATTCTTAAATACATTGACGATGAATTAAGACCCAATCGGCGCCAACATTTGAATAACTTTAACAAGGATCAGCTCGTTGCAATATTTGAAAAGCAAGAAAAAAATAAAACGAAGGAGAGAAATGAGCGTTTTAAACAAATAAAGCCTCTGCTGTATAAACAAGATTTAATAGCATTGGATCCAAACAGCGAAGAATTTATTAGAAAACTACAAATCAAGTGCGAACTTTTCAATACATTGTGCGCGTTTCAAATGTTCATCAAGCAATTGTATAAGCGATATTATAAAGGAACTGGTTTAGTTTTAGTTTACAACCATTATCTTCATCACGAATTACCATTGAAACAATATCAAGCGCACGCCCATATAGGAGTAAAATATGCATATAATACAATATGTGATGATAGATTTCCAGTGTATTATGCACAACTTAAGGGATTATTTCATCCAAACTGGAAATTTGTTCCTTATATCGACTGGAATGACAATGCAGAAATCATTCGATTTTTTTCAGCATTGCGAAAACTTAAGAGTAAAATAGATTCCTAATTTAAGAATGCATCAGATTGTACCTCCAACAACGACAGTAACAATACCGAAGAAGAGCTATGTTTTGACGACAAATAAGACAATGTATGCTGTTCATGTGAAAAGTAAAACAAAATTAATATGTTTTATGACTCCGAAAATGGCGACAAAATGCCGCGTAAAAGCTGCTCAGTATAAGCACAGATTTGGTAAATGGCCCAATAGAATTTTAGATCGGGCCGCTTATGTTGATGAGTTATTGCCAAAAGATGACCGGAAAAGTTTTAAAAGTATTTTTTTAGATGAGCTAGATATATCAGAAGTAGAAACATCAGAAATGTATCACTATTGTGTGATGAACAATATGAGTTTACTTATTTGTGAATATATAAAATATGAAGAATCATTACACATGAATAGTCAAAAATTTCACATTAAAGGAACCGAATTGGATTCAGACGAATTTGATTACGCGGGGCAAATAAATAGATTTAACGTTATTTGGAATAATATTAAATTAGACTGATGTTGCCTCCAGATATTGTAAAACAAATAATAATTGATACAGTATGGCTTAGAAGAATAGATAATATCAAACACTGTGATGAAATGATTAAGTTTTATCGTCATTATCTTAATATCCATAAGCAACGTTTCAATGAATTATTGAATGTGAAAAATAATTACAAAGAGCAGTACAAGTTTAAAAAACTCTTTACCAACGAACCTTTGTATAATATTCAAACAAAATTATTAAATATAAAAAAAGAGATTGAAACTATAAGATCAAATATTGAAAACTTGAAAAATAACATTAAGAAAACTTTAATATATTGGAGCAATATACGTGATATTCCTAGTCGATATCATCAGTTTGTTCATCTCCCTCTTCTGTAATTTCAAATTCTTGTTCCGCGTCTTCTGTTTGTGTTGTTTCTGGTTCTACTTCTGGTTCTGCTTGAACGTCTTTGTCAGATTCTTCATATGTGTATTCTTCTTCTACGAGTTGTTGAATTTCTACTAATTTTTCATACAATCTATCAAGTTTATTGCAAATAATTAGCAATGTGTTTGGAAGATTGAACCAGTTTGAGATGTACTTGAGCATTTATACTTTAGATGAATTCTCATTTTAAGTTATTTAACAATAATTTTTGTTTAAAACATTAATGCAAACAATAAAGCTACCGTTGAATAACAAACCAAAACTAAAAAAATCAGACCCACCCAATATGGCAAAAAGAAACTTTCTAAATTTATTGTTAGTAGGTGCAGTCGGATTGCCAGGTTCGTGTTTGTTAGGTGGATACGCTTACTTTTTTGTACCACCAAGTTCTGGAAATTCTAGTTCAGGAGAACCCGCAAAAGACCGCGATGGTAACATTGTAAAGAAATCGGCATGGTTAAAGTCACATAAACCAGGTTCACGCGAATTGACTCAAGGACTCAGAGGAGATGCGACATACCTAGTTGTTAAAAATGATGGCGAATTGTCAAATTTTGGAATCAATGCAATATGCACTCATTTAGGTTGTGTCGTTCCATGGAACAATGCAGAAAACAAATTCAAATGTCCATGTCACGGTTCTCAATACGACGAAAACGGAAAGGTGGTACGCGGTCCGGCGCCTCTTTCATTGGCAATAGCGCATGCAGATATTGATCCTGATGACATTATTACATTTTCTCCATGGACTGAAACTGATTTTAGAACGGGATTGCCTCCTTGGTGGACTTGAGACGGAAACTTACGCAGTAAGTTTCCTTGCCTAAAGAATAAAAATACCATCTTATATCAAAATGGCTTACCGCTATGCCCGAGCAACTGTAGTGGTTTCCAAAAACTTTTTCAATCAATACAAAAATTATCCATTCGGTGCTCATAATGTTTTAATAGATAAAGTCTCGCCAAACAAGTTCATTTTTTCTACCGACATTTATGACAATGAACCACAAAGTATTAAACGCGTAACAAATGCTGCACTTGCGGTATATAACCGTGCGCATAATGATTTTATGCCGTGTATCGATAAAATATTTATAGAGAATGTACATATTTCAGAATCTTTTAATGAACCTGAACCGATTCATTTGAACAACCCAGTAATCAATTCAGTTAATGTTAAACAGTCAACATTACCTATTTTCGACGATCCAATTAGAATGTTTGCTTAAATTTAATATACGATTTAATGATAAATGTCACGAGTCGGGTTGCGACGTTTTGTCAGAGGTCTTCATAGTGGAAAAATATATAAACTCTTTCAGGAAGATAGTGAAAAGGCTCTTTATCAAACAGCACCCTTAAAAAACATCACAGGAGTTCTTGATCATACAGCCCAAGTACTTTATTTGATAGAGATGATGAGAGGTATGTCAATGACATTGCGAATGTTTTTTGACAAGAAAGACACTATAAATTACCCATTTGAAAAAGGACCTCTGAGTCCACGCTTCAGAGGCGAGCATGTTCTGAGAAGGTATCCGACTGGAGAAGAACGATGTATTGCTTGTAAATTATGCGAGGCCATTTGTCCAGCCCAGGCAATCACCATCGAATCCGAAGAACGCGAAGACGGTTCACGAAGGACTACTCGTTATGACATTGATATGACAAAGTGTATTTATTGTGGCTTTTGCCAAGAGGCGTGTCCTGTAGATGCGATTGTCGAAGGACCCAACGCAGAATTTGCAACATCGACCCGTGAAGAACTTTTATATGATAAAGAAAAACTTCTCAAAAATGGCGACAAATGGGAACCAGCAATTGCTGCTAATATACACCATAAATATTAATTGTTTGAAAAGTAATCATCTAAAGTTCCATCTATCACGCAATTCCAAAACTCTTCTTCTTCCTCTACATTATCAAACGGTTGACAAAAATTCCCCTTCTTTTTACAATCACACTCAATAGATTCATCAACTTCACGAAAATTGTCCAATATAATACATTTTGCCTTATTCAACTCTAATGCTTTTTCTGGCGGATGTCCTAAATCAGGATGATATTGCTTCATTTTGATTTTCCAACTTTTCTTCACATCATATAATGAATATTTCTTTGGCAAATTAAGTAGTTTTTCAGCGACCGTAATTTGCATTAAAGTACTACGTTATTGAATTGCAATTTTTAAACACAATTTCTTTTGACTTTAATCTTCTCTCACTAGGTATTTTTACATTCCAAGCAAGTCCTACTTTTTTCAAAATCCATATAATATACCACGTAGGATCGAATTGCCACCATTTCAACCCATGTGCTGCAGATTCTTCGAATGCGTGATGATTATTATGCCAACCTTCGCCAAACCCTAATAACGCAACAAACCAATTATTCATAGAGATATCATCAGTTTTATAGGATTGAAACCCCCATACGTGCGAAAGAGAATTTACGGCCCATGTAACGTGCCAAACGAATACAACTCGTAAGAAAAACCCCCAAATCATGCCACCAAATCCAAAGAATATATTAAAGAAAAGCAATTGTAAAAATATTTGGAATATATAGTGTTTTTTCAAAAATCTATAAAATGGTTGCGACTTTAAATCTTTAGCATTCGACGAATCCTTCAAAATAGGCGTCGCGTTCACATCAAATAACCATCCAATATGACTCCAATACAATCCATCCATTGGTGAATGCGGATCGAGGTCTTTGTCACATTGTTGATGATGATGTCTATGAGCACTCACCCATTCTATAGGATGACCCTCTATGGCTAAAACCCCGCACATAGCGAAAAAATATTCCAATAGTTTTGAAGTTACAAAAGATTTGTGCGTTAATTGTCTATGATACGATAAAGTGACGCCCAATCCTGATATTAGATAAAATAAAAGAAACAAGTTTAAATTATTCAATGAATATGTGAAAGGTGCTAAAAGTGCTCCACAATGTATGACCCCGACTATTACGGCTACGAATCTATCTTTATGTTTCATTTCAACATAGTCAATTATTTTTTTTGGATAAATTTTGAAATCCCAGTATTTTCCATAGTTTCCAAACTTTGGAAGATGATGTGTTTTTCTCATCAATCTTTTATGCGATTTGATTGATGGCCTCATCATATCGATCTGCATTACTTACAATACTGATGAAATTTAAATCTTTAATTTCTGTTATTTCAGTATATTTATAATATCCTTTATAACAATAATGTTCTACAACACATTTTTTCCCTGGTCCAAACGACTTAATCGCGTTATCTAAAGATTCCTTAGATCTACACCAATACTGTACTTTTCTAGGAACATTCTTATGTTGACAATTCTTATTACACGGCTTTGTACAATACATATTATTGATATCCTAAAAAAAAGTTAAATCATTTCTAATGAATCCAGAAACTTTTGTGATGGTGTGTAAATTTAACTGTATTTATGAAACAATTGAAATACAACATGCATACACATTTTTTGAGAAAAAAAAGAAACTACAAGTTATGACACATAACGGATACGCACCTATTCAAAATATAACCAAGACAGATTATAACGGAAATATGTTTCGTATTCATTGTAATAGAGGAATAGTAGAAGTTTCAGAATCTACAAATCTAGTAACTGAATCATTAGATTTAGTTTATCCTCTCAATTCCCAAGAAAAAATATTAACGCACGTTCCTTTGAAGATGGATCAAAGTCTTAGTAGACGAAATTGTTGTACTTTTTCCAGAAAGGCTGCTGAATGGCAATTTCAAAATATTGTCAATCCTACTATTTTGATCCACAAGAATAATAAATATCATGTCGAAAGTGCATCTAGCGATATTGAAAATAAAGTATTTCTTGTAGAACAGATTCCCAACATTTCAAAAATCATATACTCCATAGACATAGAAAATGAGTTTCATCAAGCTGGGATTGGAAATTTGATTATTAAAACGCCTTAAGAACACAAAACCTTTAGTGTATAAAGCAATGGAAACCATCGCGCAGCCTTACGAAAACACTCGTTCGAAGGCCAACGAACCTTCCCCAACAACAAACGAACAGCTTCGCACCATGCGACAACAAATATCTGACGAGCCGGAGCACTTTGACAGGCACAGCATGTCCAGCGAGGAGGACACCGATGACAGCGATAACGAAATGGTTCTCAAGTTCAACAAGCCCAAGAAACGTAAGCAGACCAGTGATATGTCGCAGTTGGATACTGTAAGTTTGGCGTTTAGTCAAAGTAAAAAGATAGGTAATCTCAAGGCTGATCTAAGCAAGACCGAAGAACGGCTCCGATATCTCCAACTCGATCATAACACTCGCGGAATTAAGATCGACGAGTTGGAGAAAAAGCTTACTCAATTCCGAGTAGCAATGACTTCTAAGAAGGAATTGGTGTTGAGTCAAGAGAAGCAAATCAAAATTCTGAAGATCCACCGATTTGGGATCACTCTTTTCTTCGGGTTGTGTCTGCTACAGACTTGGTTCGATATCAATTCTTTGTTCTTTCTCAAGGAAATTCTAAAAATGATTATCATTGCCGCTTTCACTGCTGGTAATTTTTTCTGGGGGTTTATTGGGCAGGGGTTTTTCAAGTCACAAGTATTGAAGAAGATTCAAGATGAATTTGACACACTGATAAAAATGTAAATAAGTAAAAACAAATAATTAAATAAGCAAAAAAGGCCCTTCATAATTGAAGGGCCTTTTTTGCGTTTACAAGAAAATTTGAATAATTTTCTTGCCTAAAGAACACTGAACCGATAGTGTATACAGCAATGGAACTCACTACCATGGAAACAAGCAAGCTCACTGCTCTCGCTAAGAAGATTCACAAGCTTGTAGACCCTTACGTGAAGAAGGGGATCGAGGTGGATCACGACGAGATCGTCAATGACCTGAACAACGTGCTCATTGCTCTCAAGCGTTTCAAGGGTAAGAAGAAGGAGAAGGACCCCAACGCTCCAAAGCGGGCCAAGACTGCCTACTTCTTCTTCATGGAAGAAATCCGGGAATCGGTCAAGTCCGAAAATCCAGGAATGAAACTTGGAGAGCAGATGAAAGAGATTGGGCAGCAATGGCGGGATCTCAGCGAGAGCAAGAAGCGCAAGTATACCGACCTGGCCGAAGCCGACAAGAAGCGGTACGCAGAGGAAATGGGCCAAGTAAAGACTGAAGAGTCCGACGGTCCCAACTACTCAGAACTGATCGCAAAAGTGGAAAAAGGAGAGTTGGAGTGGGACGAGGTCGACGAGATGGAGATGGTAGTGGTCAAGGAGCTCTGTAAGCATTTCAAGATCAAGAGCAAGTCGGATGCCAAGAAGACGCAAGAACTCAAAGATCTGATCCAGAAGAACTGGGAGAATCAGGATTAGAGTTAGTAATAGAAAGTCCATGAAAAATGGCAACTAAATAACCCAAAAACCAAAAAAGGGGAGCCTTCATTGAAGGTTCCCCTTTTTTGCGTTTTGTTGATTTAAAAACAATGAATATTACAATTCATGGACAGCCCAAAGAATAGCGCACGTCACTTTAAATTTACATAAATATTTTTGCCATGGTTTCGATATCGTCACTCTCGTAAAGTGTTCTTCCAATAATAAAAAAATCAGTATCTATATCTGCTGAAGATCTGTATTTTTGATCCTCATTTTCTGAAGCTTTAAGAGAAACCCCAGGGGTCATACACACCAAATCACCACAATCGATTATATGTTGTGTTATGAATCCTATTACATGATCTTTGTTCTTTTCCGCCAATATCTTTGCTTCATCTGTGAAGTCGTACGTGTTGTTAGACATATTCGCAACGAGTAGAACTCCAGATAATTTTTTTACAACATCAGGAGCAACTAGTGAATGAACAGTTATTAAATCAACCCAGTTTGAGAAGATTTTGTATTGTTGATCGACTATGGATGATATATCGTTAAACTTTCTATCTTCCATAATCAAAAAATCTTGTTCGATTGATTTTTCAATTAGTTGATTCATAATGTTTTCTTGATCTTTCAAATCAAATGTATCATAATGAATTTTAACTATCACTATATATTTTCCTATTTTATCTAAAATTTCAAACAAACGTTCTGGATCGTTTATATCCGCAGCGAAGCATATTTTTGACTTCTTTTTTTCAGATATTTCTTTCAATCTGTATTTAACAATATCGTTTTTACACAATAAATATTTCACGGGAATGCTCGTTGTAAAGTTTTGCTGTCTATTGAATACAACAGCAGCGTCCACAATATTTACACGATCTTTCAATATATCAATTGTTTCTTGCAACGATTTTCCACTCGTGATCACATCATCGACAATTACACATCTATCAATGTTGCTATATTCTCCTTCAATTTGTAGCTTTGTTCCGTATTCCTTTGGTTTGTCTCTCACTATAATCAGCGGTTTATTGTACGTCGTAGAAATATACATCGCAGTTGCTAATCCACCATATGGTATTCCGCATATTATATCAAAATCATCTAGCTTTTCATATAAAGCGTCTCCAATTTCTTTCACTAATTTAGGATATGAAATGATGTTTTTGATATTAAAATAATATTTAGAAGTTGTTTTATTCTTCAATGTGAATTTTCCACACTTTATACAATTGGTTTCAAACAGTTGTTTTATCATTTAGATGAAACAATAAAATTACAAAAAAGAATAAACGGGACTTTTTTTCATTTTTTTGCACTTTTTTTGCCATTTTTGAAAGAAAATTTCAACCCCCTGTTATAATAAGATTATCAAGCACGGATGGTTTTAAAAATTGTTAAAAAATGCCAAAAAAACGGCTTTTTTTTGAAAGTGTCTATATATACTTTTAAACTTTTATAAATTTTTTATAATGTATGTTTTATTTTTTTATATAATAAATTTAAAAAATAATATGAACTCTCTCCCTATATATATTTATTCGAATTATACGATTTATTAGATTTAGTAGATTTAAAATAAAATTATAAGGGTAATATAAATGTGCGAATGTCACAGGTGTCACAAAAAATTCGATTGGCAATATCTTTTAGACAAACATTTGGCTCGGAAATTTCCTTGTAAAAACAGAAAAGACGAAAACTCATCCGATAAGGACGAAAACTCATCCGATAAGGACGAAAACTCATCCGATAAGGACGAAAACTCATCCGACAAGGACGAAAACTCATCCATCAAATGTCGATTCTGTTGTAAACTATATTCTAGTGAAAAATATAAAAATATTCACGAAGAAACATGTAAATTGAAAGATGATCATGTGAGATGTTTGGAGATGAAATTGAATATAGATTTTGAAGCAGTTTCTCCACAACATTGTAGATTTTGCAATACAACATTTTCCAAAGCGAATATTGCCAGACATCTTATAAGATGCAAAGCGAAGCAGGATTACAAAGAAAAGCTAGAAAAACAGATAGAATACAGTAAGCCGGTAGCGACTACAACCAATAACATCACCAATAACATAGATGATCATAGTACAAATATAACCCAGTACATAACAGTCAATCCGTTCGGGAAGGAGAATATGGAATATATAACAAAAGCGGTCATTTTGAAGCTATGTAACAAGGCTAATTTCAGAAACGAGATCATTCCGAGATTAGTAAAACAAGTGCATTGTAATCCGGAACATCCTGAAAATCATAATCTATTGATCACGAATCTGAGAGCGGCGCACGGTACCGTGTACGACGGCGAGAATTATATAGCGGAAACGTCGAAAGATATTATA
>MDTC01224347.1_pt1 | contig 11037 bp, 8 predicted proteins | sample 811181 | NCBI WGS metagenome assembly MDTC01 (sample SAMN05326644, study PRJNA326480) | marine metagenome | isolation source: seawater | place: Pacific Ocean: North | collected 2011 | reverse complement strand
GGGGGCATGGAATGGAGCCGGCGCGGTGAGATGTTCGCTACACCTTCAGGCTGTAGCAGCAGGATTATTGACCGCATTGGCAGGTGCTTGGTCGATAGTTTGGATAGCCCTGACGCTAAACGAGCCACTCACAATATTGATGTGGCCCTTGGGAGGCTTGGTGGGCTTTGCTATCGCGCGTAATGGAGGAGAATTTCCTCCCCATTTCCGCCCACTTCTGGCAGCAGGACTGGCCTTGGTGGCGGGATTTGCAGCCACGGAGTTAACCCCGGGAAATGACTTTGCCAACAGCGGCAGCATCTGGCTTGCCTTGGGCGTAGTAACAGCAGGCTTGGCGCCATTGGTGTTCAGCGAAGAATCATTGCCTGGGCGTACAGTCATAATCGGGCTGTCGGCCGCGCTGCTGGGCGGACTGGCTTGGGGCTGGCTGGCAAAGGAAATGAATGTCACCGGAAAGCCCGGAGTGGAGCCCTTGACCTTTGGCCCCTGGATCATTGGGGGGCTGGTAGGATTGGCCGTAGCCTGGGCAGCCCGGGACAAGCGAGGTTGGTTGCCGCCGGTAACTGCCGCTTTATCCACCCTTGCAGGCGTGGCTACGGGCATCCTTGTAATGGGCACTTACGGTGGTCAGTCGCCAGAAGTGTTGGGGCGGGCGCTAAGTTCATGGAGCCAATTCAATAACCAAACCCTGATGCTTGGAGTACTGACTCTCTTGGGCGTCATGACTGCTGCGGGAATGGCGCTCCTGCGCGAGAGAGTCGACGGTTCACTGCTGAACGGCTGGGGCATGGCGGCAGTGGGCGCAGTTGGACTACTTGTGCCGCACGCGATGCATGCCAGGCAACAGGCGCGCGCCATTGAGCCGGTGCTCTTTAGCCCAAGTGTTGCTTTGCTGGAAGTGATGGAGGAGCGAAGCAAACCAGGTGACCACATGATCACATGGTGGGATTACGGCACCGCAGGATGGTATCACGGTGACTGCAACGTAATGACTCATCCGGGCCAACAAACCGACGATATCTGGGTGTCGGCGCGAATCTTGAGCAGCACCAGCCAACGCGAGGCCGCCAACCTCGGCCGGTTGGCGGTTGAAGGTTACACCCAGCGTGGGCCGCTCGCCGTGCGACACATTTTCAAGGATCAACTATCCAAAGAGGATGATGCTGATAAAAATGGACTTGATGACTGGACCGGTCTGCCCGCTGTTAGCGAGAAGGGCACCCAGAACGTGCTGGCTATGCTTTCGCTCCCGTTACCCAGCACCGGCACAAACCAGCCACCCAGACCAACCTATCAACCTCCCCTCCCAAAAGACAATAAACGTGATATCTTTCTCTATTTGCCTACACGGTTGCTTCCCATCTACCCGGTGATCCGGCAATTCAGCCAGCGTGATCTGATGCCAGCGAAGAAGGAATACGAACTGGGACTATTCATGCAGCCACCCGGCGGCCGGCAAGCCAACAACCCGGACGTCACGAGCACCGTAATGAGGCTGTTTGGGCAGGCGGCCGATAAAGGGCATGCCGGCGCACAAATCAACCTTGCAGCACGCCATCAGGCAGCCTATTTGAAAGCATTGCCTCCTCCCCTGGCGCATCTGCCTGCGGCTGCACGCGAAGGTAACGCCACGGCACTCACCCAACTCAAATTATTCTACAATCAACAAACTGAGAAAGGTTTGGGGGGCAATATCACAACAGCCCACCAATGGGCCTCTCGGGCTGTTTGCACACTACAAAAGCAGGTTCGCAATGGAAACAGTCCGGCACCTGACAACAACGGTTTCTCCGCTGAAAACCCGGAAACACTACTTGAGCAAGCCAAGGCATTGCGCGACCAAATTGCCATCCACATCCCTTCGAACACGGCTGAAGGACAGCGGATCGGTGCGCCTTTGTTCAAACCCCGCGGTGCGGAGCATGCCATGCAACTTTTCGAGCATACTCACGTGCGACCCTTCAACCCTGGGAACCAACCGCCCCTGCTCCGACTACGCGGAAACGAGTATGTTTATAAAAGTTTGGCCCGGTATAATCCTGGGATTGGCGACCGCTATATTGTTGATACCACCGACCTGCGGCTCTATGAAAATACCGGTTATGTTGGATATACTCGAACCCCAGGAGGCGTGGCTCTCTCCGCGGACCGACTTACCCGGGGAATGGCACGAATTCGTCAAGTCATCGACAGCATCAACAATGCAAATCAGCGAAACGACGCACAGTTACTTGGCACCCAAGTCCTGTTTGCCATATCCGAGATTCATCCCGGGGTAAAACTTCAAGCCGACCAACAAAAAATTATGATGCAGGCCATTGGGAAACGAGACACTGCCACCATCGCGAATTTCGCGACCGAAGCCGCCGGGGTCCATTTCAAACAGGCCCGCGCCTGGGCCAATACACTACCAGCTGCCGAACAGGCCCGCTATCGTAACGGCCCGCAATTCTGGGCCGTGCAAACCAAGGGCGGGCGCATCATCGCGGGCGAAGTCAATAAAATCTCGATAGATCATGTTCTCCTCATGGATTACATCCCCGTAAAGCCTGTTGGAAAAAATAAGAGCCTAACATTTAAGAAACTGCCCGTTAAGATTCCCTGGAGCGAAGTAACCCACCTCTTCCGACCGATCGGCTGGCTTAACCGCACCATCAATGTCTACCTGGCCAAGGGCGACCGTCCGGACGGACTGCATCAGTTAGAAAGTGGCGAATGGGTGAGTGGGCGACTGGCTCAGTCACGTAATACCGGCTCTGAGCCCGTCCATCAGGCTTCCCGTTTATATCTGGTCACCTCCCAAGAATTTGGTGTGGCGTATCTGATGGATCGTGATTTGTTCAACTCCAATCTCGTTCAACTCCTTCTATTGGGTTCATACGAGAAAGAGCACTTCGAGCTCATCTACTTCAACGCGCAAGGCCGCCTCTACCGGTTCCGACGCTAACGGCTTTGCCCTTGCCAACCCATTGAACTCAGGTAGACAATGCGTCCCTCGGTTGGGGTCATAGCTCAGTTGGTAGAGCGTCGCGTTCGCAATGCGAAGGTCTGGAGTTCGATCCTCCATGGCTCCACCATAATTTTTATTCACGATTGAACCTTAACGCGTCCCACCAATGTTTCCCTGAAGTACGTACTGGGTCGCATCAGGGTCGACAACGAGCACGCGAAAATCCCATGTCTTGCCCGGGTCCAGAAAGGCCACGTAATCCTGAACCATTCCCAAGGGGTTGCCTTGGGCGTCCTGTAGCTGGAATTTCACCTCCACTTTAAAGTAGGTGTCGGTGGCAGAGTTATTTTGAACCGTGCCGGTGATGAAGTAGAAAGTGCCCTCCTCCTTCAGCTCGGGATGCTTGGCAAATACCAATCGGGGTGCCCCGGTCTCTAGGGGAGGCGGAGGTGCATCATCAGGGCCATCGCCTTTTTTGCCCCCTTCATCAGTAAATCCCTTTTGTGCCATGACGGGACCTGCATAAACATCCGCCTTGGCAAAACCCAGCTTGGCCTTAAACGCATCCTGCACACGCTGATCGAGCCCCGTCCAACGTAGCAGTAGGTATCCCAACTGCACTGCGATCAACGCCAACGCACCCCAACGCACCCAGTTAATCGGTTGCGGAATATCGAAACCGCATTGGACACACAAACGATCGACCGGCTCAATGGGTTCCTGACATCTCGGACATACAGGTTTTTGTTGAGGCAGTAACGCTTCAGGTGCAGGTGTTGAAATAGGCTGGGTGGTGGCCATGGCTGAAGAAACATCAGGGGCGGCCGAGGCGGCAACTGCAGTCTGCAGCACTGTGAACTGCCGGCAATGCGGACAGGTCACCTCTGTGCCTGCCATGTGGGCGGCAAATTTCAGTTTGCCTCCGCAATGATGGCAATTGCCCCTGAGCTTGGTTTCCTCGGACATCCTCTTCCCACAATGAACCGCAGGTTTCCACTCCTTTCAAGGCCGAACACGGGAAAAGCGTTGCTCCGTCTGCCGTTCTTTTCCACACTGCCCGGCAGGAGAGATGGCCGAGTGGCTTAAGGCGCACGCTTGGAAAGCGTGTGTAGGGTAAAACCTACCGGGGGTTCGAATCCCTCTCTCTCCGCCATTTCTTCCTTCTATTTGTTTAAAAACCCGTTGCGCCCAACTGATTGGCAGGGCATAAAACCTCATGCTTTCCAAGGTTCGTGCCGCTGCGTTGTCGGGTATTGAGGCGGTTCCGGTGGAGGTCGAGGTGAACAATGGGCCGGGAGAAACCGGCACGGTGATCGTCGGCCTGCCGGATGCCGCGGTGCGGGAGTCGCGTGACCGCGTGGGCACGGCCATTACCAACAGTGGCTATCGCTTTGCACTGGGCTGGACGACCATCAACCTGGCGCCTGCCGATATAAAGAAAGAAGGACCAAGCTTCGACCTTCCCATCGCCATTGGCATGCTTGCCGCCAGTGAGCAGATTGAATCGGATTCCCTGGAGGACTATGTGCTCATCGGGGAACTGGCGCTATCCGGTGCCGTGCGACATGTGAAGGGAGCGCTACCGGTTGCACTGGCCGCTTTGGACAATGGTCAAAAAGGCTTGATCGTGCCCGTCGACAGCGCGCCCGAGGCTGCCGTGGTGGAAGGGCTTGAAGTCATCCCAATAAATAATCTGCGGGAGGCGGCGGCTTTTCTTGAGGGTGAATTGAACATAAAGCCGCTCACGGTCGACACCCAAAAAATTTTTGAGACCACGCTAAATGACGAACTTGACATGGCCGACGTGAAGGGGCAGGACGGCGTGAAGCGCGCGCTGGAGATCGCCGCGGCCGGCGGCCATAACGTGATGCTGATCGGCCCACCCGGCTCAGGCAAAAGCATGCTCGCCAAACGTCTCCCCACCATCCTGCCGCCGCTCATGCTGGAGGAGGCACTGGAAACAACCAAAATTCACAGTGTCGCCGGCCTGCTATCGGGCGGCCAGGCACTGGTCACCCAGCGGCCCTTCCGCGCACCGCACCACACCGCCAGCGATGCCGGTCTGCTTGGTGGTGGCATCAATCCTTCGCCCGGTGAAATTTCAATCGCACACAACGGAGTTTTGTTTCTTGATGAATTGCCTGAATTCAAGCGCAGCGTGCTCGAGACGATGCGGCAACCACTGGAGGATGGCGTCGTCACCATCTCCCGGGCGGCGGGCACCATGACTTTCCCTTCACGCTTCATGCTCGTGGCTGCAATGAACCCGACGCCCGATGGTAAGATGCCCGCCGAAAGCCGCAGTAGCCCGCGTGAGATACAGAATTATCTTGGCCGCATCTCTGGCCCATTGCTTGATCGGGTGGACCTGCACATCGAGGTGCCGCCGGTGAAGTTCCGCGAAATGTCCTCTGAAGCAGTCGGCGAATCGTCGACCACAATTCGCGAGCGGGTCATTGCTGCCCGGGAACACCAGCATAACCGTTTCGTAAAAACCCGCATCCCGTGCAACGCCCGCATGGGCTCACGGGAACTGAAGGCGTATTGTGTGCTCGACGAGACGAACAAGGAACTACTCCGTCAGGCGATGGATGAACTGCAACTTAGTGCGCGCGCCTATGACCGCATCTTGAAGGTCGCGCGCACGATCGCCGACCTCGATGATGCAAACTCCATCGGGACAGCACATCTATCGGAGGCCATTCAATATCGTTCACTGGATCGCCAGATATGGAGTTGATGGCACCCGATAATCCGGGCATACTTCATTCTCGATGACTGGTAGAGCTATTCTTACTTTTGCGCGCGGGTGGCAGACATTGGTGGCAGTGCGCAGCCTTGGCCAGCGCGGCGTAGAGGTGATTGCCGGCGATCAGTACGCGATGACACCGGCCTCGCTATCAAAATACAGCACCGAATCATTCCGTTATCCGGATCCTTCGAAGGAGCCGGAGGCGTTTCTGGACGCGCTGGAGGAGGTGGTCATCAAGCATAAGCCAGATGATGATCGGCCCTATGTGTTGATGCCGATCCATAAGGAGAGCTACCTCATTGCCAAATACCGCGAACGCTTTGAGCCTCACATCAAGCTGGTGCTGCCGGCCATCGACCAAATCTTGCAAGTGCACAACAAGGGCACGCTGGCGGCTTACGCACAGGAATCGGGGCTGCCAATGCCCAATACCTGGATTCCAAAAACCGTGGATGAATTCCGGGCGCAACTGGACGAAATTGAGCTGCCCGCATTCGTGAAAATTCGCGAGTCGGCATCGGGCGTGGGCATCAAGAAAGTTGACACGCGCGAGGAGCTGGAGAAAACTTTTTGCAAATTTGTCGAGCACTTTGAGTTGACGGACAAAGATCTGCCCATCATCCAAGCGGCCGTCCCGGGTGAGGATTACTGTGTCACTACGCTCTTTAACCATGGTGAACTGGCGGCGTGCATGACCTACCGTAATCTGCGCTCCTATCCCGCCAATCGCGGCGCAGGCGTGATGCGGGAAACGGTGTCTGCCCCGGCAATGGAGAAAATCGCTGGCGAAACGCTTGGCCCATTGGGTTGGCACGGCGTGGCAGAGCTGGATTTTCGCTGGGACGGCAGCGATGACTCACCCCCGCGCCTCATTGAGGTGAACCCGCGTTTCTGGGGTGGGCTGATCCAGGCGGTGGAGTCGGGTTGGGATTATCCCTGGCTGGTTTTCCAACTCGCCGCCACCGGCCAAGTCGATCTTGATGATGAACGCCGAACGGACGTGAAAACCGAAACTCCAATCCTTGCCTTCCTTGCCACGCTGCAGGAGATGTCGCACAGCGAACGCGGCGACTCAGCACTCAAGGCCGGGTGGGAGACGGCCCGATCAGAATTTCGTGATGGCTCCAAGCGTGCCGGACTCAAGGCGCTTTTTACGGGATTGAAGACCGGTCTTGATCCCATGGCGCGGCTGAAAGAGGCCCAGCGAGTACTCCATGACCATAAGCACAATGTGTACGATGTCCTGTCCAAGGAGGATCCGGGGCCAGCACTGGGCATCTTTTTCCCGCTTGCCGTTTTCCTGAAACACGGCAAGGTGAACCTGGAACTCATCACCGGCGAAGGCGGTCCCGGCGCAGATGACGGAGACAAAGGAAAAGACTGAGCCGGATCAACCCGTATTGGAGCCCAAGCGCTGGCCACGTCGGTTGGCCGTCGGCGCAGCCTGTGTGTTGATCGTCTATCTGGCTTTTCCACTGGGCATCGGGCTGTGGAAGAAGGCTTGGTTGACCCGAGACGCGCCACGCATCGCCTTTTCCCCAAATGACACCTGGCTTGAGGAGCTGCATGTCAATGAAGCCTATCAGGTGTCCTTCACCCTGGCGCAGGGCGAGTTGGTGGAGATCCAGCCTTCCGACACCGGTGCGGACCGTGCGCGCATTGCCGCGTGGCTGGAGAAAAACAAAATCGACGGGGTGCTGCTCTCCGGCGGTGGTGATGTTGACCCACGATTATATGGTGGCGACCCGACCAAGGCCAAGGACGTGAACCGCGCGCGCGATGATTTCGAGATTGCGCTCATCAAGGTCGCCATGGAAAAGAAGCTGCCCATCCTTGGCATTTGCCGCGGCTGCCAGATCCTTAACGTCGTCCAGAGGGGCACTCTGAAAAACCTTCGGGACGATGAGGAGCTAAAGAAGCTCCACTTCAACGTGAGCGGGCACGCGGCTGACCTGATGGCTGGCAGTCGGCTGGCCGACATCATGGGAACAGACCGACTTGCCAAGGTTCAAAGCCTTCACCTTCAGGCCGTGCAAAAGGTTGGCCAGGGACTCCGCGTGTCGGCCACAGGACCCGGTGGCGTCATTGAGGCCATCGAGGGAACGGGTGATGCCTGGATTGTCGCCGTGCAATGGCACCCGGAACTATCCGTGGGTGACCCACGACAAAACGCCCTGCTGGAGGCGTTCGTGAAGGAGGCAAAAAGGAGGTAATCTATATCCCAGGCTCAACGCACTCCATTCCATGCGCCTCTGCCACCGCCGGGCAGGTAACTGCGCCGGCCATCACATTGATGCCACTCTTTAAGTCCGGCCGGATTTCGCAAGCGCCGGCCAAACCGTGGTCGGCAATGAGTTCCACAAAAGGGAAAGTCACATTCGCCAGTGCCTGAGTAGCGGTGCGGGCATAGGCACCGGGCATGTTGGCGACACAGTAATGAGTAATGCCTTCCTCCACGTAGACAGGATCATGGTGCGTGGTAGGCCGGCTGGTTTCCGAGCAGCCACCCTGATCAATGGCAATATCAACCAACACGCTGCCGGGGCGCATGCAGCGGAGCATCTCGCGGGTGATGAGCCTGGGCGCCTTGGCCCCGGGAACGAGCACGGCGCCAATGAGGAGATCGACGCGCGGCAGCAATTCCAGAAGATGCGCCTCGTCCGAATAGAGTGTGTGGGCCGTGTGAAGCGTGATGTCGAGAAAGCGCATGCGCTCAACGTCGACCTCAAGGATGGTGACGTCCGCACCCAGCCCCGTGGCCATGCGAGCGGCATTAATCCCGGAGACTCCACCGCCAAGCACCACGACACGACCAGGCAGCACACCGGGCACTCCCCCCAGCAAAATTCCACTGCCTCCATGATGTTTGGCCAGAAAATAACCGCCGACGATGACGGACATCCGGCCGGCAATCTCGCTCATGGGCTCGAGCAATGGCCGGCGACCGTTGACCTCGATGGTTTCAAAGGCAATGGCGGTTGCGCCTGAGGAAATGAGGCCCATGGTGAGTTCCTTGGCAGGCGCAAGATGCAGGTAGGCAAAGAGCACCTGCCCGGGACGAAGCATGGGAGTCTCATCGGGCTGCGGCTCCTTCACCTTGACGATGAGGTCGGCCTGTTCAAAAACCGCAGCATGGGTATCAACCAATTTCGCCCCTGCCTCGGCGTAATCGGAATCAAGATAGAAACTGCCGATGCCGGCATCCTTCTCCACAAGCACACAGTGCCCACGCTGGATCAGCTGATAGGCACCAGAGGGCAGCAAGCCAACACGGTGTTCGTCAGCCTTGGTTTCACGAGGTACACCAACAACCATGGGAAATGTCTATCTCCAATCTCGCCCAAAGGCAACCTGTCTGCACAATTAGGATTGTGCGGCAGGCACATCCTGATCCTTGGGGATGAGCTCATCCTCACCAAGGGGAACCTCATCGGTTCGAGAACTGCCAAATTCACGTACAATCCATAATCCCACCAGCGCAACCACCAATCCGCCAAGCAGGTCCACGAAGTAATGGTATCGCAGAAACACCGTGGCCACCCACAAGCCCAGTGTCGGCAACAGCAAAAGCCAAAAACGACGTCGATAATGCTCCCAGTCAAATGCCAACAGAAAAAATGTCGCCCCAAAGTGAATGCTCGGAAAGGCATCGAATCCATTTGTGTGATTGATAACAAACAGATTTCCCGCCTCTCCAAAAAGGCTCCCCTCACGCACACCCATCAGTTCGTAGGGCCCAATAGCCGGCACCAGAATATAGCCGAGATACCCCAATCCATACACGGAGAACATTCCCACGCCGATTTTACGGAAGAGATTCAGGTCGGTGAAATAGTAGTATGCCGGTCCGGCAATCAGATAATAAAAGAAAAACAGGTAGCACCCCGTGAAGAAGTCAACAAGCAACGGATAATCCCCGGCCACGAAAAGAAAATCCAGATGCCCGCCCGTGAGTGCATGATCCAGGGAACGCAGCAGAGCGTCAGCCTCAAACGTCGTGGAGCTGTACATTGCCGGGATGGCTTCACGTAGCGACAAGTATGAGCCCGTCGAGATTCCTGCAAAAAAAAGTATCCGCACCCGCCAACGCAGGGGAGTTGGCCGATGCTGCGCCCAACACATCAATCCAAGTCCCGCGAGGAAATAAGCAAGGAAGGTTAGACTGCTCGGGTGGAAGAAGCCAGATACCCAAACCAGACGCATCCATGCTATCAAAAAGAACACGCCAAAGATGAATTCGTGCGGCCAAGGTTTAACCATTGTGGATAAGCGCACAGGCCAAGCAACCGACTCATTTCCCCTCGCCTGAATGTATCGCTCCTTGTTCGTACTCACATCTCCGGTCCCCAGCCACATCCAAACACTGCTGAAGTTACATTAGGGTAAATTGTTTATAGCAGAAAAAAAGATCAGAGCAAGCCAGATCTAGCCTTACTTTGTGCCTGCCAGACGTTCCTTCCATATGTGGAAGAGTTGAGTAGTCGCCACCACGTCCCGCACACAATATTGGGCAATCTCATGGTAGCGCCCCTCGTCCATCAGATCGTTCACATCCATACCAGTCACACCCTCAGCCTTGGGCGAGGAAATGCCAAAAACCTTGCAGTAGAAATCCAGGTTAAACCTACGAGCTGCGCCACCCCGACCACCGACACTGTAAAAAGTCAGCTGATCTGCCAGGTCACAATGGGGCGTGGTGGCAAAACGATATCCAAGCCAATCCTTGCGCGAGATGGGAACCCCCAGTGCTGCCGAACGCAGATACAAGAAGGGCACATCGAACCCGCGCCCGTTGAACGTCACTACCTGATCATATTTTGTCGCAACATCCCAGAATCCCGCCAGCACCTCTGCCTCATCCATACACGGCACAAATTCCACCGGTCCATCTGGATTTGCCTCATAATCGTCTGAAATGTAGAGCACCTGACCGCGCCCCGAATCTGCATTGATCATGCAAATACAGACACATCGAGCAGTAAACGGCCACAGATTGAACATTCGACCGATTTCCTCGCGTTTTCCCGCCCGCTCAACCTCATCTTCAAGCTGCTCCGCCGGGCGAAAGAGATATTCGAGTTGTGCCTCGTCAAATTCCTCCTTCGGCAAGGCAGAAGTCTCGATGTCGAAAACGAGGCTGGCCATACCTCAAATTGGCAGAAGCCCCCCCCGCACAAAAGAAAAAAGATGGCGGGCATAACACCCGCCATCTGTATAAAAAGTTATCCCAATTAGATTATTTCTTTTTGGCCTTCTTTTTCTTTGCAGCTTTTTTCTTCTTAGCTGGCTTCTTTTTCTTTGCAGCTTTTTTCTTCTTAGCTGGCTTCTTTTTCTT
>MDTC01196729.1_pt1 | contig 11037 bp, 13 predicted proteins | sample 811181 | NCBI WGS metagenome assembly MDTC01 (sample SAMN05326644, study PRJNA326480) | marine metagenome | isolation source: seawater | place: Pacific Ocean: North | collected 2011 | reverse complement strand
AGGAAGGGGCTGGCGGTTGGCTGACATCCGATTGGTTTGGAACATTTAAATATTATGAGCAGGGTTGGCTCTACCATGCACGGATGGGCTGGCTCTATTCCTCGTCGTCCAGTGAAAACAGTGTGTGGTTGTGGAGAGAAAATCAGGGTTGGCTCTGGACCAAAGAGGGAGTGTGGCCCTACCTATGGTCCGACCAGAAGGGAAATTGGATGTACTTTGTCCCAAGCAAGCCCGGAGAGCCAATCAGATTTTACGATTATTCAAGCCAATCTTACCGATAGAACGCTGCTCCTATTCCTTGTCTGGAGTGCAAAGCGGTCGTTGACTTTAGCCGTAAAATCAAGAGGATTGTTTGCTTTTCTTAATTTTAATTAGCGATGTCGAGTAACGATCAAAAAGAAGATTCTTCTCAAAACGAAGAGCAAGAAAATGAACAGGCCGATGGTTTAACTGCAGAACAAGCAGCAGAGGAAAGACCATACGATGAGTTGGAGGCTTGGAAGAAAAGTAAGAACACACTTTTCTCAGTCTTAGGCATTATCGCTTTGGTCGTGGCAATTTCTACTTTCTACAATAATTCCAAAAGAGATGAAGCGGCAGAGAGGAGTGTTCGTTTCGTTAACGCAAGTGTAGGAGCGGTGGGCTCAGAAGAAAAGTTTCTTTCCTTTGCCGAGGATTATGATGATGCTTTGGGGGGAGTAGCACAATACCGGGCAGCTTCGATTCAGTACGGAGAAGCTAGGTACGCGGAATCTGCAGAAAATTTTTCAGAAGCGGCAAAGAGGTTAGTTGGTGACCCATTACAGGGACGTGCGAGGATTGGTCATGCGGTTTCCTTGCTGAAAGACGGTAAAAAAGACGATGGTATATCCGCACTATCTGCAATTTCTGATGATTCTTCTCTTTTAAATTCCGATAGGTTTGAGGCACGCTATCTTTTGGGTGTCCAAGCACTTGGGGATGGGAAAACGGATGGATTTGATGCCCAGAGAAAAGCTTTGGAGGATGATGTAAATGCAGCGGATTATCTTTCTAGATTGGTGGAGTTTGAACGATTGCACAAATTATATAAGCAAGCCCTGTCTTTGCCTGATATTAATTTGGCCAAAGGGGCAGAATATCTAAGTAAGCAAAGAAAGCGCAAGGGAGTGATGGAGACCGAGAGCGGTTTGCTCTATGAGGTTCTTAAGGATGGAAATGGTTCATTACCGGTTGAGACAGATGAGGTGGAGGTACATTACCACGGAACATTGATCAATGGGGAGGTTTTTGATTCGTCAGTTGAACGTGGAGAACCGGCAAAGTTTCGGGTAAACCAGGTAATTGCTGGATGGACTGAGGCTTTACAATTGATGAAAGTTGGATCGAAGTGGAAACTTTTTATACCCGCTGAATTAGCTTACGGAGATAGAGGAAGTAACACAATCGGTCCGAATGAAGCTCTTACTTTCGATGTCGAACTATTGGGCATCACCCCACCGATTGAAGAACCGGAATTACCCGATTTAAATGATTCAGAACCAATACCCGCTATTTTTCCAGAAGTATCCGAGGATACCAATAATTCTTCCACACCTGCTGAAAAGCCTAACAATAAAATTGATAACAAAGCTGCAAAAGCGAAAGACAGTAATCTTTCCAAGTAAATTTCTTTAGAACATTAGGTTCCCGTGCTCAGGCATGTATGGATTCTCGAATTGTTTGGGCTACTTTAGTATCGCACAAGACTTCGACCAAGGATAAGCCAAATTCTATCGCTGTACCCGCTCCCCGGGAAGTAATTATGCTTCCATCCTTAACCACGGCTTGTCCGGTAATGATTTGAGGAAGTTCTTCAATAATGCTCCCATGACCGGTGATGATTTTATTATTTATTAGACCGGCATCTTTAAGGAGTAGGGGGGCTGCACAGATCGCTCCAATTGGTCGGTCCTGATCGGCAAATCTCTTGAGCAAAATAAGAAACTCTTTGTTTTTTCGAAGTTCAAAAACTGCTGGACCACCCGGAAGGACTATCAGATCAAAACGGGAAGGATCTGAATCCGAGAGAAATTGATCGGCACGCATGATGATTCCCGAACGTCCGCAAACATCAAGTTCAGACTCGCAGGATGCAATAATGACTTCAACTTCCGCCCGTCTCAATAGATCAATCGGACAGGTTGCCTCTATCTCCTCGAACCCATGAGCTAAAGGTACGAGGACTTGCGGAATCATGGGGGACTAAGGGATCAGGCGGCCTTTGCCTTTTCCTTCTTTGGTTTTGATTCCTTCTTCGTTTCTTTTTTACCAGGGGTGGATTTTTCAGAACTTCCCGAATCGGAATTGGATGAGTTATCCTTGGCTTCGCTTCCGCTTTTCTTTTTGTAGTCTGTTTCGTAAAACCCAGTCCCTTTGAAAATAAGACCGGCTCCCAGACCAAGTAAACGTTTGGCCTTTTGCTTCTTGCATTTTGGACAGCGCTTGACTGGGGAATCGTTCATCGATTGGAAGAGCTCCCACTCGTGTTTACAAGCACCACATTGATAATCATAAGTTGGCATATGGATGTAATTTTAAAGTTGTAAAAGAGAAAAGTCAGGAAAAATTCTTCATTCTCAGCGCACAGGAGTAGGCAATTAATATCCATGCACCCACAAAAAATGAAAGCCCATAGAGAGGAAGTGCCAGTAGGAAAATCCCCCAGAAGGCAACCACGGGTAATGCGAGTGGTTTCCAGCCATAAACTACCGATTGGGCAATTGATCTAAATTTAAAGGCATCACTAAATTCTTCGTGCTTAAGATAAGCAAGAAATGAAGAAAGGAAGAGCATCGGAGAAAAGAACCCTGCAATTGCCAGTGGAAGATAAGCAACCACTCCAAGCAGTCCAAAGGTGAGGAAATAAAGAATTAAGCTGGTTATCCAACCGATAACCATGGGTACCCCTACATAAACAACCAATAACCCGAATAGCCGAAGACCGCAGACAAATAATTCTGGCCAATTCATTTCTGACCATTCGGGGAGATCAATTTGCTGACTACGACGGAGCCTCCGCCCATAAATAAACAAATATCCCAGAGAAAAAAGATTAAGACCCGGGATAAATGACAATCCACCACCGAGCAAAACTTTCGGTATCCATCCTGGACGACCGAACAATCGAGTACACACCGCTTCCAAACTTGGCATAGATACAATATGGTGACATGGTTTAATTTTCCCGCAAGCAATGAATTTTCCAGATAAACTGAAATCTTACCAAGACCGGATCGATAAACACCTGAGGTCTGACCTTCCCGGTTCCTCGACGAGACCCAGCCGTTTACATGGGGCAATGAACTATAGTTTGCAAGCCGGGGGTAAGAGATTACGCCCGGTGCTATTACTGGCCAGTCATGATTTGTTTCCCGGGCAAAATGATCCAATTCCAGCTGCTTTGGCGGTGGAAATTATTCATACCTATAGCCTGATACACGATGATTTACCTGCCATGGACAATTCGGATTTACGGCGAGGTGTACCAACCTGCCACAAGGCTTTTGATGAGTCCACCGCCATTCTTGCTGGAGATGCTTTGATTCCTCTGGCTTTTGAACTGGTGGCAAAGGGATATCAAAAAATCCCGGAGCTTGGTTTAAAGCTAGTAAACTTACTTGCCGAAAATGCAGGTAGCCAAAAACTGGTTGGTGGACAGATGGAGGACTTACTGGCTGAAGGAAAGCAACCGGATGAAGATACTTTGATGTATGTACATGCCAATAAAACTGCTGCCATGATCCGGGTTTCTTTACTAATGGGTTTTCTCTTAGGAAGTCGTGCCAATGATGATGACTTACTCAATCTGGTTTCCCAAGCAGGGTATTCCTTGGGTTTAGCTTTTCAGGCAGTTGATGATTTACTTGATATTACCTCTACAACCATAGAATTAGGAAAGGATGCTAGTCATGATAAAGATGCAGGTAAAATGACCTGGGTCTCGATGATTGGACCTGAAAACGCAAGGGAATTGGCACAGCAACATACAGAGCATGCTCTGGCAAGTATTGATGAAATTGGTGGGGAAAACCAATTTTTACTCGAACTCACCCATTACATGCTTCGCCGAAAAAATTAACAATTATGCAACCCTCAGGAGAAGGCTTGAGTTCGCGAGACTGGCGCCAAAGGTTGGGGGTTTCCCGTGACTTGGGTACTGGGTTTGCTGCACCTGGAGGTGAATTTACTAGGGCTTTGTTTGAATGGAGTTTATTGCCTGGAGGTAGATTTTTACATGCTTTATTGCATGGTAGGCGAGTGGTGGAATTGGGAGCAGGAATGATGCCCTACGGTTATGCCTTTGCGGCTCATGCAGGGGCAAAAAACTTTGTGGCCGTTGAACCATTCTATGCTGACAGGCAGGAAATTTCCCAAGCTTATTATGTTGAGGAAACTTTAAACCCTGATCTTAGGATACCAAGAAAGGTAGAGTCCCGAGATATGCTAGCCTATTTGCAAGATGAACCTGATGATCTGTTAACCATTTTGGCTTGCGGGATAGAAGATTGTATACTGCCCGGACCAGACTACAAAAAAAAGGTTGAGGGGGAAATTGAGCGGACTTTGCAGGAAGATGCCTTTTTTTTGAGCTCTCACAGTGATCTGAAACCTCAGGGATTAATCAATATTGAGCTTGTTTTTAAGCGACCAAGCCATCCTAATTTGATAGATCGTTTACGATTGCATGGGAAAAAATCTGCATTCGAAAAATGGCAGGACATTATTCCTGCTTGGTGATACGACTAAGAATTGGAGGCAGAAGCAGACAGCCTTGCTTTCATGATGAGGTATAGTTCCCGGCTTATCCATGCATCAGTCGCGGCGTAGGCTTGTTGAGCGGGAGAGAGCGGACTTTTTTGCCAATTGGAAAGTTGGGCTGACTTTGAGAGTCTCTGGGAGAAAAAAATAGCAGTCAGATTTCGTAAACCAGTTTGCTCAATCTTGAGGGATTGGGCAAGAGGGGCAAGATCCTCAAAGCCACCAGGATTAAATTCTTCAATTTTTTTTAAATTGTATACATCATCCTTGATCGCCACACCTGTCTTGATGATGTTTGGGTCCTCGAGAATATCGATCAATGGTCCGAGTTTCATAACCGGGTATAGACGAAATAGAAAAGCTTGGTCAGCAGTGGCCAATTGTAAGAGGGCAGGGGGATTATTGGGCCCTCTCTTGAAGTTTGGTTTACACTCGATATCAAATCCGAGTACCTTTTGCTTTTTTAATTGAGAGACAAATTTTTTGAATGATTTATTGTCTCCGGCCAACTGAATGGATCCATGAAATCGGATAAGGGGGAGTTCATTAATCTGACTTTTTTCAAGCCTAGTTGGTAATTCTCCCTGGATGGAACTGAGTACTGACATAAAGAGGAATTCTCATAATTCCATACTTAATCCATCATAAGCAAACAAAACTTCTCGGGGAAATCCGCGGGGAGATGGAGCACCGGGTATTCCGGGCACAGATTCTCTAACAGCGTGTCGTGTGCTTGTTAAAAATTTTCTAGTATAGGCACAGAATTCTGAAATATTTTCGTCGGTGGCATTGGGGTCGTGATGAAAAATTGCAAGTTTTTCGACATCGGCACGAGCGGCAAGCTCAACCCCCATTACATTGCTGGAATGTCCCCAATGCTCGCGGTTACCAATGGATTCCGAGAGGGTGTAAGGGGCATCGAAGATCAAAAGATTGGCTCCACGGATAAAATCCAGAAAGGGGTAATTTTTAAGATGAGCTTCGTTGGTATGCTCACAATCAGTAGAATATACCAACACGGATTTTTGGTTTTCAATACGGTAACCAAAAGAAACACCTGGATGATTTTGCTCAAATAAAGTGATACGGGAATCACATACCTCAATAACATCACCGGGTTTATGTTCCTCAAACGAAATCTTGGCTCCAAATGTATCAAACCCAATAGGGAAGAAGGGTTCTTTCATCTGCTCCCGCAGAAATCTCTCAATGCCTTTATGACCGCCATGAAAAATCACCTGGTTGCTTGGAGCATAAGCGGGAGCAAAAAAGGGAATTCCTTGAACATGATCATAATGAAAATGAGAGAGGAAAATATGAAAAGTCGCTCCACTTACTTTTTGGGCCATTAAATCTTTTCCCAATGCCCGCAGACCTGACCCGCCGTCAAGAATGAGGTAATCCTTGGAATCAGTCTCAACATGGATACATGGGGTATTTCCTCCCCAATGAGAACGAGTGCGAAAATTAAGCTTGGTGGTGACGAATTCACGAATTTGTCTTTCGGACCGCAGCTCTTTCCCTCTTGCAGCCATTAAAGATGCAACAATTTTTTCTTCAATTTCTTGAGCAGTTGGGGCAGTCGGTAACGATCCACGCGTACCTTTAAAGTGAATTTTCATAGGGTATGTCTTTTTTTTATATTAAGGAATATATGGCAACGCTAATTTCATACCCAGAAATGCATAGCAAAAATTCCTAGATGTTGGCTTGAAGAATATTCTATTGATGAACATTGTAATATTATGAGCATTGATGAAAAACTCGCTATTCCTTTTTACCGTGTTGGTCTCGAGCGTTTAACTTTTACAGAAATATTGGAACGGTTTGTCGATCCTTCTAAAAAGAGCGGTAATTTTCACAGGATCTCAGATATGCATGTGAAAATTGGTATGCCAATTAGTTTTAGAACCGATGACGAATTGGTACCGGTAGAGAAAGGGACACCAATTAGTGAGGAGGCTATGTTACATATGCTATCCATTTTACTGAGTGAAAAACAGGTTGCCCAAGTGACTGATCCCGACTCTCCGCAGGATGTGGATACAGCCTTTGAGTGGGAAGAACAAGGTATCAATTTTCGTCTCAATGTGTTCCGCGACAGGGATGGGCTTGCCTATGTAATGCGGGTACTGTCTTCCACGATACCCCCGATCGAAAATGTTGGCCTTCCATCGGAAGCGATATGGCAAGACATAACCGCTCTGAAAAGGGGGTTAGTGTTAGTCACTGGAGTCACGGGGAGTGGGAAGTCGACAACAATTTCTTCGTTGATCAATCATGTAAACAAAACAAGAAAATCGAGGATTATTACTTTGGAAGATCCTGTAGAATTTATCTTTAAAAATGAGAGTTCTATGGTTTCTCAAAGACAAGTTGGACAGGATGTTCCCAGCTTTTCTGCCGGTCTTAAAAGTGCTCTGAGGGAAAATCCTGATGTAATATTTGTAGGCGAAATTCGTGATACTGAAACCGCGACTCTTGCCCTCAGTGCTGCTGAGACTGGCCACCTTGTATTCTCGACATTGCATACCCGAGATGCCAAGGGTGCCTTAAGCCGAATTGTTGACATGTTTCCAGCGGAACAATCCAAGTTTATCTGCCTGCAACTTTCTTTCAGTCTATCTTATGTTTTGAGCCAAAAATTAGTCCCTAGGGAAGATACATCTGGACGAATATTGGTAATGGAAGTACTGAAAAATGTACCAGCGATTGGTAACCTAATTAGGACAGGTAACTGGCAACAGGTATATTCCGCTATGGAAACCCAGTCACGGGAAGGCATGCTTACCATGGAGCAACATCTCCTATTTTTACACCAGCACGGAATTATAAGTCAGGAGTCTGCTATTGCCTATGCCAATGACGCCAGTCTTATCGAGCGACTCGGAGGCTGAATGCTTGTTTCTCTGATATGAAAATGAGAATATTTCGATCGCTATGTGTAGGATTTGGATTCTTGGTACTATTTGGATTAACAAAAGATCATTTACTGCCCTTGTTTGCGGAAAGTAACAATTTAGTCGATGAGAATGATAGAATCAAAAAGAAGAAAAAAATGACCATCAAGACCGAAGAAGAATGGAAAAAACAACTCACTCCTGAGCAATTTAGAATATTACGCAAAGCAGGGACGGAGCGACCAAACGGAAAAGTTTATCAAGAGTTTCAAAAACAGGGTGAGGGGGTATATTTATGTGTCGGTTGTGATACGGAGTTATTCTCTTCGCATCAAAAATTTGATTCTCATTGCGGTTGGCCATCTTTCTTTGATCCATCAAAGATTGAAAATGTGAAAACCTCTGTGGATTATCTTCTGGGGTATCCAAGGACTGAAGTGCTCTGTGCCGTATGTGATGGTCATTTAGGTCATGTTTTTACCGGGGAAGGGTATGATACTCCCACCGATAAAAGATACTGTATTAACGGTACTGTTTTGAGGTTTCGTCCTACACAGCCCAATGAAGATGAAAATTCTTCCTTCTAATAATCGCTTCAAATCTCAGGAGTTTTATAATTCGTCAAAAAGTAATTTAATTATTGTGACATTATTTACTAAATTTTTATTTAAATTACTGACTGTTTTCTTTTTTGGATTTTTTTTACACGCAAATTCATCCAACAGTGGTGCTTTTGATGTTAGAATTCCTACTTACGACGAAACTGGAAGGATTAACTGGGAATTATATGCAGAGGAAGTGGATGCAATGGATGATGATATATATTCTGCCAAAAATCCTAAAATGTTTATTCTTGAAAACCAAAGAGTGGCAACCACTGCAGTCTCGAAGTCTGGTTATTTCAATATCGACCAAGGGGAAGCTTCGGGTTCTGAGCAGTTGTTTGTTGAGGGACAAGGATATGAAGCGATTGGTAATTCGTGGATTTTTGAACAAATTACGCCAGATGCAAGAAACAGATTGGCCTTTTCTGAAAGGGGAAAAATTGGATTTGAATCGGGGGTGGATTCTGGATTTGTTACGGGGTCTGGTCAATTTGCACAAAGCAAAAAACAAGACAATTCAGTAAGCACGAATACCCAGGATAGTAATTATGATTTTTCCAAAGATTTCCCAACCACTGCCTGGAGTGAAAAAATTGATATTTTTGATCACGGTGATGGAAAAAGGAGAATACTACTCCAAGATAATGTCTTTATCAAAATATTGGATACAGAAACCAATTCTACCGAAGAAAATTTTTCTACCATTTCATGTGGATGGGCAGAAATATACCTCGGTGAAGATTCAAATGGCAGTACCGATTCTTTTGGGAAAATTTCTCAAATTCATGCTCTTCGGGATGTGATGTTAAACCAACCACTCAGAAAAAGTTCTGCAATGGAGCTCAAATGGAAAGATGATTCTGGCGTGGTTGAACTGTTGGGTGATGCTAAGGTATTTCACCAAGAATGGGGGGAAGCTCAGGGAGAAAAAATAATCATTTGGGAGATTGACGGCAGGGCGGAAGTTATTGGCGGTCATCAAGGTAGGTCCCGGCTTTTACTTCCTGCCCTCAATAAGACTAACAACGAATGATTTAAAGATCGCTTAACAACTTTGACTGAAAAAATTCAAGATATGGGAGTAAAAGTGGCTCAATTAGGTGCCAGTAAGTTGCATAAAATCTATGGTCGGAGAGAGGTTGTTAAAGGTATTTCCATGGTGGCCAATGCGGGAGAGGTTGTGGGCTTACTGGGACCCAATGGTGCGGGAAAAACTACTACTTTCTCAATGGTGGCTGGCTTTGTTTCCCCGACTTCAGGAAGTGTTTCTTTGAATGGAGATTCGCTGACTAAGTTGCCCGCCTATCAACGTGCCCGAAAAGGACTTGTTTATCTCCCCCAAGAGTCTTCGGTGTTTCGCAAATTGACGGTGGAACAAAACATTCGAGCTATTGCAGAAACATTAGGTCTTTCAAAAATGAAAGAGGACGAAGTGGTGGAAAAGCGACTCGAAGAATTGCGCTTGACCAGTCTTGCGAGACAAAAAGCATATACTTTGAGCGGTGGTGAGCGGAGAAGGCTTGAGATTAGCCGAGCTCTTGTCTTGGAGCCAAAATTTCTAATGCTAGATGAACCCTTCAGTGGGGTGGATCCGATTAGTGTTTCCGAAGTGATGGGAATTATTCGTCAATTAAAAGAAAGCGGAATTGGTATTTTCCTTACCGATCATAATGTCAGGGAGACTCTCAAAATTGTCGATCGTGCCTATTTGTTGTATGAGGGGAAAGTGTTAACCCATGGAACAGCTGAATTCTTATTGTCTGACCCGGAAACCAGGGAAAAATACCTTGGGCATGATTTTGAAGCCTAATTAAAAAATTCGACTACTCATGAAATCATCTCTGCCAGAATATGTTGAAAGTATTTCCGTTCGCGATTTTTACGATTCTTTTGCAGACCGGCTATTACTTAGATTAGTAACATCGAGGAAAACCCTTTCCCGAAGTACCATTCGAGAGAGAAGTTTAAATAGACCCGCATTGGCAGTGACCGGTTACTTTAAATATTTTGCCAATAAAAGAATTCAACTTTTTGGAGCCGGGGAAATGGGTTTTTTGCGAGAGCAAGAAAAGAAACATCGTATTAAGATACTCAATGAAATGGGGGCCAAAAAAATTCCATGCGTTGTGATCTCGCGTAATCTAGCACCGACCCCAGAAATGATTGAAGTATTCGAAAAACATGGAGTGCCTGTATTTCGAACAAGTTTGGCCTCCAAAGCCTTTACCACGGAGGTTACCGTTTTACTAGAAGAACGGTTTGCTCCCCGTACCACAGTTCATGGCACTTTACTGGATATTCGTGGAATCGGTACGCTAGTCCGGGGTGAGAGTGGTGCTGGAAAGAGTGAAGCTGCTTTGGCTCTGCTCGAACGCGGGCATAGCTTGGTCGCGGATGATATGGTCAGGGTTAAATTGCTGAGCGATCATACACCAGTGGGATTTGGAGATGAGATGAGCAGGGGATTTATGGAGTGCCGAGGGATTGGCATTATCAATGTTGAGGAATTATTTGGTATTCGGTTTGTTCGTTTAGAAAAAAAGATAGAGCTCGTAGTCACTTTCACTGAAGACATAAAAGATTCTCACATTGATCGTACTGGATTAGAGCGAAAAACATTTGAAATTCTTGGAGCCGCTGTTCCTCATATGCAGATTCCCTTGCGTACTGGAAGAGATATGGCTCGGTTGGTTGAAGTTGCAGCGATGGTACAAGCGGCAAGACAACTTGGTCACGATTCTGCGAATGATTTT
>MDTC01146401.1_pt1 | contig 11037 bp, 13 predicted proteins | sample 811181 | NCBI WGS metagenome assembly MDTC01 (sample SAMN05326644, study PRJNA326480) | marine metagenome | isolation source: seawater | place: Pacific Ocean: North | collected 2011 | reverse complement strand
TCTGGTTCTGGCATAGGTTCTGGTTCTGGCATAGGTTCTGGTTCTGGCATAGGTTCTGGTTCTGGCATAGGTTCTGGTTCTAGCATAGGTTCTGGTTCTGGTTCTGGTTCTGGTTCTGGCATAGGTTCTGGTTCTGGCATAGGTTCTGGTTCTGGCATAGGTTCAGGTTCTGGCTGTGGCGCTGGACATGGTTGTGGTTCTGGCGCTGGACATGGTTGTGGTTCTGGCTGTGAAGATGAGACTGGTTGTTCTGATGATTCATTTGTTAAAGCTGGTTGTTGATTGCCCACTTCGTGAGTTACAACTGGTACACCAGAATAATAAATATTATTATTAATAGTTACACGTTCAGATTGACAACAATTACTATTATTATTATTATTATTCATATTATAAATATTACTATTAGAATTGATTAAATCTCTACCATTAATTAGAAGCCTAATAATCTCCATCAACTGGTTATTTGAATCACACATTATATATATAATCTTATAAAATTATAAAATTATAAATTTTAACTAAATAGTTATTATTAAAAAGTTATAATTTTAACAAATTAATAGTGATAATTATTAAATTATAATAAAAATATAATATACTTTAAAATACATTTTAAAATAGTTATTAATTTTCGTATAAGATATTAATTTCTAGTAGAAAAGAAAAATCAGAATTATTCATATCTACTAAATAACCATATTCATCATATAGTTTAATTTCCAATTTATTTATAATAGTTGGACCAAAATATACGCGTTCAATATATGTTGAACAATTATTATCATTTTTTGATGATAATCTAGCTATAATATTTTGATAGTTTAGATTACAATTTTTAAATGGAGTTGAAAAAGAATTATTATGGTTATTCATAAAATCATTTATTGATAATAGAAAATAATTATTATAATATAAATCTATAAGAGATTCACCCTCATATATAAAATCATTTTTATATATAGTTGTTAAATTTGAGTTAGTTGGATTAATTTTTTCTAAAACATTACAGTCATTAGTATTCTGCAAATTATTCAATAAATAATTATAATTATTCATTAAAAATGGACCCCTAAAACCTAGAATCCAACCCAATGTCAATTGTCCATTAGTTATACTATTTTTATTATTTATACCATTGTTAATAGAATTGACATCATTAAACATGAAATCAATATCAAAATGTTCTTTTGACTCACTTATAAAAATAATTTTTCCATTTTCTTTTCTAAAAAGTATGCTAATATCATTATTACATAAAAAATGATTAAGTTTAGAATTAATTTCATCTAATAATCCACAAATATCATAACTTCCATTATCGATATATATTGGTATGTAACTACTATCTGTTGCTCTTTTAATTTTAAAAATATTATTTTTATATGTAGAAGATATTAAATGAACAACAGAAGGTATATCATGATTTACTATTTTCATAGAGAGAATATTATTAATAGGAGAATCAAAATTAATAGAAAAATTATTAGCTTTTGTAAAAACATAATTATCTCTAAACCTACTATTAATATTTAAGTATTTTTTTATTACTTGTCTATATAATGGATTTACTATACCACTTTTAATATCCTTATTGAAAACATTCAATATTTTGTCACTAGAACTTTTAATTACATAGTGTGGAGGTTGTTCTACTAAGTTATTTTTATTATTATCATTTAAAATATTCTTATTTATAAGAATATCATTTATATTTTTTAAGTTTAAATTAATGTCATTAAGAGTATTATTTTTATTTTTCTCAATATGATTAATTAATTTAAAATATGTATTAATATAAAAAGTAATTAAATCAACTTTACTATTCTCGATTTTTAATTCTTCGGCTGTTTCTATTAATTTTATTTTAATTAAAAGATTATTTTTTAATAATTCTGGAGTGATAATATTTTCATTTAGTTCTAAAATTTTACATAGTTCATCTGTATTATAATTTTCAATATCTAAATCCATAATAAATTATATTTTTATTATATTTTAATAATACCAATTTATTAAAATAAAATATATTAATAAGTAATAAAATTAATAGTAAATGATAATTTAATTTTATAATTCTACTTTTGCTAAATTTATAAATATATATTAATAAATTACATATTATTTGTTTGTTACTGCAAGTTTTATACAATGTTTATGTAAAAAAACTTTTGAACAAAAACTATTTATATATTCTGAATATCCTTGAACATTTTTAACTGGTATTTCTATTGCCTTAGGATCATCAATGGTATCTTCAATAATTTGTATTAATTTTTTACTTTTTAAATATGTTTTATAATCCTTATACTGTTTATTACATGACATAATTATATATATAATGATATAAATAAATTAATATAAATAAATTTAATTTATTCAACAGTAACTACTTTGGCTAGATTTCTAGGTTTATCAGGATTTATATTACGTGATATAGAGAGAATATATGATAAATATTGTAATGATACTGTAAAAATAATTTCTTGATAATGTAATAATTTTGGTATTTGTAATATATTGCTATCATTAATTTCTGTTATTTCAGAATCAGTTACAATAAAACAATTTGTATCTCTAGAAGAAATTTCATAATATGTAGACATTAATGTATGTTTATTTTTTTCATCAATAAGTAAAAATGTTAATGCTTTTTTATCTAATAAAGAAAATGGTCCGTGTTTTAATGATCCACTTGGATATCCTTGAGCATTAATATATGTAATTTCTTTTATTTTTAAAGCTATTTCAAGAGCAATTGGAAATAATTTATTTTTGCCCAAAATAAATATATTGCTAATATCATTAGTATTTATAAATTCAACTATTCTTTCACAATTATTTTTAAATTCATTATTTTCAAGTAATTTTTCAATATTTAATGGCAATTCTCTTAATGAATTAATAATATAAATATTTCTATATTTTTGATTAAACCACATAGCAATTAAAGATAATACTACTAACATAGATGTGAATGATTTAGTTGATGCTACTGCAATTTCATCCCCAGCGTTTATATATACACCACAATCAACCATTCTTGAAATTAACGAATCCACTACATTAACCACCCCAATAATTATAGATCCTTTATTTTTACATATATCAATTGCTTTAATTAAATCTCTTGTTTCTCCTGATTGACTACATACGATTGATAGTATTTTTCCACTTATTGGAATATCTTGTTCATCAAATTCTGATGCATCAAAGCTTTGTATTGTTATAAAATTTTTTAAAACTACATTATTAAAATAATATTTACATAACATAGCAGCATGATAGCTAGTACCACAGCCTAAAATAATTAAATGATCAAAATTAATACTATCTGTTATCTCTTTTAATTGATTTAATCCTGATAATACTATTTCATTATTTAATATACGAGCACCATTATTAAATGAATATGATATACATTTGGATTGCTCATAAATCTCTTTAATAGTCCAATGTTTAAATGGATCTGGTTTAGTAATAATTGTCTTTTTATTTAGTTTTTTTATTTTATAATCATTATTTGATTTATAACCATCTTTAGATATTGTAATTATATCATCATTATCTAAAATTATATAATTATAAATTAATCCAATAAATCCTGATATTTCTGACGTACAAATTATTTTATCTTCATTATAACCTAATATTAGTGGTGAACCGTGTCTTGTAACATATACTTTATCTGGTTCTAATGTATATATAATAGCTAATGCCCATGTACCATTTAATTCATCACTAGCTAATTTTATTGATTTATAAATATCATTATTTTGAGATAAATAATAATCTATTAAATTAGCAATTACTTCAGTATCTGTTTCAGAATAAAAAATATATTTTTTTTCATAAAGAAACTTTTTTATTTCTTGAAAATTATTAATAATTCCATTATGTATTAAAATTATATTTTTATTCATTGAAATATGAGGATGAGAATTATTATCTGTTTTACTACCATGTGTAGCCCATCTTGTATGTCCTATAGCTATATCTGAGAATTTATTTTCTATATTTTTACTTAGGGTAATTAATCCATCTGATATTGAATTAGATGCATTTTTATAAATTTCCCATTTATTATTTGTTTCTCTAATTGCAACACCAACAGAATCATATCCTCTATTTTGAATAATAGATAAACTGTTTATCAATTCATGTAATATATTATTATTTGTCTTTGATAAAAAAACACTTATCCCACACATAATATATGTTCACTTATTTACTATTTAAATATTAATAATTATTTAAACATTAATAATTATTTAAATACTAATAATTATTAAAATTTTTGTATTTATTTTAATATTAGAACAATATAATTAGTATGAAATTAATTAACCTGATATTAATTCCTATAGGTGTTCCTATATATATATTAGACTTTTTATATAAATGTGGTTTTTACACATATAAACATTATGAAGAGAAAGAAAACTTACGAAAAGCTGGATATATTGTATATCCACCATTGGATTATCATTTATTTCCAGAGAGATATTCTACCTATAGAAAACATAAATGGACACCTAAAATATATACAAAATATTCAAAAATTTATACATATCAAGAAATTATGAAAGGTTTACAAAAACAATATTAATAATATATATTTTATAAATTATATATAAAATTTATATGCTTAAAAAAAAGAACTATTAAAAATGATATTAATAATAATTAAAATGCATCATCAAATTGAAATGCTTCATCTGAATTTGGTAATTTTGATGCTAAAGAATATTCAGCAACACGTTTTTCAAAAAAATTAGTTTTACCTTCAATACTTATATTTTCCATAAAATCAAAAGGATTTCCAACATTATATATTTTATCGTATCCCAATTGGAGAATTAATCTATCAGCAACAAATTCAATATATTGTGTCATTAAATTACTATTCATTCCTATTAGATTACATGGTAGTGAATCACAAATAAATTCTTTTTCGATTTCAACTGCTTCTTTCAGTATTTCTTCAATGTTTGATTTACTTAATTTGTTATTAAGTTTTTCATATAATAATATTGCAAATTCAGTGTGAAGAGCTTCATCGCGACTAATTAATTCATTTGAAAAAGTTAATCCAGGCAATAATCCACGTTTTTTTAACCAAAAAATAGCACAGAATGCACCCGAAAAGAATATACCCTCTACACAAGCAAATGCGACTAATCGTTTTGCAAAATTTGAATTATTATCATTTATCCATCTAATAGCCCAATCTGCTTTTTTTCTTATACATGGGAAATTATTTATTGCATTAAATAGTTTATCTTTTTCATATGGATTTTTTATATATGTTTCAATTAATTGACTATACATAATTGAATGAATATTTTCCATCATAATCTGAAATCCATAAAATGCTTTTGCCTCTGCTAATTGTACTTCAGTCATAAATCTTAAACCTAAATTTTCTAAAACAATACCATCACTTGCTGCAAAAAAAGCCAAAATCATAGAAATAAAATACTTCTCTTTATCGTGTAATTTATTCCAATGATCAATGTCTTTTGATATATCTACTTCTTCAACTCTCCAAAAGCAATCTTCTGCTTTTTTATACATTTTCCATATATCATCATCTTTAATTGGAAACATTACAAAGCGATTATCGTCTTGTTCAAGCAAAGGTTCTACATTATTTTTTATCATTCTAAATAATATATAGTTTAGATTTTAATATTTTTTAAATATTTAATTAAAAGTTTTTAATAATTTGAATTTTCAAAATTTATATATATTTATATATACAATATGCAAGTAGCAAATGATGACATATTTGTAAAAAATATAGAAAAAGAAATAAAATGTAGAGAGAAAAAACTAGAAAATATGTATATTAATTTGAAGAATAAAGCTTTAGAAAATATTTTTCTTGAATCAGTATTAAATGAATATTACGAATACTATAAAAATCTAGTTAATGAAAAAAATAAAGAATGTCATGCTTTTGAAGAAATTTATGATTATTTAGATAAAATTAATTATGAAAGTGAATTAACAGAGGAACAAATTAAAGAGTTAAGATATGAACAAAGAGAAATTTTAAAAAAAATTAATAATATAAAAAATGATATTCAAAATATACTAAAATAGAATTATATTATATTAAATTTATTATGTTATTAATATATATATGACTAATTTACTTGATAAAAAAAAATTAAAATATAAAATAAAATATAATACTAAAAAAAATAAAAAAAATAAATCAAAAAAAATACATCTTAGTAAAAAGTATTTTAAAGGCGGATGGAGATACCAAAAAAGATATACAAGAAGAAATAGTAAAATAAAAACTAAAACTAAAACTAAAAGAAAGTAATATATTAATGATTAGATGTTTCCAACTATCTCTCGTTTCAATAAATTATTAATATTTTTTAATTTTAATACTTTATTATTTCGTTCTCTACATATTTTTTTCCATTTACGTTGTAATATTTTTAGCCATACAGTTTTAATACATGCAACTTGTTCATTTCCTGGCAATTCAATTATTTCTACAATATCAATGTTTAGATAATCAATATTATCTAGAATATGTTGATAATTACGAATAATTGGGTGATAAATGATTGTCTCTCTATTATTGTGACCAAAATTGTGATAGTAATATTCTAATAAATCTTCAAGGTATCCTTCATAATTTTTATTCCAGAAATCATCTATACTTATTTCCATATGTATTAAATAATGACTTTGTATATTTAATGAACTATTAGATGTTAAACCATGTAATAAAGGATGAAATAATTCACATATACAAATATTAAATTTTTTATTCATAATAAAGTAATATAATAAATAGTATATATTTATTATCTTATTCAATATATATAATGAAGGGTGGTTTTTTTAAAGATACTTTTAAAACATTAGCGCAAAATAAATTTGTACTTTACTTTATATCAACTATATCAATATTAAATTTAGCTGGTTATTTAGTTAAAAATAATTTAGCTGCCATAGTATTATTTATATTTATTGGTTTTATAACTGCAAACTTTTCTAAAAATATGATATATATATTACTTATTCCATTAGTATTAACTAATCTTTTAATTGGATTAGGATTTTTAAATAAATTAGGATTTCGCGAAGGTTTGACAGGTGCAAACAAAGAAAAAGAAGAAGAACAAGAAGAAGAAGAAGGAGAAGAAGAAGGAGAAGGAGAAGAAGAAGAAACACAAGGAGAAGAAGAAAAAAATAAAAAAAAAAATAAAAAGTTTACTTCTAAGGTAGATAGTGTTACCGAGGAGATAGCAAAACGCACAAAAAGTGGTGGAAAATCTGGTTTTGCTAATTTAGATGATGAAGATATGTCTGTTGTTGGTACTAAAATAGATTATGCTAAAACTGTTGAAAATGCTTATGATTCACTTGAAAATATTTTAGGAGGTGATGGAATGAAAAAAATGACAGGACAAGCCTCAAAATTAGCTAAAAATCAAGAACAATTATTTAAAACAATTGATAAAATGGAACCATTAATGAATATGGCAACGGCTATGTTAGAAAAACTAGAAAATAGTAGTTTCGCCAAGATTGGTGGTATTTTACAAAAAAAAGAATAGAAACTTCACGTAAATTATAATTAAATTAAATTTTTTGATTTAATTATAGTAATTAATAAATAAAATTTTAATCTATTTGTATACCTATTACAGGTTCTAACGTATTATAATTATAGAGTGCATTATAACTATTATTTAATGATTTTACAAATAATTCATCCCAACTGTTAATAAGAAATATCATTTGAATATTAAACAGATTTAATCTTCTTGTATTTGAAATATTATTATATCTAAAAATAAATTTATAGGATTCTTGTTCCCAATATTCGCTCCAAATTACTTTTGCTATTGGAATACCTTTAGTAATTGGTATAACTGTCCTATTATTGTTATCTAATATATAGTTGTTTTGTAAATATTTATTATTTATTAACAAAATTATAGAATATAAAACAATATATAATAATGAAATATACAATAATGAAAATTCAGAAATAACTATTAATAATGGATAAGTAAATAATATTAAACTATTAAGTGTTATTAAATTTTCTGTTGTAATTATTTCTTCATTATTACTTACTATCATTATAATTTAAATTATTATCACTATTAATATTACATAAATTATTATTTATATTTTTTTCAATTTTATTATATGTTATCAGAATCATTAGTATTAAAATATTTAGTATTATAATTAGGGGGTGAATATATATGTAATGATACAGCAATACTATCATTATAATTAATTATTTTATGTAAACTTATACTGTTATCTATATAGCCAATATTATAACTATCTGAAAAAAATGATTTTACACTTAAAAGTTTTAAATTATTATCATATTCTTCCTCGACAAGATGTCCTTTTAATATTTTATAAATACATCCTTTTGCGGAATGATCATGAATTTTGCTTTCTTGATATGAATTCCATGTTATTATAAATATTTCAAAATCATCGTTTCCATTAATGTAAATTTTGTTATAATTATCTTTATTAATATTAACAAACTGCATCCAATCAGTGCCATTATATTTTTTTATAATTTTATAAAGATCTTTTATATTTTTATTATTATTTAAAAATATATTATCTCTCAAAAGTTTATACAATTCTTCCAAGTTCATTACTAATATAATATATATTATTATCTAATATATTATATTTGTTAATATTATAATTTAAAATTAACACTAGTACCACATCCGCATTTACTATCGATTTGTTTACTTGTAAAATCAAATCTAGATCCCATTATATCTTCTTTATAATCTATATTTGTTCCCATAATATACATTAAACTTTTCCCACAAAGGTAAATATTATAGTCATCAATTTTAATTACTTCATCTAATTTATTTGGCTTTTTATCTTTATCTAATACTTTAAATTTAAAACTAAATCCATTACATCCACTACCATTTACATATAATAATGCTGATTTACCAAGATTATTTGAAATAATTTCTTTAATTTTTAATCTTGCTATATTTGAAACCTTTATCATATATATATTTACTTTTAATAATTTAAATTATTTTAGTAATTTAAATTATTTTAGTAATTGTTTATAATTTATTTAATAAGTTAAATTTTTTTTCCTCCACTAATATTATCTTTTAAAAAGGATGTATTATTGGAATTTCCGCCTATTAAAAATACTCTTTTACCAATTGTTGTAATAATTAGGCTAGATAGAATAACAAGTAATATTCCAAAAAGTATACTAACAACATTACTTTTAAAAAAATCATTAAATTTTTCATAAAAATTTATATTTTTTACAAGTCCACCATCTTTATTTTCATTAATCAATATTTCACCATCTTCACCTGTTGGTTGACAATCAATATAAATGCTATCTCCAGAAGGTTTTATACCTTTTATAGCACCTTTTTTATTATATGCTAATCCTAAATCATCAGTAATAGGTTTTACTGGTATTTTGCTTGCTGAAATTATTGTTTTTAATTTATTTAATGTTCCATTTGTTAAACTAATAGATGCAGTATTAACATCATAAACTATATATTCTACACATTTAGTACATGGTGGATATGGTAAAGATGCCGAATAAGTAAAAAATCCTTTATTTTTTGGTATAAAATCATTTAAATTAAAATTTAATCCTTGAATATTACCTCCTTCTCCTGGTTTATTACCAACTTTTGTCATAAATTCAATTATTTCTGTTACTTGAGTACTTGCATTTTGTTGTGTTCCTGAATTTATAGAAATAGGTATACATATTATTAGATCATTACCACCAATTAAATTAGTATGATCTATAATTATTTCGGCATCAGCTCTTGCCCCTTTGTATGTATGGATAGATGGATAGTATATTCTCATTTCATTTAAACTATAATCACCACCACTTGAATTACATTTTGTACCACGATTATTTGTACTATATTTAACAACTGAATTACTATTATTATTTAAATTAAGTGATAAATAATATTTTTTATTTTTTGCTATAACAGATGTAATATTGTATTTATAATTTAAATTACATTTTCCTTCACAATTTGAAACATTTTTATTCGTTGAAATATTTATTGGTCCTGTTGAATTATCACAGTTCATTAATATATATCATTAAAATAAAAATATATATTAATTTATATAAATTTATATATATATGAAATTATCAAAAAATAATATACCTAAATTATTAAAATCTAAATATCAATCTAAGAAACATTATAAAAAAAATAAGCTTAACAAGAATAACAAATATAAGAGTAATAATAAAAATACATTTAGGAAAAAGAAAGTAACAAATCTTAGACAAAAAACTGTTAAAAATTATTTAAAAAATAAAAAAAGAGTATCTGGTGGTGCAAAAGGAAGTGTCACTTCTCAACAGAGAGGAAAAATTCCACGAACTTTATCCAAACCAAAAAAACCTGAATCACCTAAACCAAGTAAAGTAATTAAAGAAGAACCACCTAAAAAAGAGTCTAATGTAACAGAATCTAGTGTAAAACGAGAAGTAGCAAGAGGTAGAAAAAGTGCAGCACTTACACGAAAAAAACAAAGTAAAAAAGAAGATGTAGTAACTAGAACAAAAGAAAGTAAAAAAGTTAGAGAGAAAAAGATAAAAGAAGATAGAGATTCTAAAACAAATATTGCAAGTATAATTAATGATGATGACACAAGTATTGATCCTCCACAATCTCAACCAGCTGTTGCTCCTGTTCCTGTTCCTTCTAAGCCTGCTACTCACAGTTCTCCTGTCAAACCAAGTCCTGCTTCACTTCCAGCTAGACCTTCAGGTGCTGTTTCAGGTTTAAAAGAAGAAGACGCTATATGGCACCCTCTTATGCCAACTCCATTAAATACTCCCACACTTCCTCCAGGTGGAGTTCCTACTAATACAGCTCCACCTGCTCCACCTCCACGTGCAGCAACACCACCTCCTCCACCTCCACGTTCTCCACCTCCACCACCTCCACCACCACCATCTAAACCTCCTTCTCCACCACCTCCACC
>MDTC01120568.1_pt1 | contig 11038 bp, 12 predicted proteins | sample 811181 | NCBI WGS metagenome assembly MDTC01 (sample SAMN05326644, study PRJNA326480) | marine metagenome | isolation source: seawater | place: Pacific Ocean: North | collected 2011 | reverse complement strand
TTAATTAAGAGGCAACTCTTAACTGGCCATTTAGGGAAAAACCGAGAGGTTCAAGCTTAAAGGGCAGAAAGGTGAACCTAGTAGCGCTAGAATAGTTCACCGGGAAGGCTTGGCGGTAGCGCATACAACGACGAGCCAAAACTACTAAATTTCTGGGCGAAAGCCTAGAAATTTAAGTGGTTATTTGTTGGTTGGTATGTCGTAAACCTTTCTAATTTTTTTTCTTACAAAACCTGGAAATTTCAAAATAATTCTACTCAATATCCATCTGAAAAAAATATTCGCTACTTTTTTGTTAAACGGCATAGTGAAAATATTAGTAGTTGGATAAATATTATTCGTAGCTTTTTTTCCGAAACCTAAATACATTTTAATATCGTCATTAAACTCAGTTATAAATTCGGGATTAAGTAAAATAGGTTCACTGTGATTAATATCTTTCTCAACTTGAAAGAAAAGAGTTTTTCTAACGAAATCAGTGTTAGTTGTTGGTTTTGCTCTGTGAACACCCCAGGTATTGTAAATTAAAATTGTTCCTTTCTTACCTTTAAATCCAACTATATCTTTTTCAAAATTTTTTTTTACATAATCTACCGTGTAATCATGATGAGTATTTTTTCCTGACCAAACATGAGATCCCTTTATATATTGAAATTCTCCATCATTTACATCATCTACATAAGCTAAAAAAATTATCCCTGGTGAAGAAGTATGAGTTTCTCCTTTTTTATTTTTTTCATAAAGCCTGTTATCAGTATGCCACATCATGTGTTGACCACCAAAATTTTCATAATACCTTAAAGCTTTAAGCCTAAACTGATTGCCAAAGATTTGTTTACAAAAATTTAATATTCTGGAGTTTGTACAATAATTATAAAAACTTTTTGAAGATGCAAGCATATGTGTTAAGAAAAATTGACTACCATGAGTAAAGTAAACCCCACCTACACCATTATTGTTTAAACTTAGACCAGCTTTTTCCACATCTTTTTGTATATTCTCAATAAATTCATCACTGAGGGCACCCTCGTATTTAAAATATCCTATTTTTTTAATCTGATCTGCAATCTCAGATGTATTAATATTTAAAAAATTATCTGTAAATATTTTCATATGATTTATACTCTTTTTATAATACTTTTTTCCAAAAAAATCTTGATAATAAATAAAATGTGATTACACCAACAAAATAGTTCCACTCCAGCGCATGTTTAAAGTGAGTATTTCCTTTGGTAACCAAAATTGGCAAACTTAAAATTGCAACTACAATTAAAAGACTAACTAATAAAAGTTTTAAAAATAAAACTTTTCTTACTATAAATTTCTCTAATTTATCTTTGAGTTTATAAAAGTGAAAAACTAAGTAGCCTTGTGCGATTAATTCAAAAATAATAAATAATAACAAAATTACCCTTCGAAACAATTTATATGCTTGAATATCAAATTTTATTCCTAAAAAAATCGAGTGTATTGCTAAAAAGATAGCCGACAAAATACCATACGTCTTAAATTTATAATTTATATTTGTAGAGTATAAATTATTTACTAAGTTATTATTACTTGTCCAATAATAGTATAAAAAGATAGAGGTAATTATCATTGAAGGTTTAAAAATTAAATATTGAGGAAAGGTTCTTGATGCTCTGCTAATAGATAAACTTCCATCTAGATAAGGAATTGAAAATTTAGATCTGCCAATTTCATCAACAGAAAAAAACGTATTATTTAATAATTCATAATTTTGTGAGATTAAAAGACAAAGGTTAATTGCCAATAAAGGAACTAAAAATATCCAAATACTCAACTTTCTAATTTGAGTTATTGCATTCATATTTTATGTATTGATTATTTCTTCTTATTTCTTTTTCTTGCTCTTCTTTTTTTTGAGCCTATTTTTCTTCTTCCTCTGTGCTTTTTTGGGTAACCCATACTTTTGCCTCCTTTTTTATATCTTAATTAGTAAAGATCTATATAAAGGTCAATTATACTTATTTTATGAAAAAGTCTATAAGCACGTTTTTAAAACACCCTATTAAAGATAATACAAATAGATCAGCAAACCCTCCTGTTACAAGAGCTTCAACTATTTTATTTAACTCAATGCAAGAAATGTACCAACATGAGAAAAGAATTAAGAGCCATAAAAAAGTATCTCACTATACCTACGGAAGATATGGAAGCACAACCACAATAGAGCTTGAAAATATTCTAAAAGAATTAGAAGAAGCCTATCATGTTTTTTTAACTGGAACTGGATTTGGAGGAATTGCATTAGCTTTGATGTCTCTATGTAGACCGGATGATGAAATTTTAGTTTCGGATAATGTTTATGGACCTACTAAAGAAATATCCCAACAACTTATGAAAGAATTTAATGTGAGAGCAAAATTTTATGACCCAGTTTCTTTTGAGGATCTTAAAAGCAAAATTTCTAATAAAACAAAAATGATCCTGGTTGAAAACCCTGGAAGTAATACATTTGAATTTCAAGATTTATCAAAAATTACTAATCTTGCTAAAAGGAAAAAAATTTATACTCTCTTAGATAATACTTGGGGCACTCCATTGTTTTTAAAACCATTAAAGCTTGGTTTTGATATGTCTTTTTGCTCAGCAACAAAATATTATTCTGGTCATTCAGATGCTATGGGTGGCTCATTAGCAGTAAATAAAAAACTTTATAACAAAATCATGTTTTTTTATAAATTATCAGGTTATAGAATGTCTGCCGATGAGGCTTATTTAATCATAAGGGGTTTAAGAACTTTAGATACAAGGCTAAAGCAACATAGTGAAAATACAAAAGTTGTTATAAATTTTTTAAAAAGACAAAAGAAAATTAAAGAAATCCTTTATCCTTATAATCCTTCGACAAGAAACTATAAACTTTGGAAAAAATATTACTCAGGTGCTACTGGCTTATTTTCAATTGTTGTAAAAAGTAAAAAAAAATTATCAGTAATTAAATTTGTAAACTCTCTTAAATTATTTGGCATAGGTTATAGTTGGGGAGGCTTTGAAAGTTTAGCAATTCTGCAAGATATTAAGAGTTCAAAAAAAGATGAATATTTAAAAGGACGGCAATATTACCGATTTAAAAAAGACGAATTTATTGTAAGATTGCATATAGGTTTAGAAGATCCAAAAGATTTAATAAATGATTTAAAAAAAAGTTTAAAAAATATTAAGTAATGAAAGGTTTTTTTCAAAACAAAACAGCTTTATATGCTTTATTAGCAGCATGCTTCGTAGTGTGTGTGACAATGGGAGTAAGACAAACTTTTGGATTATACTCAAGTGAATTTGAAACCTCTAGTGGCACTTCAAACACCGAATTCGGACTAGCAATTGCAATCCATGCAATATTTTGGGGTATTTTTACTCCAGTATTTGGAAGAATCTCTGATAAATTAGGCGGGTTTGTTGTAATTATTCCTGCTTTGATTTGTTATTCAACTGCAATGTTCTTAATGGGCAGCAATTTTATTTCAGGTATGTGGCTGCAAATTAATCTTGGGTTATTAGTTGGACTTGGTTTAGCAGGAGCTGCCGGCACAATACTTACCCCAATGATTTCAAAACATTTCCCTAACGAAAATAGAAGTAAAGCAGCAGGAATCGTCACTGCCTGTGGAGGTTTAGGTATGTTTATTTTTCCGATATTGGCCAGTATTTTTAATCATATATCTTCATGGCAAATGTCATTTATTTTATTTTCGATAATATTGCTTTTAATGTGTATACCTGGTTATTTTGTTAGATTACCCCAAATTAATGTAACTAGTATTAACACGACTGTAGACAACAGAAGTTTAAGTGCAGTCCTAAAAGAGTCTTTCGCTCATAAAGGTTTTAGGTTATTGGTCATTGGTTTTTTTGTTTGTGGTTTCCAAATTACTTTAATTGCTACACATGTACCAAGATATGTACAAGACAAAGGATTAGCAGATTGGACTGGAATGGCTATTTTAGCATTAATAGGATTTTTCAATATAATTGGCACACTTATTATGGGGTATTTAGGAGATAAATATAGTAAAAAAATTCTCTTAAGTGGTTTGTATTTTTTAAGAGGCATAACATTAATACTATTTATTTTTTTACCACCCTCAAATTTATCAGCAGTATTGTTTGGTACTACTTTTGGATTATTATGGTTAGCAACAGTTCCAGCAACAAATGGTATAGTCGCTCAAATTTTTGGTACCAAAAATTTAACACTTCTTTTTGGTATAGTATTTTTAAATCATCAATTCGGATCCTTTTTAGGCGCGTACTTGGGTGGTTTTTTTTATGATCAGTTTGGGAGCTTTGATTACGCTTGGTATCTAGCAATAATTTTATCTTTTATAGCCTCAGCCTTACACATTCCTATAGACGAAAGACCTCTATCAGTTGTTAATAAGTCTATCTAGGGTTGTAATTTGAGTCCCAAAAGGAATCAAAGGTGAATCAAAACGTGAACATTTTTGTTATACAACTATAAATTGTGGATAATTTTTTTATTTCATCATTCAAAGTTTTTTTATAGGTTGTAGTTAACAAAAGGAGCAAAATGTTTTCATCAAATTTAGGAAAAAAATTAGACAAGTATCATTTACTCAAACACCCTTTCTACCAAGTTTATTGGAATGAAGGAAAGTTAAACAGAGAAATTATAAAAGACTATGCTGAACAATATTATCAGCATGTAAAAGCCTTCCCGAGATACATTAGTGCCACTCACTCAATTTGTGAAGACATAGAAAAAAGAAGAATACTACTAGAAAACTTACAAGATGAGGAAAACAAAGATGGAGACCATCCAAAACTTTGGAAAAACTTTGCAAAAGCTTTAGGCGCTGACGAGGAAAAAATAGAAACTGCAAATCTTGATTGGTTTACTAAAGATATGATTGATAATTTTTTTGCTCAAGCAAGAAAATCTTATGCTGAGGGTTTAGCATCTTTGTATACATATGAAAGACAAATTCCTGAAATAGCTGAGACAAAAATTCAAGGCTTGAAAAAATTCTATGGAGTAAATTCTAAGGAGGGGTTAGAGTTTTTTGAAGCTCATAAGTCAGCTGATGTAATTCACAGAGCAGAATGTGAAAAACTCTTAGATGGTCTTTCTAAAGAAGAGCAAATAAAGGCAGAGAATGCTTCATTACTTACTGCAAGATATCTTTGGAATTTTCTTAGCGGTATGGTTTCCAAGCATAAACTTCAAGAAGCTGCCTAACTCTTAAAGTCTAGATTGACAATCTAGTTCAAGAGGAATACCTATAATTTAGGTATGGAAATTTATCTTCCTATAGTTCAAGTAAATATAGACATAATTTTTATTTTATTTATTAGTTTTGCTGTTGGCGTTCTGTCAGGCTTATTCGGCGTGGGCGGTGGTTTTTTAATGACACCATTTTTAATTTTTTTAGGCATTCCTCCAATTTATGCAGTTCCTAATGAAATAAATAATATTTTAGCTACATCTATATCTGGATCGATGACACATTGGTTTAAAAATACTTTAGACTATAAAATGGGCCTTATGATTATAGTAGGAGGTATACCTGGAACATTGCTGGGCATAATTACATTTACTTTTTTTAAAGAAATTGGAAAACTAAGTTTGATTATATCACTGTCGTATATGTATTTACTCGCTATTATTGGAACTTTAATGCTAATTGAGGGAGCAAGTGAAATAGAAAGAGCAAGAAAAAAAATAATATTAAAAAAAAAACTTCATACGCATTACTGGATACACGGTCTTCCTCTTAAATTAAGATTTCCGAAGTCAAGACTTTATGAAAGTGCTTTCACCCCAGTTATCCTTGGGATAATTGTAGGATTTGTAGCGGCTTTGATTGGAGTAGGAGGTGCTTTTCTAATGGTACCTGCAATGATCTATTTAATCGGAATGCCAATTAAATTCATTCCCGGAACTTCTTTATTTGTAACTGTTTTTATTAGTGCATTAGTTACAGTTTTACATGCATTCAATTATGGTTCCATAGATCTAATTTTAGTAATTATTTTAGTTGTTGGTTCAATAATAGGAGTTCAAGTTGGTCAAAAAGTTGGACAATATCTAGAAAGTTCTCACTTAAAAACTTTATTTGCAATGTTATTATGTGCAGTAGCAGTTGCAATCGCATATGATACGTTTTTTTACGATGGATTAAGACAAATTACTAAAACTAAAATTGTTAACTATGAAAACTTAAATTTATTTTCACAGTTTATCGCTAGACTTTCTGAAAATAACCCACTTTTGTATGGATCACTGGCAATTCTTTTGGCTATAGCATTAGGGGCAATTGGAGCAGGCAGCAGACAATTATTAAGTAAATACAAATATTTATTTTTGATTAAAAAAAATTAAATTGATACTCGGACTAGACCAAAAATGGAGACAATTATTAAGAAATAAAGTACATATTTTTTATAATTTTCTTTTGAACTTCCCGCAAATAACTTTGTGCCTAAAGATATCCCAATAGGAACAATAAAAATTAAAGGCAAAGTTCTAAATATTACCGTGTAATTTAAAATGTCTTTAAAATATGCCAATATCAATGCATAAAAATCTGTAAAGAAAAACAAAGCAGCTAAAGATGCTCTTATAACTGCGGGTTCAGCAGCTATAATTAAAAAATAGAGAGCAATAGGTAAACCAGCTAACGTTCCAAATCCATTTACCGTTCCAGCAACACCTCCAACAAAAAATTTTGATAAATTGTGATTTAGATTTTTATTTTTATATCCTTTTAATAAAAGAAAAGCGAAAATAATCACTGTTAAAGAGATAATTAAATGGGTAATTTTTGGATCCAAAATTGATAATAAATGTATTCCAAATGGTGTTCCTATAAGAACACCTAAAAACAGATAAAATACAAACATCCAATTAATTTTTTTCCAAATACTTGGAAACATTAAAAAACTAGCAATAATTTCTAATAACAGAATAATAGGTACTATTTCTTTTGGGGGCATAACAAAAGACAATAATGAAACACTTGATGCAGAAAAACCAAAACCACTAAATCCTCTTACAAAAGACGCCAAAAATATAACACTACAAAAAAATATAAAGTCTATAAACCCTAAATTTATGGCTGATAATAAATCCATATTAATTTACCTTAATTTAATTACACTTTACATAAAACTAATTTAAGTGATAAGAAGAATTAAACAGTAATTATAATGAAAATTTATGCACAAGAAATCATCTAATAGAAGTTTTGGGATATTATTTTTTATAGTTTTTTTGGGTTTTGGTTTATGGCCACTTACAAAAGAAATGAACCCAAATGTTTTTTTAATAATAATTTCAATCATATTTCTTATTTTGGGCATCTTAAATTCTAAAGTTTTGTCTCCTTTAAACAATCTTTGGATAAAACTAGGAGAAATTTTAGGAAAGATAATCGCACCTGTAGTAATGGCCTTAGTATATTTTTTAATTTTAACGCCTATAAGTTTATTAGTAAGAGCTTTTGGTAAAGATTTATTGGGCCTTAAATATTTGAAACAACAAAATTCTTATTGGATTAAAAGAAAAAAAGATATAGGCAGAATGAATAGACAATTTTAAATGATCGAATTTATAAAAGAATTTTGGGAGTTTTTAAGAGAAAGAAAAAAATATTGGCTGTTACCAATTATTATTGTGCTAGCTTTGTTTGGCATACTAATAGTTTTAAGCCAAGGTTCAGCAGTTGCACCTTTCATTTATACAATTTTTTAAGTGACATCAATATTGGGCATATCAGCATTTTATCACGATAGTGCGGCTGCATTAATAAAAGATGGTGAAATAGTTGCAGCAGCCCAAGAGGAAAGATTTTCAAGAAAAAAACATGATGCTCGATATCCTTATAATGCGATAAAATATGTTTTAGCAGAGGGGAATATAAATCTAGGTGAAGTTGATCATATTGTCTTTTTTGAAAAACCTTTTTTGAAATTTGAAAGATTATTAGAAACATATATGGCTTTTGCCCCTAAAGGTTTCAAATCGTTTAGCTTATCGATGCCAATTTGGTTAAGGGAAAAATTATTTCAAAAAAAATTTTTATTCGAAAACTTAAAACAACACGACGAAAAATTTCAAGATATAAATAAAATTAAATTTTCTGAGCATCATTACAGCCACGCCGCTAGTGCATTTTATCCTTCACCTTTTAAAGAGGCTGTAATTTTAACTTTAGATGGAGTGGGTGAGTGGGCAACTACAACTGTGGCAATTGGAAAAGAAAATAAGTTAACCATGTTGAAAGAAATACACTTTCCACATTCACTAGGTTTACTTTATTCAGCATTTACTTATTACACCGGATTTAAGGTGAATAGTGGCGAGTATAAAGTAATGGGTTTAGCTCCTTATGGGAAACCTAAATATAAAAATCTGATTATAAATAAGTTAATGGATTTAAAAGACGACGGCTCATTTAAATTAAATATGAAATACTTTAATTACGCTACTGGACTTACGATGACGAACAGCAAATTTTCAGATTTATTTGGACATCCAGTAAGAGATTCAAAAAAAGATTTATTAACTGATTTTCACATGGACATTGCTTCTTCAATTCAAGCAGTAACCGAAGAGGTGGTTTTGAGATTGACAAAAAATATTTCAAAAGAGTATCAAATAAAGAATTTATGTTTAGCCGGTGGTGTGGCTTTAAATTGTGTTGCTAATGGAAAGATATTAAATGAAAAACATTTTGAAAATATTTGGATTCAACCTGCAGCTGGGGACGCAGGAGGATCTTTGGGAGCAGCATTAGCTTACTGGCACCATGAGCTAAAAAAACCTAGAAATGATTTTAAAGATAGAATGAAAGGGGCATATTTAGGACCTCAGTATAAAGAAGATCTTATAAAAAAAAAATTAGATTTTTTAAATGCGAAATATATAAAAAAATCCTCAAGCGAAACAACCTTATTAATTGCAAAAGAACTCTCGAACAGTAAAACAGTAGGATGGTTTCAAGGTAGAATGGAATTTGGCCCAAGAGCTCTTGGCGGACGATCAATTTTAGCAGACCCAAGATCTGAAAAGATGCAAAAAGAGCTAAATTTAAAGATTAAATTTAGGGAAAGTTTTCGACCTTTTGCTCCCTCAGTTTTAAGAGAAGAGGTTAACAATTGGTTCGAGATAGATTATGACAGTCCCTATATGCTTTTAGTCTCAGAGGTAAAAAAAGACAAACAAATAAGCATGTCCCAAGAAGACAAAAAATTATTTGGTATAGATAAATTAAATGTTAAAAGATCTTCAATACCTGCGATAACTCATGTTGACTATTCTGCAAGAATTCAAACCGTACATAAAAATACTAATCCTAAATATTACGATCTCATAAAAGAGTTTAAGAAAATTACTAATTGCCCAGTCTTAGTTAACACCTCATTTAATGTTCGTGGAGAACCAATAGTATGTTCGATAGAAGATGCATTTAATTGTTTTATGGGTACTAATCTTGATGTTCTAGTAATAGAAAACTATATACTTTTTAAAAATGAACAAGATAAATCCTTGTTAAAAGATTACAAAAATAAATTTGAGCTTGATTAATTTTAATCTAGAATTGTTGCAGGATCTAATTTAACTTCAAACCAATTTAAGCGAATATCTAAATGTGGACCTGTCGCTCTTCCACTTTGACCAAGTGTCCCAACTATTTGTCCTTTCTTAACCTTTTGACCTTTTTTAACATTGATATCTTTCATGTGCATGTACAAGGTGCTTATTCCATGACCATGATCAAAAATAATTGTTCCTCCTGTAAAATACATATCATTTTCAACTAAAGTTACCACTCCGTCCATCATAGATTTAACTGGTGTACCTTCAGGCGCGTGAAAATCAATTCCATAGTGTGGTCTTCTTGGTTTACCATTTAAAACTCTTTGGCTGCCGTAAACACCAGTAATAATATATTTATCAATAGGATATATAAATTTGTCTTTAAAAAAAATTAATTTACTATCTATCGCCCTTGCTTTTCCAATTAAAATATTATCTTTTTTAATTCTCTCAAAAACTTCCGGTGGAGGGGTAACCTGCTTAGGCGGTAGACCATCAATTCTTTGTATCTGATATTTTCTTTTAAAAACCTTTTTTTCAATTATTTGAGTTTCTTTTTTGTTTTTTATCTTTATTAATATGTTGTTTTTTCTATCTCTATCTAATCCAAAAGCAAAATATCCTTCAGTTGAAACTCTTACTTTTCTATCATCAATAAAAACTTTTGAATTTGGGTCGGTTTTTCCTAAGATAAAAGAGCCTTGTTTAAAATCTCCCAAAAATTCAACTGCATAAGAAATATTAAATATTAATAAAAAGAATATTATAAATTTAATCATAATAAAATGTGTAAATCCTCGTATATTAATTGAAAAGCTACAAAAAGAATTGCAATTAATCCAACCCAACTAATCCACGAATATTTTTTTATCAGTTTTGCAGTATAGTTAGCTGCAAAAGCCATTAATAATATTGACAACCCTAAGCCAAAAGCAAGAAGTGTATAATGCTCCCCAGCTGCACCAGCTACACCTAAAACGTTATCTAAACTCATTGTTACATCTGCTAGAATTACTGTAAAAATTGCTTTTTTAAGATTTGTATTATCAACGTCAATATTTTTTTTTTCAATTTTATTTTGAATTACGTCTCTATAAAGTTTGTAACAAATATAAAGTAACAAAATTCCTCCAATTAATCTCAAACCTGATATCTGCAATAAATAAGCTGTAATAAAAGTAAAAAGGATTCTTAAAACTACAGCTCCACCAATACCCCAGAAAATTATTTTTTTTCTATTTGAGTCTTCAAATTTTGAAGCAACCATCCCAATAATAATTGCATTATCACCTGCTAAGACTAAGTCTATAAGGATTATTTCGATTAATATAATCAGTTGCTCTGTCATAGTGAACTTTATATTCTATTAAATAATGAACTATAAAAATATTAAAGTAGAAAAGCGAGAAAATTACGCAATTATTGAAATTGCTAACAATAAAAATAATAGTT
>MDTC01146899.1_pt1 | contig 11039 bp, 10 predicted proteins | sample 811181 | NCBI WGS metagenome assembly MDTC01 (sample SAMN05326644, study PRJNA326480) | marine metagenome | isolation source: seawater | place: Pacific Ocean: North | collected 2011 | reverse complement strand
TCTTCCAATCGCAATGATTCCATTCTTACTGGCAAAAGCACCGTGGTTGATATAAGGAGGTCTCCAGAAATATCCGCCAGTCGGTAAATCACCAAATTGCATCATCCATGACGTCCCCCAAATATGATAGGACTCCTCACAACAATCATGATATGAGATATTGTCTTGCGAAAAACCGGGTGTCATGCAGTATAAAAAAGTATGCGCTTCTGTGTGAATATCATACTTCAATAACTTGAGCATACACCCTGATGCAACTGAAGGAACAATTCTATTTCCAGGCATCCATGCTATATCTTCCATTGAATTGATGATTGATAAACGATGCCTTTCAGCAAGCGGGTGATCTTCATCAGATGGAATGAAGCTGGGTTCTCCATAGTTATAAAACATAATAACCTTGGCGCCTCTTTTAACGGTCATCTGAGGCATAGATACACCTGGCGGGATAAGGAAGTAATGCCCTTCTCCATAAGTTGTTTCACCGTAGGTCACGGCTCCCGATACAACAAACATTTCCAACTCTGAATAACTCATTCCGGGAGGCAATTTATATCCGCTCTCAAATTTTACAAGCAATGAACAAGCACCGGTATCTGTATCCATACTCAGCATTTTGTAATGCATTCCTTTGCCAAAGCCAGGCAGTGTCATTCTTTTGAATGGTGTTGGTCTCTCGTCATAAGGCTCAATATGTGGTCTAGGCATTTCTTTCCCCTTCTAAAAAATTAATGATCAAAGCCTTTGAGGTCTTTTGGCTCATATGTGACTTTGTGTTTTCTTCTTGGTGGCTTAGGTAGATTTTCTTTTGCAATGACTTGTCTTGTATCTCCATCGATATTTGTTCCTCGAGTTGAGACCGTTTCCAAAAACTCTGCGTACCATTTATTTCTTTTAGGCGTTAAATCTTCCATATTTTGCAAAATTTGTTTGAATCTTTTTTGCTGTTGAGCCAATTCCTTTTTGATCCATGCTTTAGTAGATTTTGATGTTTTATGCTCTATTGAATTGAGAGGCTTGCCTTTTCCTGAAGCTCTTCCTTCAGATGCATCGCCCATTTGGTTGGCCATATCTTTTCCCCTTGGTTATATTCAAAATTTTTAGAGAGATGATAGGTTAAACAATCGACAGAATCCTGTCAATTTGACAGTCTATTTGTTAAAAACATTAATCTATTCTTTGTGATTTTTTTGATTTAAAAATAAGCTGCAATGCACCTGATCCAGGGGCTTTGACCATTATGATTTCAACCTGTCCCAAACCTGGGAAATCAACCAAGCGTCTTTGATTGTATATCTCACAATTAAGGGCTGCGATTGCTTTTTCTGAAATCCTAAGATCGTTAACTTCAAATGCTTGGGCAATATAGCCAATATTGGGTGCAATACTATCGGACACCATGTCATGACATTCATAATTCAAGGGTTGAGATAAAGCAATTTTTCCAAACATATGATTACCCTGCATGAATTTAACAGCAGTTTTAGCATCCAGTGGCAACTGAAGAAACTCATTCTGCTCTTGACTTGATAAGACTTCATCGATCAACAGATTGTTTTGTAGAACCTTTCTATGAAACTCTACCGTAAGATCAATATCCCTTGTGGTGTGTGCAGAAGTAACCACGGGAGTCAATCCGGTTGGGGTCCGTCCATTTTTCTGCGTGTAAATCTTCATTTGACCTACCTTTGATGAAGGATCATCGTCAGTCAATTCAACCAAATTCACTGCAATATTATCAGGTCCGTCAAATATAACTTCGGTCGGCGAACCTTGCCCTTCTGACATTTCATAGTACGTTGGCTTAGACCAAATATGATATCCATTGGCTTCAAATTTTTTAGTATCTGACTCAATATCATCTGTATAAAAATTCAAATTAAAGAGTCCATATGCACGCGAGGTATCTTTTGGTCGAATTAGCTTCTTATTTCCTGCTTTGAAATCAAGCAATAAAACTCTTCCCACATTGCAACCTTTAAGTTCGCAAAAAGATCCCATTGCATGTGATCCTGATGGCAAATGCCAAATGTCCTCAAAGTCTTTACCTCTCCAATCAAAAGGATCACTTGCTGATAATCCAATTAAATCTCGATAAAATCCTATTGATTGATCTAAATCCTCAACGCCAATGATGGCTGTATTGAGTGGACTTCCTTTTGGTGCAATAATTGCACTCATGTAGATCTGAGATCAAAATCGGCGGAAGAGAGTCTTTCAAACCCTTCATCCGTTATTAAAATAGTATCTTCCATATGCACTGATCCCCATCCTATTTCTGTGAAAGGCATATCAATGTTGATGACCATGTTTTTTTCTAATGATTGACTGATCTTCACTCCAGGTTGTGTACCAATATTCTTTGGATCATCCGTATGCTCAAGCCCTAAGCCATGCACAACTGGGTTCCTGAAGGAATCAAAGCCCAGTGATCTGATATGGCGACCAACCTCGTCTGAGATCTGATCATAAGTATTGCCTGGCTTTAGAAATTCTTTGGCCTTTTCCCAGCCTTCTAAAATGGCTTGGTGGCGCTCAATATGAAGCTGGCTGGGATCACCAATAACAGCACACCTTCCAAAATCACCGTGATATTTTTTATATTGGCCAAGTGCATCAAACATAATTGGCTCACCTTCCATGCAAACTCCATTCGGTAGCTCACCCACTCCACACATCATATAGACGCCTCTTCCGCCTCTCTTTGCCATCTCAGACATATAGAAATTTTCCAACTCTTCCCATGTAACGCCTTCACTCATGAAATCAATTGCTGCGAGCATTGATTGTTCATTAATGATTGCGGCCTCTCTCATTATTTCAACTTCATTTTCTGTCTTAACCATTCTGATCTCATTGAATAACTGGGGCTTGAATATGCATTCCACACTAATGCCCAGTTCCTCAGATAGCCATTTTTCAATCCTTAGATCATCAATCAGTACTCTTTTTCCATCTAAATCAGCTGCTTTTATTGCTCGAATAAGGGCTTGGATTGAATTTTCTGAATAACTGTCTCTAAACTCATGGATGATAGACTTCCATTTTTCCTCAAGAGGATTTAAAGAGGCTTCTGGATCAACAGGCCAGCCTGAATAATCTTGTCCTTTTGGAGCATCATCATCAAATAGCTCGCCATCTCCTTTTGCTGAATATAAAAAAATGTTCTCAATCCAGGGTTTACCCATTGTCTCTAATCTTCTAACTTCTAATGCAGGAAGAATGATCCCAGTTGGCTTCGAGTTGTCTTTTGGCATGACAGAAAAATAGCACGCATCAAATCCCAGGGGGGTGTTATACAACCCCCAATAGCCAGAAACATAGTAGAAATTTATTGGAGTGGTTGCGATTAAGCCATCGATATTTTCTCGATCTAGAATTCTTTCGGCTCTTTCTTGGTTAATTAGCTTCTTAGTCATTAGTATTAATCAAGTTTTCTATGATGATTTCAGAAATCATCTCCAATCAGTGCATTGATTTATGGATAGAATTTTTCTTTTTTTTCTACCATTTTTCTCAAACTCTCTGGAACTTCAAATCGCTCACCGAGACGTTCGCAGTAATCATCGCATCTGGCAACAAAGCTTTCTATACCAACCATGTCAATGTACGAGAAGACTCCGCCTGTCCAAGGGGGGAATCCCCATGCGAAAATTGAACCCAAGTCGCCATCATCTGGTGTAGTGAGAACATTTTCATCGAGACATCGATATGCATCCAGTGACTGGACAGTCATCAACCGATCCTTGATCTCTTGAATATCAGGCTGATCTTCTTTTACTGGATAAATGTCAGCTAAACCTGGCCACAAGAATTTTTTTCCTCCCTCCGGATACTCATAAAAACCGCCGCCAAATCGTTTACCCAATCTTCCTAAGTCATACATCTTCTGCATTACATCGATCGAGGACATAGGCTTATATTTATCGCCCAAATCTTCGATTGATTGATTATGAATTTTGATAGAAAGATCAATGGTCGTTTCGTCTTGAACTGCAATTGGGCCAACTGGATATCCAGCATGTCTTGCAGCATTTTCTATTAGTGCAGGATTTACACCTTCCTTGATCATCTCATTGGCTTCATTACAGGAAGTACTGAATACTCTAGAGGTATAAAACCCCCTGCTGTCGTTGACTACTATCGGCGTTTTCTTGATTTGGGCGATGTAATCCAAAGACTTCGCCAATGCTTCATCAGAAGATTGTTCGCCCATGATCATCTCAACCAATGGCATTCTTTCCACAGGGGAGAAGAAGTGCATACCGATAAAATTGTGAGGCCTGCCAGATGACTCAGCAAGACCAGATATTGGCAATGTTGATGTATTTGAAGCAAAAACAACATCTTCTCCAATAACCGCCTCAGTTTTTTGTGTCACATCGGCTTTGATTTCTCTATTTTCAAAAACGGCTTCAATGATTAAGTCGCAATCTTTGAGATCATTGTAGTCAGTGGTTGGAATGATATTCTCCAGAACCGCGTCTTTCTTCTCCTCAGTCATCTTCTTCTTAACAACACTTTTCTTGAAATACTTCTCTGAATAAGCCTTTCCCTTTTCAGCGCTCTCAAGTGATGAGTCGAGTAGATAAACTTTCATCCCAGCTTTTGCACTCACCAATGCAATTCCAGCTCCCATCATTCCAGCTCCAAGCATGCCCAAAGTTTTGACAGTGTGTTTTTCTATGCCATCGGGTCTTGCTCTAAGTTTGTCTGCTGATTGCTTATTATTGAAGAGACTTCTGATCATGTTCCCAGAAACTGGATCCATGAGTAGCCCAACAAAGTATTTCGCTTCAACTTCCAATCCTTTATCAATCGGGAGCAAACATCCTTCATATACAGAAGAAACAATAGAAATAGGAGCTGGATAATTATGGTTTGTATTCTTTGCAACCATAGCATTGACCACTGAGAACATTTGAATTGTCCCTTTGGTATTTGGATCAAATCCACCCGGAACTTTGAATCCTTTTTTATCCCATGGCTGAACTGCTTTTCCGCCATCCAATATCCATTGTTTGGCTTTACTCAATAATTCTTCTGGAGCTGCCAGTTCATTGACAATACCCATTGCCATTGCCTGTTGAGGTTTAAGATGCTTGCCTTGTGTCATGAGTTCCAATGCAGGCTGTATTCCAATGATTCTTGGAAGCCGTTGCGTTCCTCCCCCGCCAGGCAATAACCCAACCATTACTTCTGGCAGGCCAAGTACAGCATCTTTTCTATCAGCTGCAATTCGGTGATGACATGAAAGAGTGATTTCCAGCCCACCGCCTAAAGCTGTGCCATTAATGGCAGCAACAAATGGTTTACCGCCAGTTTCCATGGCACGATTAACCTTATGACTCTCAATCACTTTCTCAGCCATGGCAGAGGCATCACCAAGACCGATGAGGCTTGGTAGCATAGTCTTTAGATCGGCTCCAGCCATAAAATCATTTTTTGCTGACGTCAGAACAGCACCAATGACTTTTTCATCATTAAGGACTTGTTCAACGCAATTTTTAAAGTCATCAGCAAAATCAACCGTGATGACATTCATAGGGCGATCTTGAACATCAATCTCAATGACGGCAATCCCATCCTGATCAATATTCATTTTGATATTCTTACTCATTCGTATTCCTTCTCGATTAGATTAAACGCGTTCTATGATTGTTGAGGTACCCATGCCACCTCCAATGCATAAGTTCACTAATCCTGTACTGAGATCTCTTCTCTCAATTTCGTCAATCAGTGTCCCCAGTACCATTCCGCCAGTTGCACCAAGCGGGTGTCCCATCGCAATTGCACCTCCATTAACATTGATCTCATCGTGCTCAATCCCCATTTCTTTCATGTAATGAAGAACAACAACAGCAAAGGCTTCATTAAGCTCAAATAGATCAATATCATCCTTACTCATACCACATCTCTTTAGTACTTTATTCGCCGATGGTGCTGGCCCAGTCAACATTATAGTTGGCTCGGTTCCCGTTGAAGCAAAACCAACTATTTTTGCTCTTGGGGTAAGTCCCAATTCTTCGCCGACTTCTTTAGAACCCACCAATACAGCACTGGCACCATCGACTATTTGACTTGAATTTCCAGCGTGATGAACGTGGTCGATTTTTGCAACTTCAGGATATCTTTGGATCGCAACATCATTGAATCCAAAGTCACCAATTTGCTGAAAAGATGGATTCAGCTTTCCCAAATCCTCGACTGTGGTTCCAGTCCTTATGCATTCATCATGATCCAATAATGTTTCTCCAAGAGTATCTTTAATTGGAACAATGGAATTATTGAAATAACCCTCGTCTCTCGCATGCGATGCTCTTCTTTGGCTCTCAACTGCATATGAATCAACGTCCTCTCTTGAAAATCCATATTTTGAAGCAATCAAATCAGCGCTGATGCCTTGCGGAACGAAATAGCTACCATAAGCAACCTGAGGGTCTACAGCTAAAGCGCCGCCAACTGTATCCATTGGTACTCTTGACATAGACTCCAAGCCTCCACCGATACAAAGATCGGACATACCAGACATGACTTGTGCAGCTGCAGAGTTAACTGCCTCAAGTCCAGACGCGCAGAAACGATTCAGTTGTTTTCCTGCAGCCTCTTCTGCATACCCAGCATGAATTGCTGCGACTCTTGCTGGATTCGAAGCTTGTTCACCTTGATTATGAACGACACCCATGATGACATCATCGACTCGGCTTGTATCCAGTTCGTTTCTGTCTCTCAAAGATCCCAAAACCTGAGAAAGTAATTCTACCGGTGTTACTACATGCAAAGAGCCATCGGATTTGCCTTTTCCTCTTGGGCTTCTTACATGATCAAAAATATATGCGTCTGTCATTGCTCACCTTATAATTTAATTGATGCTAATTTCAAAGAAGAAATAGTTTACAGAAATCTCCAAATTTACTCAATTTCTTGAATGAATATTCATGATTCAATTGCTAAGATTTTCAGTTACAATTCACAATCTATATTTTAAAAAAAATACATACATGAGGACATTATGGATATAAAAGATAAGACAATTATTATCACTGGAGCTGCACGAGGGCTGGGGGCAGCAATGGCGAAAAGACTGGCTTCGCATAACTGCAAGTTGGGCCTGATTGATCTGGATAAAGACAGCATTGCGGATACTGCATCAGCATGTGAAAGTGCAGGAGCAAAGGTGATGTGCATTTCTGCCGATGTGACAAAAGAAGATGATGTTGCCAATGCATATACACAAGTGATTGATGGGATGGGTCCTTTGGTAGGATCAATCAATAATGCCGGTATCACTCGTGATGGACTATTGGTTAAATTTAAAGATGGAGAATTTGTAAAAAGAATGTCGCTTGAAGAATGGCAAGCTGTAATAGATATCAATCTGACCGGTGTTTTCTTGTGTGGCAGAGAAGCTGCTCAGCATATGATTGAAGGTGGACAAGGTGGTGTCATTATCAATATTTCTAGCGTCGCAAGACATGGAAACTTTGGTCAAACAAATTACTCAGCAACCAAAGCAGGCGTTCAGTCTATGGCTGTCGTTTGGGCAAAAGAACTCTCAAAATATGGAATCAGGGTGAACTCAATCGCACCAGGCTTTATCAATACAGAGATGGTTGCCGGGATGCCTGATAATGTAAAAGAAAAACTTTCAAAGATGGTTCCAGTGGGTCGAATTGGAGAACCTGATGAAGTTGCACAAGCAGCTGAGTTTATCTTCGCAAATGATTACTACTCAGGTAGGTGCGTTGATCTTGACGGTGCACAAAGGATGTAACCTTTGATGGCTTTATCAATTTTTCATAATCCGAGATGCAGCAAATCAAGAAAGGCATTGGAAATAATTGAAAGCCATGATATTGAAGTAGAGACAATTCTCTATCTTCAAGATCCTCCGACCGTGACAGAACTAAACTCATTGCTTGAGAAGTTAGGACTGAGAGCATCCGATCTAGTCAGAAAAGGTGAGTCAATCATCAAAGAGCTCAATATTGATTTACCCAATATTTCAGATGATGATTTGATCTCAATCATGATAGAACACCCAATCCTGATTGAGCGTCCGATTGTTTTCAATGAAACATCTGCGATCATTGGAAGACCGCCTGAGAATGTTAAAGAACTAATGTAACAAATGAGTACGCCAAATAAATCGAAAAGAATGCTGTTGAAATCAGGTTTGGCTCTTGGTTTGTCAAATCTTGTTTCAATCCAAGAGATACTGGCTAAAAATGATCCTTTCTTCATGATGGACGCAACTGCACAAGCTAATCTCATTAAAAAAGGTGAAGTTTCAGTTCAAGAGATGGTGATGTCAGCCATAAATAGAATTGAAGCTCTGGACGGGTATTTGAATGCAGTGGTCACCAGATCTTTTGAAAAAGCATTGCTGGCTGCAAAAAACCATAACGGACAAGGTCCTTTTCCAGGGGTGCCTTACCTCATCAAAGATCTCCTTAATCACAAAGGTGTCAGAGCCACAGGTGGATCACGCATGTTTGCAAATCGCATAGCTAAAATAAATTCCTCAAATGTTCAGGCCGCATTTGATATGGGCCTTATTTCGCTTGGGAAAACCAACACACCTGAGTTTGGTTTGTTAGGAGTGACTGAATCTCTCCTATTAGGTCCTGCAAGAAATCCTTGGAATTTTGATCACTCTCCCGGAGGATCGAGTGGCGGCTCTGCTGCAGCGGTTGCATCAGGTATGGTCTCTATTGCGTCAGCTTCTGACGGAGGTGGATCAATTCGAGTACCAGCTTCGTGTTGTGGCATCGTAGGCTTAAAACCAACGATTTACAGAACAATTGATGACGCACAACCAAATCGACCGATTGATTTGAGTGTGAGATTCGTTCATACAAGAAGTGTAAGAGACACAATCACTGCGCTTCATCACATGCAATCCAGGAATAATTCTAAATTGAAGGCTGTGCCTGAGAGAATTGCCTCAAAAGGAAAAAAATTCAGAATTGCAATGATTACAACAAACATGCTTGGAGAAGAAGCTGATCATGAAGTCAAAAATGCAATCAAGAGCTCTGCTCTCATCTGTCAGGATCTTGGTCATCACGTAGAAGAAATAAAACCTTTTATCGATGGAAATCGCTTCAGTGATTCATTCCTAACCATGTGGGCCTTTGGAGCAAAAGGGATCATTGATTTGGCTCAACAAAATTTTGTGTCTAATGAAATTTCAATTGATTCACTGCTTGAACCGTGGACATTGGGATTAGGAAAATGGTTTGATTCTCAACCTGAGGGGCAAGTTGAATTGGCAGTCTCTAGACTTAAAGATGACACCCTGAAGACTCAGGAACTGTTTAAATCTTTTGATTTTATACTCTCTCCTGTGACACAAACCATAGCTCCAAAGATAGGATCAATGGCGCCTGATGTCTCATTTGATACTTTGCTTGAAAGGTCTCTAGACTTTATTACATTTACACCGCTTGCAAATGTTACGGGTGATCCTGCAATCTCATTGCCAATGCATTGGTCATCATCTGGTCTTCCTATTGGAACTCATCTGCATGCAAGCTATGGGAACGAAGAGGAATTATTGGAACTTGCGCTCGAACTAGAAGCAGCAAAGCCTTGGTCACACCGTTGGCCTATGATTTAGTATCAGAAATTGCCTTTTTATAAGCGTCTCTACTCACCAAAGATTTAAAATAGTTCACAACATTTTCTGTGCCAGGCTCACCTGGAAGCAACTGTAAATTGTCTGCCAACCTCAATGTATAACCATTAATGATATCAGCAGCTGTAAAATCATCTCCCATGATATAAGTTCTGCCTTCCATAATTGAATTCAGAGTTTTAATCATTTTAGCGAATGACTTTTCAGCACTTTGAATGGAATATTCATGTCGATGCTCCTCTGGTCTGAACACCTTATTAATCAATATCGATACAATTGGATCTATCAAGACAGACTCACCAAAATTTAGCCACTGAAGATATTCTGCATATTGAATGGATTCGTGATCAGGCTCTAGTCTTCCTTCTCCATATTTTTGCAATATGTATTGGACGATCGCGACAGATTCTGACATTACAACCTCGCCGTCTATGATCGTGGGCAATTTTGAAAAAGGGCTTGCCTTAACAAAAGCCTCATTGACCTCACCTCTTTTTAGAACCTCGAGCTCGTAATCCAATCCAAGCTCTTCAAGAAGCCAAATAATTCTGACTGATCGACTGCCAGGTGCATGAAAAATTTTAATCATTTTATTTCCTTATTCATCTGGTGCAATTTCTACTCTCATGCCATCCATTTCTTCTAAGAACTCAACCTGACAAGACAGCCTTGATTGATCTTCCTTAAAAGAGTCAAGATCTTCTAAGAGCTCTTGCTCATCGTCTTCACGCTCGCCTAATTTGCTCGCCCAAGATTCCTCAATATAACAGTGGCATGTTGCACATGAACACATTCCTCCGCACAGCGCAAGTACGCCGTTATCAAGATCTCTTAAGCTCTCCATTAAAGAAAGGCCCACCTGTCCTTCGACAGTATGTTCCTCGCCTTCACTATCGATAACATGTATTTTCGGCATGATTACTCCTAAAAAAACTACGCCGATTAGAGCATAGATTTTTCTATTTTTCTATAAGCAGAAAGTAAAAAGAGTCAACTCTGCTTGATGGGTAAAATCACTTGCACCTCAGCACCTGTGTTTCCATGATTCTGAATTGAGATCTCACCGCCATGTGCATCCACTATTTGTTTTGTGAGGTACAATCCCAAGCCATAACCGCCACTACTCCTGCTTCTTGATTCTTCAGCCCTATAAAATGGCTCAAATACTTTATCAAGATCCTCCGTTCTCAATCCTGGCCCATAGTCTCTTATGGTTATCTCAATCAAATCATCATTGAGCTGATCAGTCACAATATCTATTTGGTTTTTCTCAAACGATGTATATCTCGAAGCATTCTCAAGTATATTTTTCAACATGACCTGCAGTAATATTGAATCCCCTTCAACCGCGAGACCATCTCGTAGATTTAAGGCAATCTTTATGTCTTTCAGAAAATGT
>MDTC01010382.1_pt1 | contig 11039 bp, 8 predicted proteins | sample 811181 | NCBI WGS metagenome assembly MDTC01 (sample SAMN05326644, study PRJNA326480) | marine metagenome | isolation source: seawater | place: Pacific Ocean: North | collected 2011 | reverse complement strand
TGAGGATTATTGGGCCAACCCGATGGAGGACTGGCGAATCCAGGACGGAAGGTTGGTCTGCGTCAGAGGAGGAGCCGACAGGAACGTGCATTTGCTCACATTCGGTTTGGACGAGCACAAGCCCAATGCCGCCTTCTCTATGTCCGTTAGGCTTGGCATCGAGGAAGGTTCGCCAAAAAACGGTTCGGCTGGCTTTGCCATCGGGGTAATTGATCAGGAAACGCGAGACCCGCGGGCAAGCTTGTTGTTCGGAAAGGGGTTGTCGGCAGGAGTAAAGGCAAATGGAAAACTTTTTCTGGGTAAGAACATTGCCGAAAAGCCACTGAGTTCGGTGAAAGACATAACTCTCCGATTCGAGGCGATTCCGAAACCACGAAGCAATGGTTACACACTTTATGTAATCGCATTTGAAGGCGGTGGCATAAAAGAACTGGGCCGACTTTCATCGGAGATTCCCAAAAACGATTCCTTAGTCGGAAACGTAGCCATCGGCTGCAACATGGAGATGGAATCTTCCAGAAAGGCCGGAACTAAGATGGCACGTTTTTGGTTTTCCGATTGGAAGTTAAGTGGTGACAAGGTGAAGGCTCGTTCCGATCTCGCATTTGGGCCCATTCTATACGCCATGCATACGTTGAGTCGAGGGACACTAAGCTTAACCGCTCAAATGCCACCTTTGGGTGCCAATGAGTCGAAAAAGCTGCGACTCGATACTAAAGACGAAAAGGGTCTATGGAAAGAAGCTGCGAAAGCCGAAATCGACCCCTTGTCTCGCACGGCCACTTTTCGCGTGATGAAATGGGTCGACAAGAGAGACATTGCCTACCGCATAGCTTTCCAAGATATAAAACGAGACGGTTCCTTAAAGGAAAAATATTTCGACGGGATAATCCGAAAGGACCCGAAGGAGAAAAAGGAAATTGTGGTGGCAGGCTTTACCGGTAACAAGGACACAGCCTTTCCAAACAGTAAAATCGTAAAGAACGTAGGCATCGTGAACCCGGACGTCCTCTTTTTCTCGGGCGACCAGATCTACGAGGACGTCGGAGGATACGGAATACATCGCAATCCGGTCGATCTAGCAGTTCTGAATTATCTGCGAAAAATCTACCTTTGGGGATGGGCCTTTCGTGATTTGATGCGCGATCGGCCCACCCTTGCCCTACCCGACGACCACGACGTCTACCAAGGGAACATCTGGGGGCAAAGCGGCAGGGATTCCGGCGGAATGAAGGGGCACTCAGCAGGTGGATACGCCATGCATCCCGACTTTGTGAACGCCGTGCAACGGACCCAAACCGCTCACCATCCGGCGCCCTTCGACCCCACGCCAGTGGAGCAAGGCATAGGCGTCTATTATGGAGACATGGTCTACGGACGAATCGGATTCGCCGTACTGGAAGACCGCAAATTCAAGTCGGGTCCGGAAGGAAAAGTGAATTCGTGGAAAGGACGCCCCGACCATATTCGAGACCCAAAGTTTGACACCAAATCCATCGATAAAGACGGATTAGTCCTCCTAGGCGAACGCCAGCTAAAGTTTCTTCGCCATTTTGCAGGAGACTGGAAAGGTACAGACCAAAAAATTGCGCTGTCCCAAACCATATTCTGTAATCTCGCGAATTATCATGGCGGCGGGCAGCAGTACATTGTCGCAGATCTCGACAGCAACGGTTGGCCGCAAACAGGACGGAATAGAGCTCTCGAAGAATTGAGGCGTGGTTTCGTATTTCATTACGCCGGAGATCAGCACCTTGCTTCCATCGTGCACCACGGCATAGAGCAATGGGGAGACGCGGGATACTCCTTTTGCGTTCCCAGTATCGCCGCGGGTTATCCTCGCTCTTGGCAACCGGACAAGGAAGGTCGCCCCGTCCGCAATCGCCCTGCCGCAGGTTTGCCTAATACCGGAGAGTATAAGGACGGTCTTCAGAATATTTTAACGGTTCATGCCATTGGTAATCCAACACCTGCAAAAAGCAAAAGTCGCCTCGACACCTTGCACGAAAAAGCCTCTGGCTATGGCGTCGTGCGAATGAACAAAGCCAATGGAACGATTACCATGGAATGCCACCGACTGCTCATAGATGCTTCCAACCTAAAGCAGAAAGATCAGTTTCCGGGTTGGCCAAAGACCATCAAATACAGTGCAAACTATGAAAGAGTCCCAGAGGCTTATCTTCCCGAAATCAGGGTACAAGGTCTTGCCAATCCGGTCATCAAGGTAATTAATGCAAAGACCGATGAACTCGTGTATGCTCTTCGAATTCGAGAGGATTTTTATCGACCACCCGTCTTCGACAAGACCGCAAACTACAAGGCAAGAGTTGGGGAACCCGACAGCGACATATGGAAAACCCTCGAAAACCTGACACCTGATGCCAAAGGAAAGAAAACTTCAGTGTCTCTGAAATTTTGACCTTATTCATCACTCACACACCTCACTTCGAGGGTAAGTAGCAATCCGTGAGCAAGTTTAACATACATAGACTTATAAATTTTTTAGGCTTCGCAACCCTTTTGCTCGTAGGTATTCAGGCTTCGAGAGGTTTGACGAAACCAAACATCGTACTCATTCTAGCGGACGACGTCGGTTGCGAGCCAATCGGTTGCTATGGCGGGGAATCCTTTGCCACCCCGAATATCGATGCCTTGGCAAAAAACGGCATGAAATTCGAACATTGTTACAGCATGCCCGTCTGCCATCCATCGAGAATAGCCCTAATGACGGGACGCTACCCGTTTCGCTTTAAGGCCGGTTGGGGGTCGTTTCCCAAAAACGAAGAAAAACATTCCATAGGGAAGGTGATGAAGGACGCAGGTTATGCCACGGCGGTAGCGGGCAAATGGCAAATGACGCTCTTGAAGAAAGATCCGGAACAACCCTCTCGATTAGGATTCGACGCATGGAGCGTGTTCGGATGGCACGAGGGAGCCCGCTTTCACAGTCCGATGATTTACCAAAACGAAAAGGTGCGCGAAGGCTTGGAGGGAGAGTACGGTCCCGAGCTTTACGTCAAGTTCCTCTCCGATTTCATGGAACGCAGTCAAAAGGAAGGCAGACCCTTCTTTGCCTATTATTCGATGGCTCTCGCCCACGACGTCACCGACGACCTGAAGTGGCAAGTTCCCTATGCTCCCGGCAAGGACCGATGGATGAATTATGGAGAAATGATAAGCTCGATGGATGAAATGGTGGGCAAGCTAGTGACTACTGTAAACAGATTGAATCTCCGAGAAAATACCCTCGTTTTGTTTACGGGCGACAATGGCACTGCGGCGCGCTCCAAGTTGCGACACTTGGGCAAATCTGGGAAAAAATACGAATATGAAAAAGTAGTCGTACGCCAAAATGGCAGGAATCTTTCAGGGGGGAAAGGACTGTTAAATGATCGCGGGACACATGTTCCCTTAATCGCAAACTGGCCGGAGACGATAGCTCCCGGATCGGTAAGCGAAGACCTCGTGGACTTCAGCGACTGGTTACCCACTTTAGCGGAAATAGGTCGAGCCAAACTGTCTAAAGACGTGAAGTTTGACGGACAAAGCTTCGCCTCGAGTTTTCTAGGAAAGAATGAATCCGCCCGCGGTTTTGCTTTCGCAGAGTCCAAGGGAGGTCTAGCATTTGTTCGTGACCAACGCTACAAACTCTACGCCAACGGAAAATTCTATGACATATCAAGTGATCCTGAAGAAAGAAAAGCTCTGGCTAAAGGGAAAGAAGCGGAAACCCGAAAGCGTCTTGAGACCGCCATTTTCAAAATAGGATATGGGAAATGAGAGGTGGAGCCCCCCCTTAGTATTCGATAACCCAACAGCGTCCTTGCGAGAAATGCGCTGCCTCGGCTGCTGTAATCCAACGTTCTTGATAGCGTTCGCCCCATGAATCAGTAAAGGCGATTTCCTCGGTTTCCTTGTTATAACCGTGGATAATGCAGATGTGATTGCTGTCGCCCGAACCGGGTTCGGCCAAGTCGCCGGCTTCCTTTACCGCCTTGCTCATAAGGCTTTTCCATTCGCGAGCATCCATTCCTTTTCGGTCAACTGTCCGATCGTTGGCGATACGATTGAAGGTTTTTGTGGAGTGAAGACCCCAAAGGATAGGCACTCCGGAATCGATTGAACGAGCCAACTCCCTCAAGGACGGATGCCCTCGCAAAGGCTTGAAATTGCGACCTGCCGAAACAACTTCCTGCTGAACCGCTTGGACGAGGGTCGGCGTATGCGTTCCTCCTCCCAAACCCGTATTTCCAGCCATGGCGAGTAAGTACATGTCAGCAGGAATTGCCATGTATCGCATGCAGCGCTCAAAAGTAGCCGGCACGCAGTAACCTTTCGGACCTTGATCAACCATGGGGAGATTCTGAATAACAACGTCCCCGTTCGGTCGTCGGTCGACGTTTTCTCGATGAATTCGTCGAATGTACATATCTGCAGTCTTGCGCGTTTTCCCTCTGGCTTCTGCAGAAGCAACGGTTTCAACCGAGAGACTGACGAACTCCCCATCCATTACCGAGAGCAAAAAGCTGTGCCCGTTCCAGTCCCATCTCGATACCTTTCGCTTGGCGGAACCTTGCCCGAAATTTTGGCGACGAGGTTTTCCTAAAAGATTCTCGAAAAGCTCGGCTACTAGATCAGCATCATGTTCCATCCACTTTTTTAATTGTCGCGGGTCCTTGGTTACCGTGCCGTCCTTAAAATGCTCTTCCGCGGCACCAGCCGCTGCGAAACAATCACCCTTGTTGGCAAATACCAAAGAAAGCCCGGTCACCTTACTCGCATCCCCATATAGGGCGGCGGAATAGGGGCGAGCACCGACAAAACGATAGTTCGACGGCGGGTACAATCGATAACTGGTCTGGCTGGAGGTAATCGATTCGCGCGGCCAACGCAGACGAGTTCCTACGGCAACCGGATCATCATCCCAGAGTGAACCGTCGACGAACAAGGGCTGTCCGATAATTTCATTTAAAGCTCTAAATTCTTTCGGAGAGGATTCGAAGGAGTCCGATTTTTGAGAAGAGACGCCTGACTCCAGTGCAGAGGGAGATGCCGGTACAATTGAAGTAGTACGAGGTAAGGAAAGAAGCCGTTGTCGCTCACGCAAAAGATAGGCACGGCTGTTTAGATCAAACAAACTCAAAGGGGAATTGAACCGGATCCCGTCTTCTCGTCGCAAAACAACATGCCCCTGTTCCACCTTCTCGATAACGGCTCGAATCGAAACGCCTTGCAAACTTCTAAGAGTTACGAAGTCTTGAGCATTCAAGCATGGCAGGCTCGTAACAGGAAAAATGAGCAAGGTGAAAGCAAGAAAACGATTCAAGGCATGCATGGGTGTGATTAGAAGAAGGAAAGAGAACAAATTTTGAGTCAAATGGTTAGAGGGATTATAAAGTTTTTAAATAAATGTGCCATTATAATTTGCAAAAAATTTTACACTGGACTGTGACTTAGATCGTGGGCCTCTTAAAAACATTGGAGGATTGCTATATCATTTTCCAAACGGCTTGATCTCAAGCACCGATTCATCAACTCCATGCACTAAACACGTAAGGCCCATCATGGAAAAGATGGACCATCGCAAGTCACCAAAAGAACATTCATGCAATCCTAGCCAAGAAAGCCTCGCCCAAACACAAGTGGCTAGACAGGCAAAATTGTGGGAATAGCAATTTGAATAAAAAGGGATTGCAGACCTAGGAAAAGTGCTTCTAGATTAAAACTATGAAAGTAAATCGCTCAGCTCGCACCTCTTTCCTAACATGGACATTAGTTGTCGCTGCTCTGTATATGACTGCCTGCTCGAAGACGGGATTTAATCCCTTTGCCGACGGAGATGATCAAGTCAACGAGAACATTAAAAACTTAATGAGCTTGCAACCCGGCATGACCAAAGCTCAAGTGTTTAAGTTAGCTGGAGTAGCTAACTACATAGAAGGGGAAAGCTGGGGAAGCGTTTGGTTTTACAAGTACCGCCCGGGGGGAAACGAAGGAACTCTTGCAGACAGCAATGTAGAAAAAAACTATATGCCGGTTGTTTTTGACTCCAGCGATCGCTTGATTGGTTATGGCTATGAATTCTACAAAAACACCATGGAGCAACTTGGCTCAGGTCCATATTGATCACTTTAGCCAAGCTTAGAGTATTACTGAAAACAGAATTGACGGGATGGGACTATGATATAATATAAGCCCTTTTTCTCAACTCTATATCCATGAAAACAACTTTGGCTAAGGTCGGTGCAGAAACCGACCGAAATTGGCGAATCGTAGATGCTACCGACAAAATACTTGGACGGCTTTCCGTACAAGTGGCAAATGCATTGCGAGGTCGAGACAAACCTATCTTCACTCCCCACATTGATGCAGGGGATTACGTCATCGTTGTAAATGCTGAAAAAGTAAAGCTTTCGGGAAATAAGGAAGAGCAGAAACAATACATGTTTTACAGCGGTTACATGGGGGGAGAGAAATACCGAAATGTTGCTGAATTCAGGGCAAAACGCCCCGAATTCCTAATTATGAATGCAGTCAAAGGAATGTTGCCCAAAAACAAACTTTCAAGCCAATTACTGACAAAACTTAGAATTTACGCCGGACCTGAACATCCTCACGAAGCTCAGTCCCCACAACCCTTGAATCTTTAGCAATGTCACCCCGATCCATTAAATGAGCGCCAAGAAAAAAGAAGATACACACACTGCCACGGGTCGTCGCAAAACTAGCACGGCTCGAGTTCGCCTTAATGCAGGAGCAGGAAACTTCACCGTGAACGGGCGAGAAGTAAACGAATACTTTCCTACTTCGCAGTTACGCAAGACCGTAGCAGGACCGCTCGCAGAAGTAGAAATGTCGGACAGCATAGACCTAATCGTCAATGTTTGTGGGGGCGGTTGCTCCGGGCAAGCCGGTGCAGTTAGACATGGAATCGCAAGAGCTCTCGAGAAGATGGACCCCGAGTTAAGGAAAACCCTCAAGAAGGCCGGACATCTCCGGCGAGATCCTCGCAAAAAAGAGCGAAAGAAACCGGGGCAACCCGGAGCACGAAAACGTTTCCAATTCTCCAAGCGTTAAACGCTTTTAAAGGAACCAATTTCAACCCTCCGGATTTTTTATCCGGAGGGTTTTTGTTTTTTTTGATTTTGCCACCTTTGACTAACCAGTAATAAACTTTTTCTTTTCCCAATGAACGCCTGTATCATAGGAGCATCCGGTTATTCCGGTCGAGAACTCGTAAGCCTTCTGGCACTACATCCGAATGTTTGTCTTTCGGCTGTCACATCCAGAAGCTTGGCGGGATCGCCTCTGGAGGCGGCTCTACCTAGGATGCGAGGAAAAGCCCAAAACCTGTCTTTCTCCTCACCAAATCCCAACGAACTTGCACAGAGCAATGATCTGGACATTTTCTTTTTGGCACTTCCACACGGCACGGCCGCCGAATATGCGAGTCCGTTGGTTGAGGCAGGCAAACGCGTAATCGACTTGAGCGCAGACTTTCGACTTTCTTGTCCGAAACTCTACGAGGAATTCTATGGTGCCCCCCACCCTGCTCCTGAACTATTGGAGAAGGCAATATATGGACTTCCCGAACTCCACGCACTGTCTTGGGAAAAGAGCAAGCTCATAGCTTCACCGGGTTGCTACCCCACTAGCATTCTAGTTCCATTGGCTCCCTTGCTCGAAGCAGGATTAGTGGAACGGGAAGGGATTGTTATTAATAGCTTCAGCGGGGTTAGCGGAGCTGGAAGACAAGCATCGGAAAATCTATTGTACTGCGAAAGAAACGAAAGTGCAGCAGCTTACGGTCTGCCAAAACATCGTCACCTTTCTGAAATCGAGGAGCAGCTAAATTTAGCCGGCGGTGAGGAAGTCGTAGTATCATTCCATCCACATCTCGCACCTATGAACCGGGGAATAGCAACCACCATTTCAGTGCCTGCAAAGGGTAAACTAAACACTCAATTAATCGAGGATTGTTGGGCAAAAAAATACCTCGGCAGACCTTTCACTCAAATCCTGCCCAGTGGAGAGTTTCCGGACGTCGCGCATGTCAACGGCACAAACCGAATCGATTTCTCGGTCGTGGCAGACGGGCGAACTGGGCGGTATATTCTTACTTCCGCCCAAGACAACCTGCTCAAGGGAGCCGGCGGGCAAGCTGTACAAGCAATGAACATTTGCTCGGGCTTTGAAGAAACTGCCGGATTGCCATGAAATTCTACGAGAACGTCGATGGGCTTACAGAAGCCTCTGGATTTTTCTGCGCGGGGATTCATTGCGATGTGCGAGGGAAGCGAGATGGTCGCATCGACCTCGGCATCGTTTACTCGAAAAGGCCCTGCTCGGGGGCCGGCGTATTCACCACGAACGACGTAAAAGCCGCTCCCGTCCTTCATGGACAGGCGTTGGTCGCTGAGGGAAATAAATTTCATGCCATCGTAGCAAATAGCGGCAACGCCAACGCTTGCACAGGTCCACAGGGTGAGGTTGATACTAGAACAATGGCCTCGGAAGTCGCTCGCCAGCTTAGATTAAAACCCGAACAAGTTTTCGTCTGTTCCACGGGCCGAATTGGGGAACCCTTGCCGATGAGTCGTGTAACAGCCGGCATTCGCGATGCCGTTCAAGACATCGAAGACGGAGTCGACGGGGGGATAGGCTTCCAGCAGGCCATTCTTACTTCCGACACCACGACAAAGTCCTGTCTAGCAGAGTTCGAAACGCCCGAAGGCACAGTGCGAGTGGCAGGAGTGGCAAAAGGAAGCGGTATGATCGAGCCAAACATGGCAACCATGCTCGCCTTCATAGTCACTGATGCCAGCCTGCCCTCTCAACTCCTCCAAAATACTCTTCAAGCAGCCACCGATAAAACATTCAACCGCATCACAATCGATGGTGACATGAGCACCAACGACACCGTGCTCGCTCTCGCCAACGGTTTTTCCGATGTGGCCGTTTCGGAAAAAACTCCTGATATTTTGGAAGACTTCGAGACGGCAGTTGAAAAAGTCTGTGCCTGTCTCGCTCGCAAAATGATCGGGGACGGTGAAAAAGTCACTAAGCTCATTGAACTTGTCGTCAAAGGCGCACCTAATGACGCAGCAGCAGAAACAGTTTCTAGAAACATTGCCAACTCTCTGCTTGTCAAGACATCGTGGTACGGTTCAGACCCCAACTGGGGACGGATTGTGGATGCAGCTGGATATGCGAAGGTAGGGGTCGATTTCTCGAAAATAGACCTTTACTATAATGAAGTTCCCGTTCTCTCCAAAGGCAAAGCCCTCACTCGAAACAAAGATAAATGGAAAGAAGCAGTCGCCGAAAAACAGTTTGCGATCCATCTCCACCTCAATATTGGGCAAGGGGCATGCAACTTGCTGACTACTGACCTAAGCGAAGCTTACGTCGACTTCAATAAGAGCGAATGAGCGATAAAGCAGACATTGAAGCCATTCAAGCTAAGGCCGCCGTATTGGTGGAGGCACTCCCGTATGTGCGCCATTTTCGAGGTTCCACCTTTGTCGTCAAGTACGGCGGCAGCTTTATGGACGCCCCTGATCTTGAAATCCGATCACGTGTAGCCAGAGACATAGTTTTCTTAAATTCAGTCGGCATCCGCGTGGTCGTTGTACACGGCGGCGGCAAGGCCATCACCCGAACGATGGATGAACGCGGAATAGAGTCAGCCTTCATTGACGGGCTCCGAATTACAGACTATCGAGCAATTGAAATTGTCGATGAAGTACTAAACGTCGACGTAAACGGAGAAGTTGCTGCTTTCATCGAGGAGAACGATTGCGAAGCGGAACGACTCCCGGGCAAGGAAGTTCTGCAATGCAAAAAACTTAATTCCAATCCCGACCTTGGCTTTGTCGGTGAAATCACCCGAGTGCTCGTAGGCTCGATAGACGAAGCTCTCGACAACGGAAAAGTGCCAGTAATATCTTCCACGGCAGCTGACTCTTCGGGTGTCTGCTACAATGTAAATGCAGATATAGCCGCTGCGAAAATTGCGATTGGCCTACAAGCTCGGAGACTGGTTTACCTTTCCGACGTACCAGGCTTGCTTCGCGAACCGGAGAACCCCGGCACCCTAATATCGAGCTTACCCGCAGGCGAAGTGGAACCCCTTAGGAAAGCCGGAATCATTGCAAAAGGCATGCTTCCGAAAGTGAACAGCGCAGTGGAAGCCCTACAAGCAGGAGTGAATCGAGTTCACTTGGTCGATGGTCGTTACCCACACAGCCTACTTCTTGAAATCTTTACCGACACGGGCGTAGGCACCGAAATCGTACACTAAGGAAACGCTCCGCGAACCATATGGACATCACGGAATACTCCCACTGCCTAATAAGGAATTATGCAACTCCTCCAGTAGCATTCGATCGTGGGGAAGGTGCGCGGATTTGGGACGTGGAAGGGAATGAGTATCTCGACTTCTCTTCGGGAATCGCGGTAACTTGCTTAGGTCATTCCCATCCCAAGTGGGTAAGCGCCGTGCAGAAACAAGCAGCAAAGCTCGTTCATTGTACGAATCTTTTCGCGATTCCAGAACAAGCGCGTCTAGCAGAAAGATTAACGAGGAAAGCGGGCGCCGGAAGAATGCTGTTTTGCAATAGCGGAGCAGAAGCAAACGAAGCTCTAATCAAGTTGGCTCGCCTTTACGGGTGTAACAAAGCGGGGGGCAAAGAAGGAAAAATCATAAAAATCGTTTCGGCTGAAGGTGATTTTCACGGAAGAACATACGGGGCGATGTCAGCTACTTCAGGCTCAAAGATACGGAGTGGGTTTGCTCCACTAGCTCCGGGTTTCGCTTTTGCAAAATTCAACGAACTCGCAAGTTTCGAGGCATTATTGGACGAGGACACCGCCGCCGTTCTTATCGAACCGATCCAAGGCGAGGGAGGCGTTCGCGAAACCACCGACGACGTCCTTCGCGGGATTCGCCAACTCTGCGACGAGAGAGAAATTTTGCTTATGCTTGATGAAGTTCAGTGCGGCATGGCTCGAACCGGGCGTTTCTTTTCCTACGAAAG
>MDTC01210171.1_pt1 | contig 11040 bp, 19 predicted proteins | sample 811181 | NCBI WGS metagenome assembly MDTC01 (sample SAMN05326644, study PRJNA326480) | marine metagenome | isolation source: seawater | place: Pacific Ocean: North | collected 2011 | reverse complement strand
GTTGTCTTCGGTTCCTTTGTTGTTTTTGAGGACGAGGATGTCTTGGATTTCTTGATGCCAGATAGGAAAGTGGACAGTAGCACTCCCGCCTCGGATGCCGTTTTGTGTGCAACATCTGACAGTTGATTCAAACTTTTTGAGAAAGGGGACAACACCTGTGTGTTGAACCTCTCCGCCTCTGATTTTGCTGTTGATACCCCTGATTCGACCTGCGTTAATCCCAATTCCAGCCCTTTGTGCAACGTATTTGCCAATAGCCATATCACTGCTAAAGATACTATCGAGGGTGTCATCAATATCAACAAGAACACAAGATGCATATTGACGAATTGGCGTCCGCACCCCTGCCATGATGGGGGTTGGAATGTTGATTTTGTGCTTTGAGATTGCGTCGTAGTATCGTTTGACATAATCCAGGCGAGTCTCCTTTGGGTATTTAGAGAAAATAGTTGCAGAAATCAACAGATACATGAATTGTGGGGTTTCGTACACTTGCCCACTACTACGATCTTGAACCAGATACTTATCAACTACCTGACGAAGACCAGCATAGGTGAATAGGAAATCTCTATCATGATCGATAAAAGAATCCATCTTCTCAAATTCTTCATCAGAATAAAGATTCAAGATTTCTGGATCATAGACACCCATGTCTACACACTTCTCAGTGTGCTTCTTAACCGATGGGCATTCACGCATTCTGCCATATAGACTTTTTCTAAGTGCAAATAGTAGAAGACGAGCAGATACGAATTGATAGTTTGGATGCTCTAGATCAATCAGATCACTAGCACTACGAATAAGAATCTCTTGAATTTCTGCAGTAGTAATTCCATCATAGAATTGAATTCCAGATTGAATCTCTACTTGACTTGCAGAAACCCCCGCAAGACCATTACATGCCTCTTCTACCATCACATGAATCTTATCAAGATTCAGGGGTTCTGTACCTCTTCCATTACGCTTCTTAACCGTTGTACCGTTACTCATATTTTTTTCCAATTGTTGAATTTTACAGTTGCTTCTAAACCCTGATATGTATTACATTTTAACATATCCATAACTTGATGTCCACCGAGAATCATATCGTTGATATCTTTCTCTTCAATAGAAGAGGGCCAGATAACTACTCTCTCCCCTCTAGCAATGGTCTTGGATATTCGATTGGTGATTTCTCTGTTCCTAGGCTCATTATCGTAAACAAAAATATAATTGCTCCAACCAAACGACCTAAGATCAATATCGGCACCGCACATAGCGACAGAGTTTTCAATAAGGGATGAATCGAAAGGTCCTTCCACGACAAAAATTGGTGCATTGATATCAATTTTATCAAGACCGTAAATTTTTGGGGCATTCTCCTCAAGCATCACAGTGATATATTTAACAGAGTTTGAATTTAGACTTCTACCCTGATATCCAATCAATTGTTTATCCGCATCATACATTGGAATGATGATGCGTTCTTCATCCCTACCGATAGTGTCAAAAGTTTGTTTTTGGGTATTTGTCCACTGCTTGAACTTATCAGTGTAATAAAATTTAGTTGGATCTAATTTTCTAGTTTCAAGATATTTCTTTGCAATAGGAACTTCGGATGCCTTAGGCAAATCAATCTTTTTACGGAAAACTGGTTTCTTAAATTCAAAAACTGGTTCTTCGACAACAAAGTTTTTTCCACCACCAAATCCATTCTTGAACTTTTCAATAGTGTATTGCTTGTGGAGGGTTGTATCAATCTTCTTAAGAAAATTATTCAATGACAAACTTGCACCGCAGTTATGGCACTTATAGTTTGCATTGTTTTTAATAGCATAGATGTATCCCCTTGCCTTGTTCTTATTCTTCTGAGAATCACCACAGATTGGACAACGAAAGTTATAAAGGTCTGCCTTAACTTTCTTAAATTTCTGAAGTCGTGAAGATACAAGACCAATATACTTTGCATCAGTAAGATCCATTATTCACCAAGTTCGTGGATTACAGGTTGTTCGTGAACAAGTATACGATATAGTTCTGGATTATTTCCAGCACTTACAGGAATAAATTCAGTGTCTGGATCAAACTCAGGATCACGAATCGCTTGATTGATTACAATAGAACCATCTTTACCAGAAGTACTGCGGTGATATGTACCTACAGGAACTACTAGTGCTCCACTCTTTCGGTTTAAATGAACAATGTGATATGGAAACTTCCAATCTAAGTTGACAAGTTCAAAAGTTCTCTCTCCTGAGAGGACACGATTATGATCCACTTGGTGATGGTGGATATAGAACTGCTTTGCACCGATGAGATCGTCTGGTGGTGAAACTGCTGGTCCTTCATGAACCACAAGATCAGATGCATTTGAATCATCGACAGATATATCATAAAAAACAACATCGGGCGTTTCACGGAACACCCGATGCTTTCTAAACTGTACGCTGCTCATTAATATGAACTTATTGGGTTGTATCTATAATAGCAGGAGGAGCGTTGTTAGTCAAGATGACTTCGGATATTTTAGATCCCAATGGGCTCACTATAAAAGTGATTACACTTATTGCACCGAAGATGGTCCACATCTTTTTTTCCATCATGGTGAGTCGTTCTTCAATTTTTTTGATATCTCTTTCACAACCTTTTTTAATACTATCGGTCTCTTTTTGGAAAGAAATGTCTAGATCCTCCAGTTTACGGAAAAGAATAGTATCTGTCCTATCTTGCTTATCTAGTTTTTCATTATGAACTGCAAGAAGCTGACCCATCTTAACAGAATTATCCTGCAGTGAGTCGACTACTTTTTCAAGTCTCTGCAATAAAGCAGATATTGTGGTTGCTTCTTTGTTGTTCACTGTGCGCCAGTTCACCTCTATTGGGTATTCCTTTAATATTTATTTACGGAGAGACCTGGACCACATTCCCATCACTTGTTTTCTTTTATCTTTTTTCTTCTTTATACCAGGTTCATGTGCTGGTGGCAATGCAGTAGAAGATCCATCACCCACACTGTTAACAGGTGCCCCCATCATTTCTTCACAGAACTGCTTAAAGGTCTTCATTCTCCCCCACCGTTTCCGCCGTTAGAACCATTCCCACCACTATTGCCACCATTAGAAGGACCACTGCTTCCACCATTTCCACCATTACCATTTGATCCATTACCATTCTTCCCATTTTTCTTTTTGCCATCATCATCATGATCATGATCATGACCTCTACCAAAATAACCAAGCACTATAGTCTTTCCGCGCTTAGTTGGCACACAAGCTTTTGTTTTCTTATCAAGTTTATATCCAGGAGGGCACTTTGATGCCTTCTTAGATTCTCTAATAATATTAATAACCTTATCGATGTCCATTAAACTGCTTGCAATTTATCCAAACATTCTTTATCTACTTCAATATCATTAATCTTTGTTTTAGGATACTCTGGTATTCTATTCAAAAAAACCAAGAAACTTTTTATGCTTGGCCAAAGATCTTCTTCTAAATTATAAAAAAGCAGCGGAACCGCTGCCTCATTGAACACATTGAATAGAATTGTTATATGGTTCAATATGAGATGAATCTTAAGTTCACCTGTATTTTTGTACCGCTTTAATAGACGCTTGATGTAGCGAATCCGTTTAAGATCACTTTCAAAATCGTCTTTCGTGACAGCCTGTGGGTTGTCATAGAATTTTATAGCGAAGAGCATATAATTGCTCTCATTCAATTCATCAAATCTCATACTAAACCCAAATTATCAGCTATCAGCGTAAACTGCGTCGTCTGCTTGGTCACCAGTTAGTGATCCCATTGCAACTAAAGTTTCACTCTTAACTCTAGCATTGCCATGCATATCAGTATAGGTTTGAATAGCAACCCATCCAGCGTGAGCAGGCGCATATGCAGAACCAGAAGCGTTTGCAACACCTTGCTCAGTAGCATCTACACCATATACTTCGATGGTTGCTGAAGTATTAGCATTAAGTGCAGCACCAAACTTAGGTTCGTCACCAGAGGTGTCAGTTTTTCCCCAAAGAGACATGTTTTCTTACCTGTGTATGTGTCATTATAAGAATATTTATAATATATTCTTTTGTTCTTTGAGAAGTTGTTTAGAAAGAGGTTTTCCAGTTGGTGCCAGAATTGCTTTTTTTAAACGCTTTAGCATCATATCATCAAGATCAGTTTCAGTACTTCTTACCAAAACTTCTAAAAACTCTATGACTACCTTCCTATAAGAAGGTGTTCCCACATGCTTCAATATAACTTGTTTAGCATATGGGAACAAAAAAGACCACATTAGTCTTCTTCTCTTGCAGCAATTGCTTTGGTGACAACTTCTAGAAGTTTGTCATCCATATCAGTTTTAGTCAACTTAACCGCTTTAGCAAGGATAACAAGACAGATCTCAACCAGTTTCTCACCAAGTTCTTCGTTTTCTGGAATTTGCGCGACAGCATCTCTGATTACCTTTGACGCTAATGGAAGTAAGAATGCTAACATTGTTTTAGTCCAACTACATTATATAGTGGACTTAACTATTTTTTTAGATTACTTAAACAGATTTGGATTGTTCTGTAAAGCGCGGCGCATTGCATCCTTTCCGAGTCTTGTGGTTTCGTTATTGGCTGCAGCCTCTCTTCCAATATCAGTCTTTAGTTCTTTCGCTTTTCTTGCCTTTTGTGCTGCTGCCTTTGCTGCTTCTTGTCTAGCAGCATTTGCTTCAGGTGATCTTTCATCAACTTGCTCATCAACTTCTTTATCATCATCCTTGATATCATCAAGCATGACAAGAGGATTCTTAGCACCCATAGAGCGAAGTTTATTCTTCACCATATTGATTTTTGCGTAGGTGCCACGCATATCCTTTTCTTTTTCCTCAGGTTTTTTCTCACACTCAGCAGTATTAATCATTGACTCATCAACTTTTTCTTCTGCTGCTTTTTCTGCTGCTTTCTTTTCAGCGATCATAGTGAACATCTTCTGATGAGCAAAAGATGCGAATACATTACCCTTGGAAGCAGATACTGAAGGATCATCTTGAGCATCTAGTGGCGCAATTTTGACTGCCCCAGACTTATAGTTATCAACACCCTTTCCAGTAATCTTACCACTCTTAGATTGTGTAGGTTCTGCTGCATCTGTAATCAATGCCTCCTTGAGTTTCTTATCTGCTCTATTACGAATAGCAGATCCAATTGCTTTACGACGCTTTAGCAAATACTTATCAGTTTTATCATGATCACCATCATTGTCAACATCCTTATCTTCTTTACCGACAGGATCTAACTTACCTTTAGGTGCTTCTTTCTTTTTACGAGTACCCTCGTAAGGTTCGCCATGCTCAGTCATTTCTACGGATTCAATATTGGGGTTAGCACGAAGTTGAGTGATCTTAGCACGATCAGCATACCTTACATATGTCTTACCATTCTTATCCTTAACTCTTACCTTATACTTACCACCATCTTCTTCATCAAGTTGCTGTAAGTATGCAAGTTCGATTTCTTTATTTTCTTCGTTCTCCACAAATACTTTATAGAGAGCATTAGCAACATTATCGGTTGCCCACTCAGGAGCACCTTGAGTAAACTGTTCTTTCACGCCACCCTCTTTACCGAATAGTTTTGCTCTAACAGCAGTTCTTTCAGCTTGACTCAAAGAACTATTGCTCATATATTGAGCAAAAGCAGCTTTCAAATCGATATCTTCTCTACGGGCACGATAACGAATATCGTATACAGCCTGGCGGATTTTCTTCTCAGAAGACTCTTCTGTCTTTCCCTTGCCACCTTTCTCCCCTTTCGCTGCGGCAGCGGCGGGAGCGAACTTTCTTGCTGGTAACTCTTCAACTATATTCTTACCCATTGGAAAAAATCAATTACTTTTTTCTTACCTTGTATTTATTTATGAATTGTAGTCCGTAACTACTACCAGGAACCATGGTCTCCACATACTTTCTGAACTTGTCAGTACCCACTAATCTATTATCAGATGATACCCCAGATTTAGTAGTTCCATTCACAATTGCTTCTTGCACATCCTTAATCCAGGATTTAAACATAATCTTATCTTCAGTGACACAAATAAGATGATTAGCACCTCTACGGATAATTCTACCAATCAATCCATTATTTAAATTTTCTACAAGATCACCAATATTAAAGACTTCTTTGGAGATATATGCTTCACGAAGATTTTGTGGATCTTCTTTTGGAGCAATTTCCCAAATATTCCAACACTCATCAACTTGATCAACACCCATTCCCTGACGAACCGTGTCAAACAACGCCATTGCTTGCTTCCGTGGAATATCTTCAGGAAGACCAGAACGGAAAGTTTTGAAATCACCTTCCATAGCAGCAAGTCTCATTCTTGAAGAAGAAAGACCTTCAACACCATCAGAATCTGGATCTCTGTCTCCAGAAGAAATAACTTCTAAACCATCAAATTGATAGAGTGCTCCATTATAACTTTGAGATAGTTTATCAAACTCTTTGACTCTATCTTGCCCAGCAACGATTCTTACATTCGCATATCCATCATTATGAGCTCGCTTCAAAACATCAAATATAGATCTGTTACCAGGATCATTCATAATCCTTTCACTATGCTGAGGAAACATTGACCTCATCATAGAAATTTTAGTATCAGCATCTAAAGGATTCTTTTTCTTATCTTGAGTTCTAGAAGGAACAATAATATAGTCACTTCCTTCTGCTTCTGCTGATTGTGCAGCAATATCCATAAGTTGAAGATGACCTGCATGGGGTGGATTGAATCTACCAAAAGCAAGAGTCAATGTTCCTTTAGTTTTAGGAACTGGTGGAGGACCTGCTTCTAAGTCAGAACTCATAGACGCTTTGGGCGCTTCTTTTGGAACTGGTGCAGGTTCTTGCTGCTGTAAAGCAGGATCTACGAAATTTGGATCTGAAATATTTTTCTCTTTCTCAGTCTGTGCTGGATCTTTTCCACCAACTTTCTGACGCTTATTATAAAACTTTAATCTTCCCTTTTCGGTTTTTGCTACAAACTCTCCAGTAGAACGGTCATACCATCCACCGTGACCGTCTCCCTGAAGACCCATTCTTGCTGCCTGCTGAGAAGCAGACTCCCTTAAAAATCGAAAGAAGGATTTCATCAGTTCTTTAATAATTTTGTTTTGATTTCTTTTTCGTGGGCAACAATGTACTTAAGTACATTTACTTTCGCCTCCTTATATTTATCATCCTTCTCATTTGTTAGATACAGATGAGAAAAGGTAAGAAAGTTTTTAAACTCATTACCCTTACGATGTTTGATTTTTTTGTATTGAGAAATCAAGTGATTTAATAAAGTGTTCATATGTATTGTTTAATATTTCTACCACCTTTTGCACTTATGACAAGTCTAGCACCTTTGATACCATAGTTGTTTCTATCACCTTTATATATTGCCATAAAGACAGGTTCGTTACCTCCCGTAAGATCTTCACCATTTTTATGTGTTTGTGCAGTGGCGATTAATCTATACTTATTACCAGAAATATTCTGGAGAGAAACTCTTCCTTGAAGTAGTAGGTCTACATTTTGGATACTTGATTGTGCATTTGCAGAGTATCCACTTCCATATACTGATTGTAATTTTAAATTTTTATCTTTAATTCTTCTAGCAACAGTTGTTGCAGGAGGAATTCCATTAGGAAACATTTGTCTACATGTTTCAACAAATGCTTTTGTTTCTGGATGTGCTGCTAATACAGGTTCACCCCTTTCAGTGATACCACCCCATTGCTGAATTGCAGTTGGGGAACTACCATCTTTATGAGAAACAAATCCAACCATTCTTCCATTTACATCTCTGAAATGAAAGTCTGATTTGGGTGTTCCTGGAGTGCTTTCCACATCAACGACTTGATAATAGTTTTTACCTATCTGTAAGTTGACAGAATCACTTCCTAATTTTTGTTTTAGTTTAGATAAAGATTCCCTAATGATACGGATCTCTTCATCTTCCGCAGCAGTTGTATTTTGCGACCTACCAGAAAAAGCAGAATCTTTGTACAACTGAGTTAATCTGATTTGTTTATTCATAGTTGTCGGTAAAATTATACTATTACCGACAGTATAAAAACTAACCAAGTCATCAACAGTTTTTATTTGTTTTGCTACGCGAGGATCTACTTTTACTTTTGATCCATTTCCCTCAACAAGAGTAAAATCACCTCTTGTAGCAATTCTTGTTTTAAAAAGAGAGAAATTATTTCTCTTTCTAAGTTCTGTTGGTGATAATGATGCCATTACCTTTTTTAGATATTTATAGCTTACCACCAACAACACCACTATTGATAACCTTAGAATAGTCATCAATTGTACCTTCCTGCAGACACTTAAGATGCCATCGAGTCATTTCAATAACATCTTCTCGTTTCAAACTTGTAAGAAAGTGAGCACCATAAGGTTCTTTCAAAATACTAACATGAAGACCAAATCGCGTCTCTTTTACATAGAAAGCATCATCAATCCATACAACATCTTCAGGAACATTTTTTTCAACTGTTCCACCTAATGAAGTTTGGAGTGTGGTTTTTTTAACATTTTTAGCATCAGTCGCCAAGTTCATAACATCCCCACTTTCCAGATTTTTCATCAAAGATTGCTACTGCTCCAGGTGGAACATCTTCTGGTTTTTCAACAACAGGTGCCCCATCTTCATTTACCTGTTTGTTAAATCCAAAGGGACCTTCTTTTTCTTTTTTCTCTAATGCAAGTTTCAGTGCAAGACCACCTACTGCTTCCATTACTTTAAGAATGTCTTCTGCTTTGGCATCTTCACCAAGTTCTTTAGCAATATACCAATACTTTGGCCAAAAGGTTTCACCAGCCTTTTGATAATCTTCAAGCGTCAGGAGTTTCATTGTTCAGAATTGTTTCTAGTTGGTTATCAATATCATCCATAATCTTACGCAACTCAACAATTCGAGGGGGCGTACATTTAGGATCTGTTGTATAAAGTTTTTGTTCAGCAGCAATAATACCATGCAATGCTGCTGCACCAGTAGGTTCTAGTTTTAGAGTTACTTTTTTAGATTTACTCATTTTCCTACTCCATAATCTCCACCATTTTCCGCATTTTCTTTTTCAAGTTTACGGATATCTCTATGAAGTCGTTCTACTGCTTTACGAACTTCTTCAGTTTCTTCCCACTCAAAAGTGTCACCAGACTTAGTTACAAACTCTCTTTTAGTCATACATCTCCTTCCTTACGATTTTCAGAATAGTGAACATCAAAAGATCCACCTGGATAACGAGATTGTAGTTTTTCTACATTCATCTCAATAACCTCATCAAGGGAAATGTTTAGACCCATACATGCTTGAGCAACATACCACATGATGTCACCCAGTTCACGCTTTAGGTGGAACATATTTTCTTCATTGACAGGTTTGCCTTGAAAGACAATCTTTTTGACAATCTCAGTGAACTCACCTGCCTCAGCACACATACCTACAGATGCGGTGAGAAGACGATGAGTTTCAAAATCATCAGCAATCAGTTCTTGAACGCGATAGACAAATGCATCGTGATTCTGAGAAGGAGTGCTAGTAACTCCATTCACAAACTCTAGGTACTTGTCGGTATCAACTTTAGACATTAAAAATTAAACCCCTCAAATGTTTTCTTTGGTTTTGATTCCTCATAATTATACTCCTCATCCTTGCCACTGTCAAGGATATTATCCTGTGCGGTTTGCTCACAATCATACAAACGCATCTTGGCACGATCAATACCAACTACAAATCGCTTTGAAATGGTTGGATCGTTATATCGATTCTTCAACTGCTTTACCATGATCTGATTTAACCCTTCGAGCTCCTCAGTGCTAATAAGAGCAAACATAAGATCAGCAGTTGCAGGAAGCCCAAAGGACTCGGAAGTGTCAGTAAGGTCAACATCAGAGCTAGCAAAACCGCTACGAGTAGTCTGAGTCGCAGAAACAATCGGCACATTCGCTTCAACAGCAAGACCACGGAGCTCTTCTGCAATCGCTTTAATATACGAATAAGAGTTGACATTACTGTTCCCCCGATATCGTGAAGATGCACAAATGTTTAGGTAGTCAATGAAAATGATATCAGGTCTAAATGACTTTTTGATAGCAAGTTCATTGAGAAGTGCTTTGAAATGTCCAGCATGTGCAGTAGCTGTTGGATACTCTTTGATGATTAGAGTGCCCTGAGTTTTCTGTGCAAGACTTGTAACTTTATTCTCAAACATGACCTTAGGAAGATCAGTTATCTCCTGAATAGGTACATTGAGGAGATTAGCATCAATTCGCTCTGCAATTTTTTCCTCAGCCATTTCAGCCGTGATGTATAGTACGTTTTTCCCTCCCAGGAGTGCGGCAGATGCGACATGGCACATAAACAAACTTTTACCGACACCAGTGCCAGCAAGAGCAATATTGAGTGTTTTGTTCGGGAGACCACCTTTCGTAATCTTGTTGAAATACTCAAGGTCGAATGGGATCTTGTCTTCTTTCCTATGGTATGACTCATAACGTTCTTCATAGTCTAAGAGGTAATCATGACCAATATGTGTATCAAAACTTACGGACAGAGCGTCTGAAAGAATACTTGGAATTGCATCTCTTCCTTTCTTTTCATCATTTCCATCCGCAATTGAAATAGATTCCATTAGTGCAAGATAAATTGCACGTTCTTGGCACCACTTCTCTGTGGTGTCTACTAACCAACTAAACTCTGAAGGTTGATCTTCAAGAGATACAATCAGGTTGGTGATTTCCTTAAATGATGTATCATTTATGTCTTGTCTTTTCTCAGTCTCAATACATAAAATTTCTTTTGTTGCAGGTTGATTATACTCTTGAACAAATTTCAAGATTTCTTCAAACACAACTTTTTGATTGTGAACTTCAAAGTAGTCAGACTTCAAAAAAGGAATAACTTTACGAACATACTCTTCATTATGTAAAAGGTTTCTAAGAATTAGAAACTCAACACTCTCCATAACTAAACTCCTTTCGTGCAATCTCGTCAAGTTTTTCCATCACCTCAGGGGTGAAATAT
>MDTC01075586.1_pt1 | contig 11040 bp, 12 predicted proteins | sample 811181 | NCBI WGS metagenome assembly MDTC01 (sample SAMN05326644, study PRJNA326480) | marine metagenome | isolation source: seawater | place: Pacific Ocean: North | collected 2011 | reverse complement strand
CATTTAATTGTTTATTAATAATAAAGGTTTAAATAATAATATTTTTTATTCTTTATATACAAAAGTAACGAGGTGGGTGCGATTTGTTTACTACTGTATACTCTGCGCACCCTTATAGACAGTCAAGAGTTAAATATATTAAATATATTTGTTAATTGTTAAAATTTTAAATATATTTAATAACAATGAATAATCATTATTTTGCGACATATACTATTTTAATTATTCTCACTACAAATAATTTCTTTTTATGGAATGAAATTGAAAAATTAAAAAAGGCACGGTCTCAGGTTGCACTTTCAAATTTAGAAAAAGAAAGACAATATAGAATTGAAAAATTTTTAGAAAAAATGTAAATTTAAAAAATAAAACGGTTTTTTTATTTTAAGTTTTGTGTTTCTTTCAGAGCTAAGATCTCTTTCTCTTAGGCTTCGTTGCCACTTGAATAAGTGGCAATTTCCCTGTTGTAACGCTCTTTATCGGCTTCAGCCATGTCAACATAGGTCTTGTTCAATTCATCATTTTCTTTGATTTCGGCCCACAACTCCCCAAGCCTTTTGATTATCTGAGTTTGTTTAAGTTCAGGATGCTGTTCGATTACCTTGGAACGGTTCACAGAACAGAACGCCATGTAAGCAGTCTGCGCTTTCTTAGGCTTGTTCGGATCCTTATCCTTTTTTGTCTTTTTGGATGGTTTTTCAACCATCGTTTGGTTGCTTTTATCTCTCTTTGATTGAATCTTCTCTTCGTCCATCAATGACTGGATAATATGCAATTTGCACATGTTACATTGACCAATAGCCAATTCGGTACACTGCTTTTCCTTGGAAATCCAGACACAAGTTGGTTGTTCGATCGCTGCCATAATTGTGAGTTGATTGTAATTTGATATCTCAAGTGGGATTGAATATACTATGGGAATATTTAATCCTTTAAGTATATGGAATCCTAATGCTATATTTTAAAAATCGCCATGTGGTTAACTTAAACCTATAGTTGTTATATTGTTTTTAGTTAGAGCAGGCTTCGGCTCATAATATTTAAAGGATTATAAATTCTACTATACAAATGACTTCAAGAATAGCACCTCACCTTAAGGAGTTTGCCGAGACTAAACAGAAATTAAAATCAAATACTTGTAAGAGAAAATATATAAGACAATGCTCTTTTCTTGAGATGTTGCCTACAGAAATTATAGACAAAATATATAATACAGTGTATAATTATTTTTTCAAAAATGTTATTGAAGATCTAAAGACAAATTTACTTGTGTACCAACATACAATAGGAATAGAACAAACATCTTATGTTTATCTTAAAGATAAGCTAACTGTGTATACCCTTCTAACTAATCCATCAACTCACGAATTACAAGTTAATATTTTTCCGAAGAATTCGTGGCGTCATTCCGGTGATAGTAGTCTGGCGTTTTCAAGACGTCTAAATGAGTCTGGTAAGGAAATAACATCGTCTTGTTTTCATGAGTCTTATTATTCTTAATAAAGCAATAAAATATTCAATAAGTGGACCGAAACCCAACCCTACTTTTTGTTTCTTAGTAATTTCTTTACTTTATACTTTATTTTTACCAGCTTGTTGTGCCCCTATGACTACAAAAATAATACCTACTAAAGTCAACGCAACCATAGACCAAAAATATTTTGAAGACATCTGGCACCACATTTTACCCATAAATAACATATGCATAACAGTTGCTGAGGTAATTAGCACCAAACCTATCATTAAAGATGCATTCGTATTCTTCATAGCAAATAAAGTAAAAATTGTCGATATAACGTGTAATATTATTACAATATTAGTGACATAGCGCATGATACACCATTTTTTGTTTATGTGGTTTCTAACCATGCTTTTATTCATAATATTTGGTTTTCCATTTGAAGCTCGGGGTGCAGTAGTATTATTTAAGAAGTTGTTCATTTATTTATAATTAAATATATTTTTAATCGAAAGGGTGCTAGTAATAGTTAATAAAGTTTATTATATTTAATAATAAGGCCTAAAGGCTGTAAACTACACGTTATAGTTTTAATATAATATTATATATAATATGTTTTAAAATAATATATTTTTTATTTACAGTACAGTATTATAATTTCTTAAGCCTAAACTACTATTTTAAAATTAAAAGATGAGTATTTCTGGGTTTTCTTTTCATTTGTGCCCCTGCGGGGACTGGCTTTCGACCCTTACGGTGGGGAAAAAGTCCCCACGCAATCACCAGTGGATGCTTTTTTGTAGTTGCAGAGATCAAATCAATTACTAAATGATATCCATTCGTGGTTTATTCATAGCAAAAGCCATATAGTTAAAGAATGATTTCTTTTAGGGCTCATACACTTGCGCTATGAGTAACATTTACATTGCAACTTTATTTGAGTTTCATAATAAGAGAACATATTGTTTGGGTACATATTTATCTGAGGATGAGGCATATGATAGAATTTTTAGATATACAGAACCATATAAATTGTCAAAAACAACAAGTCCAGATCAAGTATCATATGTCTGTGCAGATTTAGATTCCATGATATGGGTTAAAAAATTAATTATTGGAGATGCGCCATTTAAGACTGTAGATATGTTTAGCACGCATGGACAATCTGTATTTGGGAATGGTGTTAGTGATCAATGTGAAGCTGTAGCAGCAGAACAAACTAAATTATTTGATATTCTCATAGAAGGATTCAGGAACTCGAATACTTTAAAAGATTCACCTAAAAAGGTTGTACAGTTAGGTCCAGGACTTGTTAAATCTTATTTTGAAATAATATTTCCAAATTTGGAGGGATTTGATCGATTAAGCTTAACAATGATCTTAAACATTAAAAAAAATAGAAAAAATTGGATAACTTTGCTTGATCTTGTGATGAATGAAATGAATGACCTACAAGGTGCAACGGATACTCCAGATACCCCTTGGAGTGGGAGTGGGTTACCTCTAAAAGATAGAGCTGCAATACCTGATATATATCATAAAAATATAGATAAATTTATATTATGTTTATCGGATAAAAAGTTTGTGAATGTGTTATGTAGATTCAATGATTTTTCTGACAAATTTCATATTTTCAAAAAACTTTGGCAATTAAATAATTAAATTTATATAGATTTTCTTTGTGAGTATTACTCAAATGGAGCCCTTGGGACCTGCTGATAATATTTTAGAGTTTTCAATAGATATATTTTTTTTTTTTGCTAGCTTTTCCAGCAGTAGTCCCTCTGGGGTGCACCATGGTCGTTTTAAAAATAAATAATTAATAAATGATTAGCTTATATGCAGGCGAATAAATTAAGTGACACAGAAAGAGCAAGTGAAATAATGAAGATTTTTATACAATTAAAAGATTTAGGTTTAGGTGGATCTAATTATGAAGAGATTAATAAATTTAGAGGAATATGCAATAATTTTATAAGAGAAGGACATAACTGTAAAGGAAAAATACCTATTATGGGAACTAAAAGAATAATAATATATAACTTTAGCTGTGAAAGTGGTGTTCATTGTAATTTAAAATATGATGAATGTATTTAGAATGATTGGTCTTGGAATCCCGATTTCCTTAGTTAACAATAAAATATAATTATAATTATAACTATATTTATGACCGGAGCTGCACAACCTTTTATAATATTTGAGAATAATACTAAATCACAAGATGCTTTCTGGGTTCATATGGCAAATCCCGGGTGTAAATATGATAATGGTGGAGGCAATACGAACCCCGAAGCAAGATATCATACCACGGGAAGGCCTGATAAACTGAATTATACATCTAAAAGAAATAGGCCTTGCACATTTTTGGATAATGATACACAATATAGAATAGTAAACAGCAGAGATGACTTAACCTCATCGGATATTGAATACCTAGCAGTAAACTCTAGTAGAATTCCAGCAGATAGAATAGATTCAAATGGTAACAAAATTGTTGGTTTACAACATGGTGAAATTCTACAGATTAAAATTCCGATGGATGAAGTACTAACTGTAAAACGGACACCAACAGAATGTACATTATTATTTACTAAGGACCCATCAACTGATGAATACCCCCCTGTAATTGTTAATTCAGCTGGTCTTGTATCTCTAGACCAAAAGAAGTGGTATGATGTAGAATGGTTAGACCGTCCTGGTGCTGGAACTTATAAAATAATAGGTATCAAAGATAAAGTTGAAATTGTAGACCCTAATACTAATGGTAACTCATATAAGTTTTATGTGTCATGGAAGGATGGAGATACTTGGAAATCGATAATAACTTTGGGACCAGAAGAAGAGGGTAAAAGATGTATTTACAAAGCAGATAAAGGTATTTGGGAACATCCAACATTTTGGCATTATAATTGGTTAAAAAAAGATCCAGCTGGGGCCAATGATCCTACAAATGCTTATAACATTAAAAATAATTCAAACGAAGAAGTGCCTGGTAACCCTATTGCTGAGTTCAACGAAGAGAGAGAGCAAAGACCAGTATTTTGTTGGGATGAATATGTTCCATATTTTTGGCCAGGGGAAACAATTAGTGATCCGGAGGTTCAAGCACAGAAGTCCCAAAGTACATGTGACCCAAGATCAAATGGTGCAGGTAATAATTTTTCAATTGTTCCTGTTGGTGGAAAATCTACAATTACAGAAATATATCATAGAAATAAAGACGGAAACGTAATTAATATTAACGACAATACAATCGTAACCGATCTTCCTGATACAAAAGAAGAAGGTACCTATTATACAATGCCTTCGAACCCAGATACACTAACTCATTTTGAGATTAATTTTGATACTTCAGGTAGATTGGGCTTGGGGGGTGTATGGTTTGATGTGAGTCATGTAGATGGTACGAATACAGTTGTCGAGAGTTATTATCTACATCAAGGGGGTTTAAAGTTATCGAGTGCGGACTTAAAAAATGAGATTTCTGTTGCGAGAGATAATGAAGATGGAAATTCTGAACAAATAGAAGGATATATGAATCAAGGACCATATTTGGAACTAGATTATTGTCCGGTATGTGACCATGAGACTTCATTTAGAGATACAGCAGGTGATAGATATAACTCAGAAGTTATTACTAAAGAACAATTAAATGAAGGATCCGTGGGTGGATGTAGAATACCAGACACAACAAGTGATAGTTTAACATGTGCTTCACCAAAGACATGGATGACAATAAGAAAGGATAATTTTAATGAAAATGCAAAGGCTTTTGTTAAACCAGAAACAATTGTATGGATATATATGGATAAGCTATGTTGTATGGGAGACGAATTTTTTGATGAACAAAAAACAAATAAAAAACCTAAACCAGAAGGATGTGATAATACAATTTCTGAAGAAATAAAAATTTCGATTGAAAATAATAATCCATATGGTTATGAAATAAATGATTTGATTACCAAAATCACCCCTGAATATTCTGGTGATTATTATGATTATTGTGGTCAGTATAAAATAGAAACAATATCACAGGATTTATCAAAAATCGAATTAAATAGAGTCGGATCCAATAAAACACTAAATTTAAAACAAGATAAAACGTGGAGCCACTCCCAGGCATGGGTTTATGAATATTGTCAACGAGATTCAGATACGGATGTAAGTTTACAAATTAGGATATCTAACAGTAAGCCACTCGATGATTCAGGAGAATTATTGTCAGATATATGCCAAAATATAAACACAGATGCTAGTGCCGCATCATCATATATTGGGAAATATTCATTCGCTGGTGGAGTTTTCACACAATCTAGTACAGTAAGTAAGTTTGTAATGGATAATCCAGCAACATATACACGTTGGAATAATGAACAAGAGGCCGCTTTTGCAGCTTTAATTGATGAAACAACATCAAGGGGTGTTGAGAACAGAATGTGGTGGGTCACTGATAGAAGAGCAAAGAATTGGTGTAATTGGATTCAAAATTTTAGTGAAAATACAGATGCCTATTGTTGGGCTGCAAACGAAAAGGTTTATAAGATGGATCCATCAACAGGTCAAAAATTGACAAAGGATGGAAAAATTCAGATGGATGAGACAAAGGCATTAAAATTTTCTAAAAAAATTGATACAAATTTGAATATAAATATTAAAGAGATTTTAACTCAGGATCCAAGTTCTCATGAAATAAAAGGGTGTTCAACTTATTTAAATCCGAATGGCGTTTCCCCTGCCCCTTCGACCGAGGCAGTAAATGATCTAAAGAATCAATCCAGTTGTAGTATGTGGAACAGTTCGGCTAACTATGCATGCGTACCATTAGAAAGTTGTAAAAAAAAAGATGCTAGTGGTAATCCCACATCGGAAAAATGTAATTGGGATTGTACTCAATCAGAAGATAAATATTGTGGTATAGAAAAAACCTTATGCAGATGGGATATGGATAATTTGATTCCAAATTGCACAACTTTAAATAGAGGAGAGGCATCCAAGTATCAGGGTGATGTAGACTTAGAAGAAGGTACTTTAACTTGTTTTACCAGCGAAAATAAATTTAGAAAAAAGGATGAGGATGCAAGTACAGAGAAAATTACAGAGTGTGGTGATGGTGAACAAATTTGTAAATGGGATTTTGGTCGATTAATAATACCGAATTGTGTTGATATATTGAATGGTGGTGAAAAAGCATTAATTGATATGAAGGGTGATAACTCTCCAAAAAATGGTGCTACTGTGTGTGCATCACTTAATGAAGGTGATTCATGGGGAATAATTGGAGAAAACGGTTTGTGTGGTGAAACTCAAAAGAAATGTATATGGAATAAAGAAGATGTACAAGCAAAAGAAAATGAAAAGATATTCCAAATTCCGATTAATATAGAATGGGTTTCCCTTGCAACATATAATGATTCCAAAAAATTTATAACAAAGATTATTGCAAAAGCTGATGAAATAAATTATGATAATGGGGGAGATAGTAAAATAGTATTTTTTGACATAATACATACAATAGATCCAGCTACTAAGTCAGCGACAGCTAATGTAAATATTAGTTCTGTAAAACTATCTGAATATGCGAGAAGAAATGGTGGAACTTTAACAATAAGTTTATATGAATATTTGTACATAAATAATGAAGCATCACAGATGCAAACAGGACTAAAGGTACATTTTGACAGCGATCCAACTAATTGGAGTACAACAATACCAACTGAAATATCCTCTTCTTCAACTTCATTGGCAAATGATATTTTTATATCATACAAAAATGAACCATTAACAACAAAGAATATGAAATTTGAGAAGGTACCTGATATAATTGCCCCTAATTGTACATCATTTTTAACGGGGGATAAAGGTAAGGACTGGTCTGGAACACTTGGCTTAGGTAATAATGGCCCCAACCCGAAATATGCATGTTACAATAGTACAAAAGATAAATGGGCAACAATACCTGGTACAATAAGTTGTTCTGATGTACCCCCAGAGTCTAAAACAGATACAAGCAAATATGATATATGTCTTTGGGATTTTACAAAAACAAACTTACCATATTGCGAGAATGTTAAAAGTTATGATGGTCCGCCGGGAGGGCGTTCGACAAACACAAAGAATAAATGTATTGCCAGTCAGGAGCAGACTAGTAATTATGCATGTTATACAACAGATAATTCAGATTCAACTGCGATATGGGCATGTAAAGTGGATAGTAATGCTGCATGTGGTGGAGGTAGAAATATATGTAGGTATAAGGAAAATCATTCTGAACCAGCAGGTGGTTCTGGCACAGCAACAGGTGGTTCGGGGGCAGAAACAGGTGGTTCTGGGGCAGAAACAGGTGGTTCTGGGACACCACCCCCTAATTGTACATCATTTTTAAATAAGAAAAACGGTAAGGACTGGTCTGGAGAACTTAGCTTGTATAATATGGGGGCGGGTAAGAAAACAGGGTTTGCATGTTACAATGAAACAGCAGGTAAATGGGCAATATTGCCTGGCTCAGAGAAATGTTCAGATGTGGGGAAAGACTATGATAAATGTAATTGGAATTTTACAGAAACAAACTTACCATATTGCGACGAAATTAAAAGCTATGTAAATAAAAACCAAAATCAATGTCCTACTAGCCCAGGTCGCTATGCATGTTACTCAACACCTTCTAGCAAAGAAAATCTATGGTCATGTAATTTAGATGGTACAAATCCATGTGGTGGAGGTAGAAATTTATGTAGGTATAGAAGCTGATAGCAACTAAATCGTTTTTATAATTTGAAATAATATAATAAATTTAATAATGAGTACTTCAAATTCTTTATTGATTACAAATAAAATTTTACAAGAAGCAAAACAAAATAATATAATTATTATATCAATTGAGGGAAATATAGCAGGTGGGAAATCATATTTATTAAAACAATTGAAAGGGGATTTAGGAACAACAATTAATAATCGACCAATTATTTATAAACCAGAACCGATTGATATCTGGTTAAATATAAAGGATTCATCTGGATCTTTACTTGATCAATATTACAAAAATCCTAAAGAAAATGCTTATAAGTTTCAAACGATGGTATTAATGACAATGGCTCAAGATTTAAAAGAAACTATTGAGATATTGAAAGAAGAACCAAATGGAGGTGTAATAATAACGGAAAGATCTATTTATTCATCTCATTATATTTTTGTAAAGATGTTATATGATTCCCATCTTATTTCAGAAATAGATTATAAAATATATAAAATGACCTTTGAATTTGTAATGACATCAGGAATATCATTTCAGAAAATTTTGTATTTAAACACACCTGTTGATACATGTATGAAAAGAATACAATCCAGAGGGAGAGATGGAGAACATTCCATTACACTCAACTATCTAAAAGAATGTGAGAAATACCATAATATTTTTTATGAAAAATGGCCTAATCAAAAAGAAAAAGTGTCCTACGGGGAGACCTCTTTAGAGGAAATAATAAATATATTAAAAGGTTTTATTGTTTAACTTTCCCCAAGAGATTGGTTTATTTGTGAACAGTTTCGTGATATTTTTTATCGACCAGATTACATCTAAGTAAATAAAAATAATTGCAGTTAATAAAATAAACAAAAGAAAAGAAAAGGATCCTCCACAAATAGGGTTACCTAAGATATATAAATTTTTGAATAAAACATATATAAAAAATATTAATCTAAACCAAATTGTCAGAATAACAATTAAGATTTTCATTAAAAAATCTATAAAATTTATTTTGTAAAAAATATCTTCATTCCTAATTTGCGTTGAAGGTGGTTTAATCAATTTTAATATATATATTATTTGATAAAATGGCCCAACAATTTCGAATGTTCCCATAATAGCTGCAAAATAAGGTAACATTCGAATATCCATTATAAAAGATTTGATAATAACAAAATATGTTATAAAATGATGTATTACGCTATCCGTATTGGGTTTCTTAAGCAGATAACAATCTTTATAAAAATCAATTGTATTTATTATAAATACAAGTAAAACAACTTGTTTAGATATTATAAGTGATTCTAAATAAAAATTAGGTTCAAAACAAATGGTAAACCCCATAGTGCTACCTGCTGCAGACATACCCTCTATGGGGGTACTCACTAATTTATTCATAACACGAATACCTTTCAAAGAAGAAATACCTTTTAAAAAAAATTGAATAATTGAAATGAAAAATAATTGTTTCGAAGGAACTCTAAGATCCATAATAAATTTGTAAAATATAGGAATATCTACATTACAACGAATCCTTATGAGAAAGTGATAACAAAGGTACTTCAACGGAATCAGCATAAGAAGATGCAGCAACCAATGGTGAATGTTGCTGTAATTCAGCCTTTTCTTTGTAGTATCTTTTCTTATGAGAATCAGCAAGTTGATTAAATTTTTCTAAATCCACACTTGCATCGGGATTTTTTTCAAATTGCTCCATATTTCTCCCAGCTTTGATACTACTTCTTTGCTTCGAAAAGTTGAGTTTTTTTCTACAATAACGGGACGCATTTCCTGTCCTTAAAGATAAATACACATTCAAAATCTCTTGCAGACATTATTTGATCTACCTTTTGGGCGAAGCCTCTTAAAAAATAAGCGGAATACCCATTAATATTAGCTATTTATAATTAAAAAATAATTAATAATAAAACATTTGTTAAAACAAAACTTATGCAAAAATTACTGTTATTACCAATATCTTCAATTATTTATCTTAACATTTTTTTTATGCTAAATAACAAACATGTTATAATTTATACTCTTAACAAAAATACAACATTATTATTAAAATTTTTATCTGTTATGGTATCTTTATTTTCTTTTTTAGAACATTTTGTAAATGATTTTTTATATGAGTCGGTACTACCGGATGCCCCGAGGGGGCAACTTACCGAGTGGCTTACATTTATTGATAGATTTTTTGGTATAAATATGTTTCTACTAACTTTAATAATTTTTATAATGAATTTTCGAGACAGAATAAAAATTATTATAAATAATAAAATTGTGTTTATCTTCATGATTTCAACTTTATATATAAATGATTTTACAAGTATTAGAACATATTATATGGATTTTTATATTTTTAATCACATTATCTGGCATCTTTCTAGCTATAATTGTATTTCATTGATTTTATTTCCCCCGTTGGAGATTTATAACTATAAAATATAATGTAGCATATTATTATAAAACGATGTTCAGATCAAAAGTAAAAAAAGCAATCAAAGGTGATTGGTACAAAAAGAACGACGTAAAATCATCATTTATTAACAAGGTTGAATTCGAAGGGAAACTCTTACCAGGTGCAGCACAAAGCGCATTTGGTGAACCTTATCAGCTAAAAGACGTAAAGAGTGGTAACAAATTCAAATATGTGCTCAAAGCAGTCGGTATTGAAGATATGAATGATTTTATCATGTTTCAAAACGAAGTCAACACTGGTCTTGAGAAATCTGCACTTAAATGGGGTACACGTATATTCACATACACATTTTATGATTTTATTCAAAAAAAGACATTAGACTCACAATCAGCCAGACAAATAATGCAACAGGGT
>MDTC01217583.1_pt1 | contig 11041 bp, 12 predicted proteins | sample 811181 | NCBI WGS metagenome assembly MDTC01 (sample SAMN05326644, study PRJNA326480) | marine metagenome | isolation source: seawater | place: Pacific Ocean: North | collected 2011 | reverse complement strand
CTTTTAGCAAAAATGCTTTATTTCACTTACATACTCTATTTAACGGAGAAAAAGGTGCAAAAGAGTGGCGTCAAAATATTTCAAATTCTTTGAAGAATAGAAATTTAAATAATTTATTAAATTTTATAGAATGTGATAAAATATAAGCGGATGAGGAATATTATTAATAAATTATTAAATTATGGAATTTTTTTTGGTGTCATATTTTTAATAAATTCTTGTGCTCACTTAAGAATTCAGAATTTGGAAAAAACTAGTTTTGATAAAAATACGTTCTATCAGCTTTTGAGCTTACAATATTTACAGTTAGCAAAATTTGAACTATATGAAATGCATGATGAAATTGATGCTGACTTATTTGCTTATAAGTCATCACTAGCTTTAAACCAAAAAATTTTTTATCCTGAAAATCCTAATCAATGGAAATTATCATCAAAATATGTAGTTGTTTCTGAAGAATACTATAAAAAGATTAAAAATTTAATTAATGAGAAAATATATCTGAAATTTCCTGAAAATTTTGCTAAAGCTCTTGCAGCTTATGATTGTTGGATTGAACAAATTGAAGAAAATTGGCAAATTGATCACATTAATTTATGTTTTACAAAGTTAAAAGACAATTTGGATTATATTTCAACATCGCAATCTAACATTGTGAAAAATCTTAGTGATAATTCTAAAAAGGAAGACAATATTCAAGATAAAAAATTACAAGAAAATATAAACAATGATAAAGATGATAGCTTAAGAAAAGATGAGTCTCAAACTTCTGACTCAATATATATAAATAATGCAACAGTTTTTTTTGAATTTGATAAATTCAATCTTACGTCCTCACAAATTATTGAGTTAGAGCTTTTTGTTAAAAGAGCAATTATAAGTCCTGATATGAAGATTTTAGTGGAAGGACACACTGATACTGTCGGATCAGGTAATTATAATTACAGTTTATCTAAAAAAAGAGCAAATTTTATCAAAGAATATTTGCTAAAAAGAAATTTAAAAAATAATATACAAATAAAAGCTTACGGAGAAAGTAAGCTACTTATGATTACCGAAGATGAAGTAAAAGAGAAAAAAAATAGAAGAGCTGAACTATATTTAAAATAAATTTTAGATTATTATGATTCCTAGATATTCCACAAAAAAAATGTCAGAGCTATGGAGCACTAAAAATAAATATCGTCTTTGGCTAAAAATTGAAGTGCTTGCTTGTGAAATTCAAGAGAAAATTGGGGTTATACCAAAAAATAAGTCGGCCAGGATAAAAAAACTTGCAAATTTTGATGAAAATAGAATCCTTGATATTGAGAAGGAAACAAAGCATGATGTTATTGCATTCTTAACTAATGTTGCAGAATACGTTGGTGCTGACTCTAAATATATTCACAAAGGCCTCACCTCATCTGATATACTTGATACTTGTTTTTCTATGCAATTATCAAAAGCCTCAAGTCTCTTGATAAAGGAACTAAAAGAATTATTAGAAATATTAAAAAGTAAAGCACAAAAATATAAATATTTAACTTGTATAGGTAGAAGTCATGGAATACATGCTGAACCAACTACTATGGGTTTAAAGTTTGCTTATGCTTACGCTGAGTTTTTAAGACACTATAATAGATTAAAAAATGCAAAAAAAGAAATCTCTGTTTGCAAGATATCAGGCCCTGTGGGCACTTATTCAAGCGTTTCTCCAGAAGTTGAAAAGTATATTGCAGAAAAACTTAAACTGAGGCCGGAAACAATTTCTAGTCAAATTATTCCTAGAGACAGACATGCTAGCTTCTTTTCTGTTTTGTCTATTTTAGCCTCATCAGTAGAAAGACTATCAGTTGAAATAAGACATTTGCAAAGAACAGAAGTTCTAGAGGCAGAAGAATACTTTAGTAAAGGACAAAAAGGAAGCTCTGCTATGCCTCATAAAAGAAATCCGGTATTATCTGAAAATCTTACAGGATTATCTAGATATATTAGAAATACATGTAATTCCGCTATAGAGAATGTAATACTATGGCATGAACGTGATATTTCACATTCGTCAGTAGAAAGGATTATTGGACCTGATGTAACAACAGCTATGCATTTTTCTTTATTAAGATTAAAAGGTCTTATCAAAAATTTAGTAATATATCCAAAAAATGTAGAAAAGAATTTAAATTATTTACAAGGCTTACATTTCAGTCAAAATGTAATGCTTAAGTTAATAGATAGCGGTGTAACAAGAGAAGATGCATATAAAATTGTACAAGAAAGTGCAATGAAAACCTGGAATAGTATTAGGTCTAACAAAAAGAAGTCATTTTTAAGTTTCCTAATATCAAATAAAAAAGCAACTTCAAAGGTAAGCAAAGAAGAAATTAAAAAAATTTTTAATAATAAATATTTCATTAAAAATATTGATCATATTTATAAAAGCGTATTCAAGTAATTTGATCTATAGACATTAGTATTTATATATTTTAAGCATATGTGCATACTCTTTATACTTAGAAAAAAACGAAGCAGTTGGCCCCTAATGCTTGCTGCAAATAGAGATGAATACTTTGATAGAGCTTTTTTGAGCCCAGGATTCCACTGGAAAAAATTTCCTTTTATATTTGCTGGAAAGGATAAAAAAGAAGGAGGATCATGGCTAGGAGTGAATGCATATGGAGTTTGCATTGCTATTTTGAATAGAAAGTCAAATTTAAAATCATTAAAGCTTAAGTCAAGAGGTGGTTTAGTTATAGATTTACTCAAACAAAGAAATGCAACAGTTGCTAAAGATCTTTTATTAAAAAAGTTTGAAAAGAAATATAATTTTTTCAATCTTATCATAGCAGATAATAAAAGTGCCTACTGGATAAAATATGAGAACTATTTGATAGAGGCTTTCTCAATTCCATATGGACATTCAATTATAGATAATCAAAATTTAAATGACAATAATTCTTTAAGACAAGCTTTAAATAAAGATACTTTTTATAAGTCTAGAAGTCCTATTCCAGAAAAAAATTTTTTTACTGATTGGCAAAAACTATTAATTCTTCAAAAACAAAATGTAGACGAAAAAGCTGCTTCAATATATGTTAATAAAAAAGATAATAATTATGGAACTGTGTGTTCTTCTATAATTGGCTTGCCTAGAAATGAAAAAAATAGTAATGATATTTTTTGGTTGTATAGAAATTCCTTTAGCAGAAAACCTTATTTTAATAAACTGAGAGTATTTAAATAAAAACATGAAACTTATCTTAGAAGGAAAAGCAAAAAAAATTTTCCAAAGTAAAAATAAAAGTCATCTAGTGCAATATTTTAAAGATGATGCTACGGCTTATAACAATAAGAAAAAGAAGATTTTTTCTAACAAAGGAATTATAAATAATTTAATTTCAAGTGACATATTTAATTACTTAAATAAAAATTCTATAAAAACTCATTTTATTAAAAGAATAAACAATAGAGAGCAGCTTATAAAAAAACTTAAAATAATTCCCATAGAAGTAGTTATAAGAAATTATGCAGCGGGAAGCTTAGTGAAAAGATTAAATTTTAAAAGAGGTATGAAATTAAGAGAACCTTTAATTGAATTATATTACAAATCTGATAGTTTGAATGATCCTATTATTTCCGATGATCATGCAATACTATTAAATCTTGCTAAAAAACAACATTTAAATAAAATCAAAAGAATTGGATTAAAAACAAATAGTCTTCTTATAAACTATTTTAAAAAAATAAACTTTATTTTGATAGACTTTAAGATGGAATTCGGCACATTAAAAAAAGACATTATATTAGCTGATGAAATTTCACCAGATAGTTGCAGGCTATGGGATAAAAAGACAAAAGTTAGTTTTGATAAAGATATATTTAGAGAAGGCAAAGGAGATTTATTGGAGTCTTACAAAGAAGTTTTAAAAAGACTTAAAATTGAGGAAAAAAATGTTTAAGCTGGATGTTATAGTAAAGTTAAAAAAAGACGTTCTAGACCCGCAGGGCAAAGCCATTGAGCAAGCTGCTAAAAATTTAAATCTCAATAATATTTATTCTGTTAAACAAAATAAGTACTTTGAAATTATTGTAGAAAAAGTACCTAATAATAAAAAAGCTAAGGATATAGTTGAAAAATTAAGTAAAAACCTACTTGCCAACGAAGTAATTGAAGATTTTAAAATTATTAGTAATAAAAAAATATGAAGCCGGCTATTATTGTATTTCCTGGATCAAACTGTGATCAAGATATATTACATTCCATAAAGAATATTTATGGAAAAGCACCAAAGTTAATTTGGTATCAAGAAACTATTCCAAATAAAACAGATTTTATAATAATTCCAGGAGGTTTTTCATTTGGTGATTATTTAAGATGTGGAGCCATCGCCGCTAAGTCAAACGTAATAAATCAAATTAATAAATTTGTCAGTAAAGGAACTAAAGTTTTAGGTATATGCAACGGCTTTCAGATACTAACTGAGGCAGGGTTTCTTCCTGGAATGTTATTAATGAACAAAAATCTTAAATTCATATGTAAAAATACTCATTTAATGGTAACAAATAATACAAGTAAGTTTACCAATAAGTTTAATAAAAATGAAACTCTTCAAATGCCTATAGCACACAAAGTTGGAAATTATTTTATTAGCAAGGATGGTTTAAAAAGCTTGATTTCTAACAATCAAATTATTTTAAGATACTCCAATCAAAAAGGTATTTGTAGCGAAATAGAAAACCCTAATGGATCTACTTACAACATCGCAGGTATAACTAACAAAGCAGGGAATGTGATGGGAATGATGCCACATCCTGAAAGATTTTATAATAATAAGAACAAAGATTTTGCAATGAAAAAAATTTTAGAGTCCCTTTTAAATGATAGTTAAAGACGTAATAGAATATTTAAAAAAAATAGGATTATCAGAACAAGATTATATGGATTGTAAAAGCTTGCTTAAAAGAGTCCCCCTTAGAACAGAGCTAGCATTATTCTCGGCTATGTGGAGTGAGCATTGTTCTTACAAATCTTCTAAATATTGGCTTAAGAAACTTCCTCATAAGGCCCAGTATGTGATTCAAGGACCAGGTGAAAATGCTGGCGTTATAGATATAGGCTATGATAATGCATTGATTTTTAAAATAGAAAGTCATAATCATCCATCTTTTATTGAGCCATACCAAGGTGCTGCCACAGGGGTTGGAGGAATAATGAGAGACATCTTTACAATGGGTGCAAGGCCGATAGCTAATTTAAATTGCTTAAGATTTGGTAACCTACATAACAAAAGAACAAAACATTTATTTAATGGAGTAGTAGAAGGTATTGGTGACTATGGCAATTGCACTGGTATTCCTACTGTCGCAGGAGAATGCAGTTTTGATAGCAGATACAATCAGAATATTTTAGTTAATGCTATGACCATAGGTATTACTAAAAAAAATAAAGTTTTCTATGCAAAAGCAGGAAAAATTGGTAATAAAGTAGTTTATTTGGGCTCTAAAACTGGAAGAGATGGTATTCATGGTGCAAGTATGTCATCAGAGTCCTTTTCTAAAGACTCTAAAAGTTTAAAACCTACTGTACAAGTGGGAGATCCTTTCTCAGAAAAATTATTAATGGAGGCCTGCTTAGAATTAATGCAAAAACAATTGGTTATAGGCTTACAAGACATGGGGGCAGCAGGATTAACCTCATCTGCCGTTGAAATAGCAGCATCTTCCAATGTAGGGATAAGACTGAATTTAGATAAGGTTCCTCTTCGAGACGGTGAGATGAATGCTGATGAAATTATGTTATCTGAAAGCCAAGAGAGGATGCTAATGATAATAAAACCAGAGAAGCTTAGTTCAGCAAAAAAAATTTTTAAAAAATGGGGACTTTCCTTTTCAACTATAGGAGAAATTTCCAATGATAATAATATATGTATCACATTTAAAAAAAGAACTGTTGCTAACATACCTCTAGAATTTCTCACTAATGCTAAAACCTTTAGAAGACCTTTTATCATAGAAAAAAATTTTTATATTAAAAAAAAATATCAAAAAAAAAATATAGCTGAAATTGTTAAGAAAATTTTCTTAGATACCAACTTGTGCAACCGTGAAATTATATGGAGTCAATATGATCACATGATTTCTAGGAATGTTTTATCGAAAATGGGAGAGAATGCAGCAATAATAAAAACGAACGATAATCATCAAGCAATAGCAACTACCACTGATTGCAACATATTTTACTGTGATGTTGATCCCTATCAAGGAGTTATCCAAGCAATTTCAGAAAGTTATAGAAATTTAGTTTCAGTAGGAGCAAAACCACTAGCTATTACAAATTGCTTAAATTTTGGCAACCCTGAAAGAAAAGAAATAATGGGACAATTTGTTCAAACTATAAAAGGAATGAAAATAGCATCCCAAAAACTATCTTTGCCAATTATTTCTGGAAATGTTTCATTTTACAATGAAACAAATAAAAAAAGCATACCACCTACTCCTCAAATAGGCGCAGTAGGTATCATTAGAGACTACAGAAAGATAATCTCATTATCATCTTTTAACAATAATGATGTTTTATTTATAATAGGAGATACCAAAGGGCATCTCTCTTCTACTGCATATGAGAGAAGTTTTCTTGATTTTAATAAAATCAAGAGATCTTCCAAGGTACCTGTTTGTGACTTAAATACAGAAGTTAAAATATCTAAGATTATTTTAAAATTGATAAATGATAGACTAGTGACAGCATGTCATGATGTTTCAGACGGAGGAATAATAATCTCTGTTTTAGAAATGTGTGCCTCAAAGGGAGTCAGCTTTAACTTTTCTAAAATACCGATAAACCATAATTATTTATTTGGAGAGGATCAATCTAGATATCTAGTATCAATTGATGCAAATAAAATTGAAGATGTTTCAAAAATACTTGATAATAATAATATAAAACACAAAAAATTAGGTATTTTTACAAATCAAAACCCCTTATTGATATTTCCAGATAAAAGCAGTATAAAATTAGATGATATTTTAAAAACAAGAAAATTATGGCAAAATAGGATTTAGTTATGGGTATGAAAATTGATGAAATTAAAAACCTAATTAAAAAATCAATTCCAGATGCAAAAATTGAGATTAAAGATTTAGCAGGTGACGATAATCATTATGCAGCTGTTGTTACATCAAAACTTTTCCAAGGAAAATCTAAAATACAACAACACAAGCTAGTTTATGATGCTTTAGGAGGAAGAATGGGAGGTATTTTACATGCACTTTCTCTTACAACAATAATAGATAACTAAAAGGAGTATAAAAATGAATGAGATTAATGGAAAAATTAAAGGATATAATAAGGAAAATGAAGTCGTGTTGTATATGAAGGGAAATCCTACTTTCCCTCAGTGTGGTTTTTCCTCAACAGTTGTACAAATTTTAAAGCATATGGGAGTAGATTTTCAGTCTTATGATGTGCTACAGGATGAGGAATTAAGAGAAGGAATAAAAAAGTATAGTAATTGGCCTACTATTCCTCAATTATATGTAAAAGAAGAGTTTATTGGAGGTTGTGATATTATTAAAGAAATGTTTGAAAGTGGAGAGTTAAAAGATTTTTTTGGTGAAAAGGAAATAGCTCTTAATTCTGAATAACTATCTAGAATAGTATTCTATAACTAAATTAGGCTCCATTTGAACAGGATAAGGAACTTCACTTAACTTAGGAATTCTTATCAACCTTCCAACTATTTTTTGTTTGTCAAACTCAATATAATCTGGAATTTCCTTTAAAGCTTTGTCAGTAGACTCAAGTACGACAGGATGCTGTAGAGATTTTTTCCTAACACATATTACATCTTTTGTGGTAACACTAAAGGAAGGTATTGTAACTTTTTTATTATTAACCTCTATATGGCCATGGTTTATAATTTGTCTAGCTGCAAACACTGTGGGTGCGATGTTCATTCTATAGATTACAGCATCTAATCTTGTTTCCAGCAAAGCAATAAGGTGTTCACTAGTATCGCCTTTTTTCTTAAGTGCCTTTTCATAGTATTTTCTAAACTGTTTTTCAGAAACATTACCATAATATCCCTTTAATTTTTGCTTTGCAAATAGTTGAATGCCATAATCGGAGAGTTTTTTTCTTTTTGAACCATGCTGTCCAGGTCCATATTCTCTTCTATTAAATGGAGATTTAGGTTCTCCCCATAGGTTACAGCCTAATCTTCTATCTATTTTATTTCTAGGTTCTGATCTTTTACTCATATTCAATAATTGTGTAGAATACTGGTCTTTTAAAAGTTGTCAATTAGTTTCTTCTTTTTTTTATAGAAGTAATTACTCCATGTAGGATTCTTAATTCTTTATTAGTCAAATTATTTTTATTAAATATATTTCTTAAGTTTGCTATTAGTTTATCACTATTATCACTATTTGAAAAAAAACTATTTTCCTTTAAAATTGTTAATAATCTTTTGTTAAAACCATTAATCTCTTTTTTATTGGCAAGATCTTCTTTATTATAGTGATAAGGACTTACGGAAACCTTGCTATTTAAATACCATTCATAACAGATTATATTTACAGACATTGCTAAATTCAATGAGCCGAAGCCACCCACTGTAGGAATATTAATAACAATGTTAGAGTATGATAAATCCTTATTTTTAAGTCCTGATTTTTCGGGTCCAAACAAAAAAGCTATTGTATTTTTTTTATAATTATTTTTTAAGTTTTTGATTGTGTTTCTAGGAAAATCTACAAAACTATCCAAATCTCTTTTTCTGACAGATGTAGCACATAAAAACTCGATATCTTCTATTGATTGTTCTAAATTTTTGTATACTCTCATAGTTTTTTTAATAATATCAAATGCCCCAGCAGAACTAGATTTTACTTTATCTCCATTCAAATCGAATTTTGGTTTAATCAACCTCAAATTTTTAAATCCAAAATTTAGCATTGTTCTCATAACCATCCCCAGATTTTCTTCAAGCTGTATATTTTTTAAAATGATTATAGGACTTTGAAATTGTATGCTCTTAGACCTATCTGTACCAGCCATTAATTTTTAAATTTATTAGTTATAGGATATCTTCTTTCTTTACCAAAAGATTTTGAAGAGAGCTTTACTCCTGGAGGTGCTTGTCTTCTTTTATATTCAGATTTAAATACTAAATTGCTAATTTTATTTACAATATTATCTTTGAATCCTTTTCTTACAATTTCTTTTACAGATAACTCTTCCTCTATAATAGAATATAAGATTTTGTCAAGAATATCGTATGGGGGAAGACTATCTGTATCTTTCTGATCGGGTTTTAATTCTGCTGAAGGACTCTTTATAATAGAATTTTTGGGTATTACATTTCCTTTAGGACCCTTAAAATATTTTAATTTAAGATTATTTCTCCACCTTGCCAGTCTATATAAATCAGTCTTGTAAACATCTTTTAAGACATTAAAACCTCCATTCATATCTCCATAAATTGTAGAATATCCAACTGACATTTCACTTTTATTGCCAGTGCTTATCAATAGATATGAGAAGTTATTTGAAAATGCCATAAGAACAGCTCCTCTTATTCTAGATTGCAAGTTTTCGTCTGTTAAAGACTTAATATTATCAGAAAAACTTTTTTGAAATTTAATTAGATAAGATTTATGAATGTCTTTTATATTAAATAATCTAGTTTGAATATTAAGTAACCTTGCCGATATCATGGCGTCATTGACACTCCCTTTTGAAGAATATTTTGAAGGCATCATTATACCAATTACATTTCTACACCCTACAGCATCGACTGCTATGGCAGCACTTACAGCAGAGTCTATTCCACCAGACAAACCTAAGACAATTTTATTAAATGAGTTTTTTTTAAAATAATCCTTTAGTCCTAAAGTTAAAGCACTCCAAGTGTTAAAATCTATATTATTATATATATTTGATAAATTATTTGAAACTTTACTTAAACGCTTTGAGTTAATTTTTATGACCTTTAAATCCTCTTTCCATGGATAACACTGCTCAATTATTTCTCCATGTTTATTCATAAAAAAAGAATTTCCATCAAATACAAGTTCATCTTGTCCACCTACCTGGTTTAAATAAATTAAAGGGACTTTATTTTTTTTTATTAGTTGAGAACTTACTCTTTTTCTTATTTCAAATTTGAAATTTTCAAAAGGAGATGCATTAATTGATATAAAAATGTTAGCACCCTGATTTTTTAAATATTTAGGCAAACCATCAAACCACATATTCTCACAAATTAATACACCAATGCGATAGCTTTTGAAATTTAATACATTGTATCTTTTTCCTCTTTTGAAAATTCTTTTTTCATCAAAGACTCCATAATTAGGCAATTTATTTTTATAAACGTAATGCATATTATTTTTAAATATAAATATTCCAGCATTATATATATTTTTTTTATCTTTAATTGGTGCGCCCACCAAAATAGCAATATTTCTTTTAGAAACGTATTCTTTTATTTTTTCTAAATATTTAGATACTTCATTAAGAAAACTAGGTTTTAAAACCAAATCTTCTGGCGGATAACCACTTAATGATAATTCAGGAAACACTATTAAATCAGCCTTACCATCAACTTTGTTAATAGAAGAAATGATTTTTTTAAAATTTCCTTCTACATTTCCTACTGTAGGATTTATTTGTGCTAGAGCTACTCTCATGAAACTTATTTAATCAAAAACTCTCTTCCTTTTTTTACTAAACTTTTCCCGTTGTATTTGATTATATCAGCTGTTGCATAGGTCTCTTCCCAATTATTTGGTATATATGATCCTGTACCTATGACATCAACAGGGGCTTTTGTATTCGCAAACAATAAGCATTTTTCTGGATTAAACCCAGAAGATGCAACTATTTTTACATTATTCCAACCATTTTCGTCTAAAATATTTCTTAAGTAATACACTGAAGACACACTGACGCCTGTTCCTATAAGCCATTTCATTTCTTTTTCATTTCTGTATGTTTTTATAGAATTAGAACAAAATTTTTCAAGAATTTGATATGATTTTTCAATATCCAACCCCTCTACAT
>MDTC01008941.1_pt1 | contig 11041 bp, 10 predicted proteins | sample 811181 | NCBI WGS metagenome assembly MDTC01 (sample SAMN05326644, study PRJNA326480) | marine metagenome | isolation source: seawater | place: Pacific Ocean: North | collected 2011 | reverse complement strand
TTAATCATTGATTTTTGTAATTTTTCAAAAGCTTTAGTTTCTATTTGTCTAATTCTTTCTCTGCTAATTTTGTATTTCTTGCTTAATTCCTCTAAAGTTTTAGGATTTTCAGAAAGCCTTCGTGCAATAATAATTTCTTTTTCTCTTTCATTTAGAATTTTCATCGCATCATTCAATAACTCTTTTTTATCATCGTACTCTTGTTTTTGAGAAATAATTAGTTCTTGATCTAAACTGTTATCTACCAGCCAATCTTGCCATTCATCAGACTCACCGCTTTTAATTGGATCATTTAAGGATTTTTCTTGACCCATCATTCGTCTATTCATATTTACGACTTCTTTAGAATCCACATCTAATCTTTTTGATATTTCATTGACTTGTTCGTCTTTTAAATCACCTTCTTGGCCAGGAGCAATTTGATTTTTAAGTTTTTTTAAATTAAAAAAAAGTTTTTTTTGAGCTGTAGTAGTTCCCATTTTAACAAGGCTCCACGATCTTAAAACATATTCTTGTATAGAAGCTTTTATCCACCACATAGCGTAGGTTGCTAGTCTAAATCCTTTATCAGGATCAAATTTTTTTACAGCTTGCATTAAACCTATATTTCCCTCAGATATTAATTCATTTACTGGTAAACCATATCCACGATACCCCATAGCGATTTTTGCTACTAGCCTCAAGTGACTAGTAACTAATTTATGTGCAGATTGTAAATTTCCGTTTTCCTTCCAATTTTTTGCAAGCATATATTCTTCTTCAGCATCTAGCATTGGAAATTTTTTAATTTGAGCTAGGTACAAAGAAAGACCCCCGACTGATGGTGTAGGTAAATTACTTAATGTTTTTTCATCACTCATAAAATTGATTTATATATTAAATCTTATTTTTCAACCACTAAGATTTTTCAATAAATTCAACAATTTCTTAAAATCACTTGGTAATTTAGACTCAAAATTAACCCATTTGTTTTTTGTTGGATGAATAAAGCCCAAACTTTTTGCATGAAGAGCTTGGCCATTTAGTGCTGATAAATTTTTATGAAAATCGTTATTTATCTTTTTAAATTTTAAGTTTTTTTTACCATATTGATTATCACCCAATAAAAATGTTCCTTTATATTTCATATGCACTCTTATTTGGTGGGTTCTTCCTGTTTCTAACTCACACTCAATAAGACTTATTTTTGGAATATCTCGTATACTATAAATTTTTATAGTTTTATAATTTGTTATTGCTTTTTTTCCGCTAAATTCACTTACTGTCATTAATTGTCTATTTTTTTTATTTCTTGAAATTAATGTTTCTATGCGACCCTTTAGAGGTCTTATAACCCCCCAAGCCAAACATAAATACTTTCTTTTAATTGAATGATCACTAAACTGTTTTCCAAGTTTAGAGTGAGATAAATTATTTTTTGCAACTACCAACAAACCACTTGTATCTTTATCAATTCTATGGATTATCCCAGGTCTTAATTTATCATTAGTATTTGATAATTTATTTTTGTATTTATAAACTAATGCGTTGGCTAATGTTTTTCTGTAATTACCTGCCCCAGGATGCACCACCATTCCTTTTGGTTTGTTAATAACAAGAATATCTTTATCTTCATATTGAATATCTAACTTAATTTTATCAGGCAATAATTTTTCAGGACTTTTTGTTAAAAATGTAATTAATATAGAGTCTTTAAGCTTTACCTTCTTTGAAGAAGAGGCAATTATTTTTTTATTAATTAGAACACTACCCGACTCAATGATTTTTTTAATATTTGACCTAGTTAAATCTTCAATTTTTTTTGATAAAAAAATGTCAAGCCTTTCATTATCATTTTCTACTTCTACTAAGAATTTCATTGTTTTATTCATGATTTAATTTAGATTATAACTTAATGCGTTCGTAGCTCAACTGGATAGAGCGCCTGACTTCGGATCAGGAGGTTGAGGGTTCAAATCCTTCCGGGCGCACCATAAATTAAATAATCCATTTTTTTAATTTATCTTTATTCTGAAGAATATATTTTGGAAATGTCGAGTCAATTTCTAACTTTTTTAAATTGTGACCCCTTTCAAATATATCTAATCCTTTAGAGATTTTTAGACTTATATTTTCTTTATTTACAATTTCAGTTTTATTAAATTCTCCATGTGCAAAAGACTGAATTTTTTTTGATATATTTTCGGGAGTTTGAAGATATGCAAAATGCCATCCTCCATTATTAATAATTTGTAAATTTTGCATCTTATCAATTCTCCAAAAGGGATATTCTTTAAACTTCAAATCTCTCAGCCATTGCGGAGATCTAAAATTTTTTTTTAAACAAATTTTAGATCCATGCCAATTATTTTCCTGAAGGTTTAAAAAATTTAACTTATACATGAACATTTTTTGGGAAAAAACTGCATATTTATTTTTATCGTATTCATTTAGTTTATTTAAATCAGGTATTTCATCAACGTCTGAAAGAATAATCAAATCATTATCATTCGCATCCTTTAAACCTCTCATAATGGAGTTTCTTTGATATTGTTCGACCAAAGACTCACCTCCTTCATGAGGTTTCTTTATTTTTTCAGGAGTATCATCCACAATAATATAATTTATTTTTTCTTTGAATTTTTTATATTTAGAAATATCAAAATGTAATTTTTTTGATTTACCCTGATGATTAACAGTAGATTCAACTATTACAAATTTATCTACAAATTTATCTAAAATATTAAATCTTAAATCAACTATGTGTTCTTCGTTAAAATATTGAAAACAATCAAAAATCGCCATATTTCCTTAATTAAAATATTTATCTTCTATATCATCATAAAACTTTGAGTAACCTAAATTTAATATTTTAGATATTTTTTTCAAAAGTTTTATTTGTCCAGATATAAGCATTAAACTGATAAATTCCTTTTCTTTTTTTGATATGAGGTTTTTACCAGGCTCTATTAAAAAATTTGGAATAAATATCATATCCATTTCTACAGGAGTTTTTGTAGAGTGTGACCCTATTTCTTTCCAATCAGAAATCATATAGCCCAATCTATAAAGAGTGTTTACAACTTCACTCCAATTAGGTTGATTTTTATACATAGGAAATATCTGAACTTCACATTTAATCATTAAGGGTCTAAAATTTTCTAAACCTTTTAAAACCTCTAGTTCAGCCCCTTGAGTATCTATTTTTAAATAATCTAAATTATTAATATTTAATTTTTTCAAACTAGAAGAAAGCGTATCACACTCGACCATTATAGTTTTACCTACATCAAAGAGATAAAAATCTTTTTCTTTAAAGTCATAAATGGTTAAAGATTTTTTATCAGGCTCATACATTGAAGAACTTTGAGGACGATTATTTAATACATAAAGCTTTCTATCACCTGCAGAACTCCAAAAACCTTTTTTAATTATAGTGTGAGAATTTTGTTTATCTTCCAAGGAGTCTCCCAAAGGTTCTACAAGTAAAGGTTTGAAATATTTATTATATTTTTCAGGAAAAAATTTGTCTGAATTAAAACCTCCTTGTGCTCCTACATCTAGACCAATTAATTTATTATCTTTAAGCAATTCATTAATTATTTTTTGAAAATCATAAGCATTATTTGCATTTTTTCTTTTTTCAGTAAAAAAATTTATTGCTCTAGAGTTAGATTTTAATAGATAAAAAATTCCGTAAAAAAACGGTAGAATTAGTTTTGTTAAGCTTATCCTCAATTTTCTCAAAAACATAAAAAACTCTTATTTTTTTGTAAAAGTAGCAATTCCGATTTTTTTACCCTCAATTACAGATGAGGAACAATGTAGATGAGTTCTGTCAAAAATCAACATCGATCCAACTTCCCATTTATAGATCAACTCTACTTCCAAACCTTTAAGATTATTTATATTTTCGTGTCTTAAGTACTTTTCGTGAATTTCGCTATCAAAAGGTTTATCCCCATACAATTCTAGATGTATCGATGATCTTTTATTTTGTCCGTAATTTAATTCTTTTTTTTTAAGTTCTTCTGGATCTTGAGTAAAATTAGTAGATCCATCGTAAAATCTATTTTTAAAAATAACTGTACTTCCAACAGGCGATAACGGAATTAAACTTTGTTTGTAAATCTGATATTTCAGATCAAAACCTGCGTCTACATGTAAACCAATGGGTGCATAACTTTCTTGTATTAAACCATATATCTCTTTACCATTTTCATCTAAAAGATTATCCATTTTAAAATCTCCGATTTCTTTTTTTAATTTTTCACAAAATAATTTTTCTAATTCTTCATCGTAACCTTGTAGCCATCTTTTTTTAATGACATTTTGTTTTTTATTATGAACTGTTATTGGAAGATCATCATATAATTTTAAGAAGCTTTCAATTTGTTCTTTACTAAACAAGTTCTTAATTATTTTAGGACTTGACTCTGTTTTTTTGATTTTTTCAATATCTTCTCTCACAATTTTTATTCTCCCATGTTAATTAATGTGCCTCGATTTTTTGCACCTTCATATGACAAGTAAAAAATAATCACTCCAAATACAAAGTATACAAAAGAAATCAGCACAGCTTTAAATATTTGAATATAATTAACACTATCATAAATTAAAATATTTCTCATTTCTTCAAAAATATGCACCAATGGAAGTAACTTAGATATTATCTGTAACCATTCAGGCAATATTTCTATTGGATAATAGATACACCCCAAAGGTGCTAGAAAAAATAAACTTGCCCAAGCTATATTCTCAAAAGATGGGCCAAATCTAACTAAACCTGAGGTAACTAATAATCCCAAAGTAACTCCGAAAATATATAGAGTAATTAATAAAAAAATTAGTGGAATACCTATTTTAAAAATTGAAATTCCAAAAAGTGGTATAGCTATTAAAGATGCAGGTATCAATCCAATTAACGTTCTGAAAATTGCTGTAAAGGTTAAAGCCGCAATTATTTCGCTAAGTTTAATAGGTGCAATAAAAAGATTAGTAAAGTTTCTACTCCAAATTTCCTCTAAAAACATCATATTGTAACTTATGCTAGATCTAAATAAAAAATCATAAAGTATTGCCGCACTTAAAATTATACCTACAGTGTTGTTATAATAGGTAGAGCTTAATGTAAAAAATTTTGAAATAAATCCCCATAAAAAAATTTGAATTGTGGGCCAATATATTAAATCTAATATTCTAGGAAATGATCCTTTTATCAAATAAACATGTCTTAAGCTTAGTCCAATAATTTTACCCCAGTTCACTTCTACTCCTTGCGATTTTTAAAAACGTGTCTTCTAAGTTATTTCTACCATGTTTCTTTATAAGCTCTTTGCATGTTCCCTGATCTACAATTGTACCTTTTTTCATCATAATTATATTGTCACAAAGTCTCTCGACCTCTTTCATGTTGTGAGAAGCTAAAAGGATTGTTAATTCATTTTTAGATTTATAGTTTTCTAAATATTCTCTTATGAAATCACCTACATCTGGATCTAAACTAGCAGTTGGTTCATCCAAAAATAATAGCTTAGGTTTATTTATCAAAGATTTTGCAAGAGAAACTCTATTTTTTTGGCCAGATGATAACTCACCTGTTTTTTTGTGAATAAAATTTTTTAAGTTTAAATCCTCAATCATTTCATCAACTCTTTCTTTAATATTATTTACTCCATACAATCTTGAATATACTTCCAAATTTTCGAATACTGTAAGTTTTTTTGGCAATTCAATATAAGGAGATGCAAAGTTCATAAAGCTCAACAATTCTATTCTGTTAGATGAGTCTAATACTTTATTATCTATCAAAACCTTTCCCTCTGATGGAGAAATTAATCCTAGCATCATACCAATTGAAGTGGTTTTTCCACAGCCGTTAGGCCCTAATAATCCTAAAGTTTTATTTTTTCCTATAGAAAAACTTATATTGTTTACTGCTAAAATATTTTTAAACTTTTTACTAAGATTTTGTATTTCTAATTTCATTTTTTTTGTGCAGCTCTTTTTAGTCTGTCATTTATTGCTATACCCGGACCTTTGTTAGGGATTTTCACAACATAAATTTTTTTAAATTTCAATTTTTTTATTTTTCTTAAAGTTTTATATAAATTAGATGCAGCTTCTTTCAAGTCTGATTTTTGACTTAGGTTAAAATAATTATTCTTATTTTTATATTGTTTTCCCAAAGTAATTAATGCATGTTTTTTGTCAAATCTTTTACTATCTAAAATGACAGGAATACCAGGAGAATAATGTTTTTTTAACATTCCTGGAGATTTAATTTTAGTATTTTTTCGAAGTAAATTAATTTTAACTTTTAATACTTTTTTAATCATTTCTGGTCCAATTATTCCTGGCCTAAGAATTTTTGGTTTTCCAGTTAAATCAATAACGGTTGACTCGATACCTACTTTAGATTTTCCTCCATTAATAATTAGTTTAATATTTTTTTTAAATTCGTCAGCAACATCTTCAGCATATACAGGGCTGACGTTAGATGATACATTTGCACTTGGCATTGCTAATGGAAATTTAATTCTTTTTAATATTGTTTTAACGATTTTATGATTAGGAAACCTTACTGCGACCGTTCCTAAATTTGATAAAGCTGATAATTGAATTTTAGATTTTATTTTTTTTTTTTAAAATGAAAGTAATTGGTCCAGGGCAAAATTTTTTATATAATTTAAAAAAATTTTTGTTAAAAAAAATATCATGCGAAGCATTTTTTAAATTAAGATAGTGAATTATCAGAGGGTTATTTTTAGGTCTTTTTTTTATTTTATAAATTTTATCAATTGATCTTTTAGAGTAAGCATTACCCGCTAGTCCATAAACTGTTTCAGTGGGTAACCCAACGATTTTTTCATTTTTTAAATTAGCAATTGTTTTATTAAGCGTTTTTTTGTTGTAAGAAAATATATTTGAATAGATATTTTTCATAATAATATTATTATACTAATAATGAAAAATGAAAATATTCCAGCTGATATAAAAAGTAAATCAATAAAAGAAGTACAAGATGAAATTAACGTTATTTTGAATAAACTTGAGGATATGAATATAAATCTAGACGATTCTATTGATGATTATCAAAGACTGTTAAAACTAAATAAGTATATTGATGCTTTATTTAAAAGAAAAGTTAAAGAAATATCCTCTATATCAAAAAAAATTAAAAAAAATGATAAAAAATAGATTGATAAAAAATTCAAAACTAGTTGATAAATTTTTAATAAATTATTTAAAAAAACAAGATAAATCTTTATTAATTAATCCTATGAAATATGGTGTAATAGCCGGTGGTAAAAAGATAAGATCTACAATAATATTTGATACAGGCAAGATATTTAATGTAAATAAAAAAAAACTAATCAACATTTGTGCTGCAGTAGAATGTATACACTCTTATTCACTTATTCATGATGATCTTCCATGCATGGACAATGATTTAATAAGAAGGGGAAAACCATCTACGCATATCAAATATGGAGAAGCATCAGCGGTGTTAGCTGGAAATTCACTTTTGACCTTAGCATTTGAAATTATAGCTGATAACAAGTATTTGATTAGTTCCAAATCGAAGAATGAAATTATTAGATCACTAGCATTTTGCTCAGGACACACAGGTATTGCTGGAGGTCAAGAGCTTGATTTAAAATTTGAAAAAAAGAAAAAAAGTTTAAAAAAAATTATAGACATGCAAAAGAAAAAAACCGGTAAGTTATTTAATTTTTGCCTGTATTCTGTTGGCGTTGTTTCAAAAAGAACTGATAGTGAAAATTTTTTTTTGAGTTTACTTGGTGAAGATATTGGACTTTTATTTCAATTAGCAGATGATTTTTTAGATATTAAAGGATCAAAAAAAATAGCAGGCAAACCAATTAAAAAAGATAAAAAAAAAGGTAAGTCTACGTTGATAAGTATTATGGGATATGAAAAAGCTTATAAATACGCAAATAATTTAAAAAAAAATATATTGCTTAAATTAAAAAAACATGGAAAAAAAGCAACAGATTTAACTGACACTATAGAATTTATATTAGGTAGAAACTTTTAATGACAAGATTAATAAAACAAATAAACTTTCCTTCCGACTTAAGAAAATATAAAAAAGATCAGCTTAGGAAAATATCTGATGAATTAAGAGATGAATTGATTGATGTAGTTTCAGAAACAGGAGGGCACTTAGGAGCTGGTCTAGGTGTTGTAGAGTTAACTGTAGCGTTACATTATGTTTTTGAAACTCCTAAAGATAAATTAGTTTGGGATGTAAGCCATCAATGTTATCCCCATAAACTCATTACGGGAAGAAGAGATAAGATCAAGACTTTGAGAAAAGGAGGGGGTTTATCAGGATTTACTAAAAGAACTGAAAGTGAGTATGACCCTTTTGGAGCAGCACATAGTTCTACTTCTATTTCATCAACTTTAGGCATGGCCGTGGCTAAAAAACTATCGAACAATAACAACAGTGTAATTGCCGTCATAGGTGATGGAGCGATGAGCGCAGGTATGGCGTACGAAGCTATGAACAATGCTGGAGCATTAAAATCTAATCTTATAGTAGTTTTAAATGACAATGATATGTCAATTGCAAGACCTGTTGGAGCTATGAGCAAGTATTTAGCAAAATTATTATCTGGTAAATTATATTTTAGTCTTAGAGAAACTGTGAAAATGGTTATTTCATCTTTTTCCAAAAGATTTAGTCAAAAAGCTGGTAAAGCTGAAGATTTGCTTAGAGGAGTAGTTACGGGGGGGACTTTATTCAGTGAATTAGGATTTTACTATATTGGTCCAGTAGATGGTCATGATGTAGATAATCTTGTTCAGATATTTGAAAACGTTAAAAATTCTAAACATCAAGGACCAGTTCTAATTCATACAAGAACGCAAAAGGGCAAAGGATATAAACCAGCTGAAGATTCAGGAGATAAGTATCATGGAGTTTCTAAATTTAATGTAGCTACAGGAGAACAGTCTAAATCAAAATCCAACCATCCATCATATACAAAAATATTTGCTGAAACTTTAATTAAGCATGCTGAACAAGACACTAAAATTATAGGTATTACAGGTGCAATGCCATCAGGTACCGGACTAAATCTATTTGAAAAAAAATTTCCAGATCGAACTTTTGATGTAGGAATTGCTGAACAGCATGCAGTTACTTTTGCTGCTGGACTAGCTACTGAAGGATATAAGCCTTATGCTGCAATATATTCTACATTTTTACAAAGAGCTTATGATCAAGTCGTCCATGATGTAGCTTTACAATCACTACCAGTAAGATTTGCAATAGACAGAGCAGGTCTTGTTGGGGCAGATGGCCCAACACATGCGGGTTCATTTGATATAACCTATCTATCAACTTTACCTAATTTTGTTGTAATGGCTGCAAGTGATGAATCAGAACTAGTAAGAATGATAAATACTTCAGTTAATATTAATGATCGCCCCTCGGCATTTAGATATCCTAGAGGAAGTGGAGTTGGAGTTGAAATGCCATCGATTAGTGAAACTCTAGAAATAGGAAAAGGAAGAATTATTCAAGAGGGCAAAAAAGCTGCGGTTTTAAATTTTGGAACTAGATTAGAAGAATGTAAAAAAGCTTCAAAATTATTATCAAAAAAAGGAATTGATTTAACAATAATTGATGCGAGATTTGCAAAGCCTCTAGATGAAAGATTAATTATGGAAGTTGCAACTAATCATGAAGTTTTAATTTCTATTGAAGAAGGATCTGTAGGTGGTTTTGGTTCACACGTAATGCAATTCCTATCGGACAGAGGAGTTTTTGATAAAGGATTAAAATTTAGATCAATGATTTTGCCTGATTTATTTATTGATCAAGACACCCCAGAAAAAATGTACGAAAAAGCTGGATTAGATAGTTTATCTATTGCTAATAAAATTGAAGAAACATTAAACTCTAATATTATTTTAGCTAAAAATAGAATTAAGTCTTCTAATTAACTACATTGAGCTCTGTGCATTAGCAATTGATCAAGAATTACACAACTTATCATTGCTTCTCCAATAGGAACTGCTCTAATACCTACACAAGGGTCATGTCTTCCTTTGACAGAAATTTTTGTATTTTTACCTTTTTTATCTATTGTATTTCTACTGGTTAGAATAGAAGATGTTGGTTTAACTGCGAATGAAGCTATTATATCTTGTCCGGAAGAGATTCCACCTAATATACCACCAGCATGATTTGTTTTAAATTTTATTTTACTAGATTCTTTACTCATTTCATCAGAGTTTTCTTCACCACTTAAAAAAGCTGCATTCATACCTGATCCAATATTAACTCCTTTAACTGCATTGATACTCATTAGAGCAGCAGCAATCTCAGTGTCTAATTTTGAATAGATAGGAGAACCTAAACCAACGGGAATACCTGAAACTCTTAACTCGATTATTGCTCCACATGATGAACCAGCTTTTCTTACAGCTAAAAGATATTTTTCCCAAAGCTTAACTGATTTTTTATCAGGACAAAAAAACGGATTTTTTCTAATCTCAGAATTTTTCCAATTTTGTTTGTCGCATGACATCAATCCTAACTGAGTGACTGCACCAATTACATTGAATTTTAAACCAATAATTTTTTTTAATACAATTCTAGCAACTGCACCAGCAGCGACCCTACAAGCTGTTTCTCTTGCAGATTGTCTACCACCACCTCGAAAATCCCTAATACCGTATTTTTTAAAATAAGTATAATCTGCATGACCAGGTCTAAATTTATTTTTAATAGTCTCATAATCACGAGATTTTTTATCTTCGTTATAAATAATTATAGAAATAGGTGTTCCAGTAGTCTTACCTTCAAATACACCAGACAAGATAATGACTTTATCAGACTCTTTTCTTTGGGTAGTAAATTTTGACTGTCCAGGCCTACGTCTATCCATGTCTTTTTGAATATCTTTCTCAGATATTGGTATATTTGGAGGGCAGCCATCAATTACGCAACCAATTGCTGGTCCATGAGATTCTCCCCAGGTAGTAAACCTAAATATTTTTCCAAAAGTATTAAAAGACATAG
>MDTC01018804.1_pt1 | contig 11042 bp, 11 predicted proteins | sample 811181 | NCBI WGS metagenome assembly MDTC01 (sample SAMN05326644, study PRJNA326480) | marine metagenome | isolation source: seawater | place: Pacific Ocean: North | collected 2011 | reverse complement strand
TAGAACTGCGAGTATAAAAGCTTTAAAGCCTAGCATTGTATTGCCTATTGATCAAAAAATTTTAAATGATCTTTTAAGTGAGTGCCCGCCTGTAATTTCTTCTTTAGTCAAGCAACTTGCTTACAGATTATCTCAATGCGATCAAGAAATACAATCTCTTAAAAATAAAACAATCTGATTTATTTAATTACTCTAACGTATGTAGAGAGACCAGGTACAATTTTTCCAACAAGATTTGGTGGAATATCGATGGTAATTTTAATAGGTATTCTTTGTACAACTTTAATAAAGTTGCCGGAAGCATTTTGAGGTGGAATTAAGCTAAATGATGAAGCTGATGCTGGAGACATTGAAAGTACAGTCCCTTTTATTTCATAGTCAGGGTATGCATCAACAATTATTTTTACTTTTTGTCCCACCTTAATATTATTTAGCTGTGTTTCTTTAAAGTTAGCAATAACCCAGACCTCTTTGACAGGTACCACTGACATCATAGGCCATCCATTTTTCATGTATACCCCTGGCTCAACTACTCTATTTGCAATAATTCCATCTATTGGCGATTTAACAGTGGTTGACTCTAAATCTACTAAAGCTTCTTTTGCTTTTGCATTTAACGATTTTTTTTTAGCAATAAATCCTAACTTTTCCGACTTTAATTTTTCTAAATTTACTTCGAGCTTTAGTATTTCTTTATCAATTACAGAGTAATTGATTTCTGAGGCTTTTATCTCAGTCTCATATTGTTCTACCTTATAAAAAGATTTATTGAAGTCAGATTCAATCTTTTCTAGTTTTGATTTGGTTATAGTTTTATTTTCAAAAAGCTTTTTAAATCTATTTTTCTCTGATTTTAAAAAATTTAAAGATGATAGCTCAGCCTCCTTTTTTGCTTTAGCTCCAGTTACCTTAGTTGCGGATAGGTTTTTAAGAAGTATTTTTTCGTCAATTTTAAGTTTTTCTGCATCAATTAACGCATCTATTTCTTTAATTTTTGCAGCTGCCGCCTCATATTCTGCTAATGCTATTTCATATTTTGATAAGAAAGGCTCTTTTTCAAAATTAACTAAGATATCCCCTTTTTTTACTCGTGTGTTCAAAACCCCAGGAACATTTCTAACATATCCTTCTATTCTGGAAGAAATATTTGTTATGGAGCCTCTTACATATGCGTTGTCGGTGGTAATATATTTTCCAAAATTTTTTTGCCAAAAAATTACTAGAAAAAAAATTATTACTAGAGCTACAAATAATATAAAATAAAGTCTTTTCATCAGAATCTTAAGTTAAACATAGTTTAAGTGTATTTTAAATAATTATCTAATGGTGGAGCCGAGGGGGATCGAACCCCTGACCTCGTGAATGCCATCCACGCGCTCTCCCAACTGAGCTACGGCCCCTAATTTATTAATCGATATCAACTATAGTACTATTATCGTCTTCTTCAACTGTTTCTTCGTCAACAATTTCCTTATCATCATCTTCTAAGTCAGGAGTCTCTAGAATAATTTCCTCTTCTTTTTTATTATTTGAAAAAGAAGCTTCACTAACTGTAGATTGTCTTTTCAAAGATTCTATTATAATCTCGTTCTTACATCTGGGGCATTGAAGCTTGTCCCTGTTTAAATCATAGAATTGTAATTCGCAATGGGGGCAAGTTCTTTTTTCTCCTTTATGGTAATTATTCATATTGTTTCTCCCACATTAGAATGTTACTTTATAATAAAATATTTTTAAAATAATATTATTTCAATAACTATTTATCTCTTTTTTATGAATATTTTCAAAACTTCTTTTCCGATAAACTTTAATAAAACTAAAAATACCTATTTCTCTAACAATTCTAAATTATTTGGAAATGTTACAGTTCCAGGGGATAAATCCATTTCTCAAAGATCTTTAATCATTTCCCTCATAAGTGTGGGAACAACCACAGTTAAGGATATACTTGATAGTGAAGACGTATTTCATACTTTGAAGGCAATTGAGGAATTAGGAGCAAAGATTAAAAAAGTTGATACTTCTTTGGAAATTAAAGGAGTTGGCCTGGGCAATTTGCTTTCTCCCAAAAAACCCATCTATATGGGAAACAGTGGGACAGGTACTAGACTTCTCTTAGGTTTGGTAGCAGGCTCCAATGCATGCGTAACATTTTATGGAGATGCTTCACTAAGTAGTAGGCCAATGGAGAGAATAATTACCCCATTGGAAGAAATGGGAGCTACTATAATAAGTGCAGAAAATAAAAAACTACCTATTACAGTTATAGGCGCAAGAACTAAAGGATTTGTTCTACCAATTAATTATAAACTTCTTATACCTTCAGCTCAAGTAAAGTCTGCAATACTGCTAGCTGCTGTATCGGCAAGAGGAACCTCATTTATAACTGAATATGAAAAAACAAGAAACTACACCGAAAGCATGCTTAAGCAAAGAGGAGTTTACGTAACACAAAAAAAAATAAATACAAATAAAAGTATAATTTCTCTGGACGGAGCTTCGGTAATTAAATCAAAAAATATAACGATTCCAGGAGATCCTTCATCAGCAGTTTTTATGGCAGTAGCAGCTTTAATTACAAAAAAAAGCTCAATTACAATTAAAAATGTTTTAAATGATAAATTTAGGTTAAGTGTTTTTAGAGTATTAAAACAAATGGGAGCAAGAATTTCCTTTTTGGAAAAAAAAAATAATACATGCGACATAACTATAAAGTCATCCACATTGAAAAGTATAATTATCAAAAGCAACAAATCTTCTTCTTTAATTGATGAGTATCCTATACTATCTATAGCTGCTGCTAGTGCAAAAGGTGAGACCATTATGGAAGGATTAGGAGAATTAAGGTTTAAAGAAAGCGACAGGTTTAAGGCAATTATAGATGGCTTGAGTAAATGTGGAGTATTTATAAAGGGTTATAAAGATACTATCCTTATAAAAGGAATGAAGAAGATCCCTGGTGGTTGCTTTATTAACGCTTTAAATGATCATAGGATAGCAATGTCTTTTAACGTTCTAAATCTAATAGCAGAAAAACCTATTTTGATATCAGGTAATAAAAGTATAATGACTAGCTTTCCAAATTTTTTTAATTGTCTTATTTCTCTAGGGGCAATTTCCTTATCTTATGATAGAAGAAAAAACTAGACCAATTGTAACAATCGATGGACCTGCTGCTTCAGGAAAAGGAACTATTTCTAAAAAAATATCTGGAGATTTAAACTTTTTTCATTTAGAGACGGGTATTTTTTATAGAGTTGTAGCTAAAGAGTTTTTGCAAAGAAAAAAAATACAAGATATAAATAATTTTATTAAAAATTTAGACAGAAATATATTTGAAATAGACAAAAATTATAAGAAATCTCTTTTTACAGAAGAAGTTGCTAATCAGGCGTCTTCTTTAGCAAAGCTTAATAATATTAGGTCTTTTGTGTTAACTGAACAATTAAAAGCTATACTACATTATCCTAAGAAATTTAGGGGAGTTATTTTAGAAGGGAGAGACTGCGGTACAGTAATAGCGCCTAACGCAGATGTAAAGTTTTTTTTAAATGCTAATGTAGAAATAAGAGCTAAAAGAAGATTCAAACAATTATCAATGCATAGAACAGGACTTAAATACGAAAATATACTGGAAGATTTAACTAAAAGAGATCAAAATGATAAAAATAGAGCTATATCTCCTTTGATAAAGGCTAAAGATGCCAAAGAAATAGATTGTTCTGACTTAAGCATTGATGAAACTATAGGTATTGTAAAAAAAATTATTTTAAGTAAACTACCTAATTTTAATGAAAAGAAGGAATCAATTAATGGAAAATAATTTATCTACTGTTGATAAAAATAGTAAGACCGAAAACTTTGCTGAATTGCTCGAAGAGTCTTTTAATAAAGAAGTAAAAAAGGTTGGTAGCTTAGTAAGAGGAAAAGTAGTAGCCATTGAAAAGGAAGCAGCCGTAGTAGATATAGGCTTTAAATCTGAAGGCAGAGTTCCACTAAAAGAATTTACTCATCCTGATAAAAAACCAAACGTTGGTGATATGGTCGAAGTTTTTTTTGAACAGGCGGAAAATAAATATGGTGATGCAGTGCTATCCAGAGAAAGAGCTAAAAGAGAAGCAGCATGGGGATTAATGGAAAAAGCTCTTAACAAAAAAGATAAAGTAAAGGGTCACATTATTTCCAGAGTGAAAGGAGGTTTTTCTGTCGACTTAAGTGACGTAATTGCTTTTCTCCCTGGAAGCCAGGTAGATGTCAAAGTAGTTAAAGATAATTCATATTTGCTTGGTACAACTCAAATTTTTCATATTCTTAAGATGGATAGAAAGAGAGGAAATATTGTAGTTTCTAGAAGATCAGTTCTAGAAGAAGGAAGAGCAGAAGCTAAAAAGGAGTTAGTCTCTAATATCTCAGAAGGGCAAGTAATGGAAGGTACTGTAAAAAATATAACTGACTATGGAGCATTCGTAGATTTAGGTGACATTGATGGATTGCTACATGTAACTGATATTTCTTGGAAAAGAATAAGTCATCCATCAGAGTTATTAAAAGTTGGACAAAAAATTACTGTAAAACTAATAAAGTATAATACTGAAACTCAGAGACTCAGCCTTGGTATGAAACAATTACATGAGGACCCCTGGAATGGAGCTGAAAATAAATTTAAGGTAGGAAATACTTACAATGGAGTAGTTACAAACATAGCAGACTATGGAGCATTTGTAGAGATTGATAAAGGTATCGAGGGATTAGTTCACGTATCAGAGATGAGTTGGAATAAAAAACAAACAAACCCTTTTAAATTGGTGAATGCTGGTAAGGAAGTAGAAGTTGTTATTCTAGATTTTGATAAGGAAAAAAGAAGACTTAGCCTAGGAATGAAACAAACTACCCAAAACCCCTGGGAAGCCATTAGTAAAGACTTTTTAGTAGGAAGTGTATATGAAGGGGAAATCGCAAATATTACTGAATTTGGTCTCTTTATAAAATTAACTGAGGAAGTTGATGGGTTAATTCATCTTAATGATTTATCTTGGAGCGAGAAGCCTGAAGAAAAAGTAAAGCAGTTTAAAAAAGGTGATAAGATTAAATACAAAGTGCTTGAAATTGATGCTGAAAAAGAGAGAATAGCTCTCGGAATTAAACAGCTCGACAAAGATCCTTTTTCTGATGCTGTTAAAGAAAGAGTGCAAGTAGGAAAAATTGTAACATGTATGATAGAAAATGTTTTAGACACAGGACTAGAAGTCACTGTTGAAGAAAACCTTTCTGGCTTTATCAAAAGAACAGGATTGTCAAGAGATAAAGATGAACAAAAATCCTCTAGATTTGCTAAAGGAGAGAAAGTAGACGCAATGGTTACGTCCGTTGACACCAACGCCAGAAAAATTCTGCTTTCGATCAAAGCTATGGAATTAGAGGATGAGAAACAAGCAATGAAAGATTACGGCTCAGCTGACTCTGGTGCTTCTCTTGGAGATATTTTAGGTGCTGCTCTAGAAGCAAAATCATCAAAAAAGGAAAATAAAAAAGAAAAAAGTACTAAAAAAGAAGAAGAATAGATGAGGTTATATTGAAAAAGTCTGATTTAATATCTGAGTTTTCTGAAAAAAATAATATTTCAATTGCCGACTCTGAGAAACTGTTAGATATTATCATAAACGAGATTACTTTTTCCCTAGCTAAAGGTAATAGAGCAGAGTTTAGAGGTTTTGGAGTATTTACCCCGTCTATTAGAGAAGCAAGAAAGGCAAGAAATCCAAGGACTGGTGAGAGTATAGAAGTGGAAAAAACAATTATTCCAACTTTTAGGATGGCTAAAAAATTTTTTGAAAAACTGAATAGGTAGATTTAAGCCTTGATTAGATTAATATTTCTATTTTTAATTCTTTTAGTCTTAATATCTTTTGGAGCTTCCAATTTTAACCCTGTAACTATAAAACTTTTACCCTTCTCTATTGAGTTAAAAATGCCATTATTCTTACTCTTCTATTTTAGTTTGGGCATAGGAGTTATAGTAGGCAGTCTTTATTACAAATTTAAAAAATAGTGATGTTTAAAAAAAATAAAATTATTTTAGCATTAGATACAAGTGACATGAATAAAGCCTTAGAGATTGTGAAAGATATAGATAAAAGTGTCATATTTAAACTTGGGATGGAATTCTTTTATTCCTTTGGTTTTGAAGGAGTTGAAAAGCTAAAAAGCATAAGCCCAAATATGAAAATATTTTTAGACTTAAAATTGCATGATATCCCAAATACTGTTTGTAAGTCAATTATACCGTTGATAAAAAAAGTTAGCCCCTTTATGATAACTTTACATACTACTGGTGGTCTAAACATGATGTGTAAAGTCGTAAAAAGTGTGCAAGAATTTCCTAAAAGCAAGAGGCCACTATTATTAGGAGTCACAGTTTTAACATCACTGAACTCTAAAGCCTTGGGAGAATTGGGTTGGCCAGAAAATGTAAATCAAAATGTGATAAAATATGCATTGCTCGCCAAAAAAGCTGGGTTAAATGGTATAGTATGCTCAGCATTAGAAATTGACTTAGTTAGAAAAGCTTGTGGTAAAAACTTTACAATTGTAACGCCAGGAATTAGATTTGACAAAAACAAAAATGAGGATCAGGCTCGAGTAGTTACTCCAGAAGAAGCTTTTAAGAAAGGTACTGACTACATAGTAATAGGCAGGCCTGTTATGAACTCATCAAACCCTAAAAAAGAACTCTCTAGAATCACAGGAAAAATTCAGTGTGCATGAAGTCATATATAAAAATTTGTGGCATAAGCTCTTTAGAACAGATTAAAGTAGCAGAAAAATATAAAGCACTTTGGTACGGTTTAGTTTTTTTTAAAAAATCGCCGAGAAATATAAGTTTCGAAAAGGCAAAGATTCTTGTTAAAGAAGCTCCAAAATCAATATACCCTGTTGCAGTTACAGTAAATGCAAATGAAGATATCATTAAGAAGATTGTTGATATTGGCATCACTAATATACAACTACATGGAAATGAAAGTGTGGAGTTTTGTGAGTATTTGAAGCAAAAGTTTAATGTTAAAATTTTTAAAGGCATTGGCCTAGAAACTGAAGAAGATATTATAAAAGCAGAGAAATATAATCACGTAGTTGATTGGGTAATTTTTGATAAGAAAGATGATTTTATGTTTGGAGGTACGGGAAAAAATTTTAATTGGAATATTTTAAGTAAAGTTGATATTAATTTAAATTACATTATTTCAGGAGGATTGACCCATAAAAACGTTTTGAAAGCATTAACTTTAACTAAAGCTAAAGGTGTTGATGTCTCTTCTGGAGTAGAAAAAGAATATGGATTAAAATCAAATGAATTAATATCAAAATTTTGCAATTCTGTTAAATTATATGAAAGGTAAAAATTGAAAAATAAATTTTCATACAGGAGCTTTCCAGATCAATTTGGTAAGTTTGGTGACTATGGAGGAAGATTCGTGGCAGAAACTTTGATGCCTCTAATCTTAGATTTAGAAAAAAAATATAAAAAATATAAAGAAGATCTTAAATTTAAGAATGAGTTTGAACATTTAGCTAAGCATTTTATTGGTAGACCGTCACCCCTTTATTTTGCAAAAAATTTAACAAGGTATTTAAGAGGAGCAAAAATTTATTTTAAAAGGGATGAACTAAACCATACAGGAGCTCACAAGATAAATAACTGCTTAGGTCAAATTCTGTTAGCTAAAAGAATGAACAAAAAAAGAATAATTGCTGAAACAGGTGCTGGCCAGCACGGATTAGCCACTGCAACGGTTTGCGCACTTTTTGGATTTAAATGTGTAATTTATATGGGAGCAAAAGATATTAAAAGACAAAAACCCAACGTTCTTAAAATGAGATTATTGGGAGCAGAGATTATTCAAGTAAAATCAGGTTCAGCGTCTTTAAAAGATGCAATGAATGAGGCATTAAGAGATTGGGTAAGTAACGTTGAAAATACTTTTTATATTATAGGAACAGCAGCAGGGCCTCATCCCTATCCTATGATGGTAAGAGACTTTCAGTCGATAATTGGTAAAGAAGTAAGAAAACAAATTTTTGATCATGAAAAAAAACTTCCAGACTCATTAATTGCTTGTATTGGAGGTGGTTCTAACTCACTTGGATTGTTTCATGAGTTTCTAGACGAAGAGAATGTAAAAATATATGGTATTGAGGCAGGAGGAAAAGGCTTAAAAAGTGGTCAACATGCATCATCCTTACTTGCAGGAAAGCCAGGTGTTTTGCATGGAAATAAAACCTATATTTTGCAAAATAAAGATGGACAAATTAAAGAAGCTCATTCTATATCAGCGGGTTTAGATTATCCAGGAATTGGACCCGAGCATAGCTGGTTGAAAGACATTGGTAGAGTAAAATACTTTTCTGTTAAAGACAACCAAGCTATAGAGGCTTTAAAACTTTGCAGTAAACTTGAAGGAATAATTCCTGCTTTAGAGCCTTCTCATGCATTATATTTTGTGACAAAATTTGCACCGAAACAGAAAAAAAATCACGTAATAGTTATGAATTTATGCGGAAGGGGTGACAAGGATCTCGATGCGATCAGTAACCTCCTTAAAATTTAAATGGTGAGTAAAAATAATATATGTAGGATAGAAAAAACTTTTAATGGATTAAAAGCTAAAAAAAAATCTGCTCTTATTACATTTATAACGGCAGGCGATCCAGATTTTGACATTAGTAAAAAAATATTAATTGGACTTCCTAAAGCTGGTGCTGATTTAATAGAAATAGGGGTGCCATTTAGTGATCCTATGGCAGATGGCCCAGTGATCCAAAAGAGTTATAAAAGGGCATTAAAAAAAGGAATGACTCTTGAGAAAGTTTTTAGTTTGGTAAAAATATTTAGAAAAAAAAATGATCACACGCCAATCATATTGATGGGGTACTTTAATCCAATCTTTCAAAAAGGTTTTAAAAAATTTTTATATTTGGCAAAAGAAGTGGGCGTAGATGGAATTTTAATCGTAGATTTACCTCCAGAAAATGATAATGAAATTCAAGAAAATCTAATCAATTCCGATATAAGATTAATAAGGCTAGCTACGCCTACAACAAATAGAAAAAGACTTAGAAAAATTCTTAAAAATTCTTCAGGTTTTTTATACTATGTTTCAATTACTGGTATTACGGGAACAAATCTTAGTAATTTAGCTAATGTTAAAGTTATCTACAATAACATTAAAAGGCATTCTAAAATTCCAGTAGTAGTAGGATTTGGAATAAATAGCCCATCTAAAGCTAAAGAGGTTTCTAGGTATGCTGACGGAGTTGTAGTTGGAAGTTCGATAGTTAATGTGATTGATAATAATATGGATCATAAAACAAAAATAAGTGATAATGTCTTGAGTTTGGTAAGAAATTTTTCTAGAGAAATGAAATAGAGGATAAAATTTAAAATGAATTGGTTGAATAATTTCGTCAAACCTAAATTAATGGCAATTAGGTCGAAACTAATTAAAAAAGAAAACCTATGGACTAAATGTCCCTCATGCCAACAGATGATATTCAAGAAAGAGTTAAAAGAAAATTTATTTGTTTGTGACAACTGTAATTTTCATTTAAATATGCCTGTTGAAAATAGGCTAGATCATATTTATGGTGAAAAAAAATATGAAGAAATTAAAGTAGAAAAAGTTATTGATGACCCATTAAAGTTTAAAGATAAAATTAAATATTCTGAAAGACTTGTCAAAGCAAGAAAGCAATTAAATGTAAATGATTCTATAAAAGTAGTAAAAGGAAATATTAACGGATTAAAGCTAGTTACAGCAGCAATGGATTTTAGATTTATGGGAGGATCTATGGGCATGCAAGTTGGCGAAGGGATAGTAAAGGCAACAGAAGAAGCAAAGAAAAATAAGTGTTCTTTGCTGATCATTGCTACCTCTGGTGGAGCAAGAATGCAGGAAGGAATTTTAGCTTTGATGCAAATGCCTAGAACTATTGCTGCTATAGAAAACTTTAAAGAATTAAATCTTCCTTATGTAGTCCTATTTACTAATCCTACCACTGGAGGAGTGTCTGCATCATTTACAATGGTTGGCGACATATTAATTGCTGAACCAGGGGCCTTAATCGGTTTTGCTGGCCCACGCGTAATAAAAAAAACTGTAAACCAGGATCTTCCTGAAAACTTTCAAAAGAGCGAATTCTTGTTAGAGCATGGGATGATAGACCTTATAATTGATAGAAAAGAATTTAAAAATAAGCTTTATACTATATTAAACTACTTAACTAAAAAGAATTAATTAGTGAGTTTCTATAAGTTTATTAACCACGCTAATCCAAAAATTAGTTCTATACTAAAAAAGATTATTAAACTTCACCCCGAAGAAATTAACCTTTCTTTAAATAGAATTAGGATTTTATTAAAAAGGCTCAACAATCCTCAAAATAAACTACCTTTCACAGTTCATATCGCTGGAACTAATGGAAAAGGGTCAGTAGCAACATCACTTTATCAGTTACAAAAATTAAATGGTAAAAAAGTGCATGTTTACAGATCACCACACCTGATTACTCTTAATGAAAGAATAGTAGTGTCAAATAAAATAATTAGTGACCAATTATTATATGACTCACTCAAATATGTCTATAAAGTAAATGATTTAAATATTATTACTTTCTTCGAATTTTTAACTGCTACAGCATTTTATATTTTTTCCAATTATAAAGCTGATTTATTTGTGTGTGAGGTAGGTTTAGGAGGTAATTATGATGCTACCAATGTACTAAATATAAAAAAAAAACTATGCATTTTAACAACTATAGGCTTGGATCATAAAGAGTATCTTGGTAAAAACCTAGAACAAATAGCCAAAGAAAAATCAGGCATATTAAAAGAAAAAAATATTTTAATTTGTTCAAATCAAAATAAAAAAGCTTTAGAAGTAATAAAAGAAGCCTCTGTAGTTAATAACTGCAATTCATTTTTTTATGGAGAAGACTGGTATATAAAAAACAAATTTTTTTATTTTAAAAATATTAAAAAAGTATCG